>Ga0153954_1000670_pt1 | contig 24582 bp, 23 predicted proteins | sample TSFL038MetaG_FD_102277 | JGI IMG/M metagenome (GOLD analysis project Ga0153954, IMG submission 102277) | Attine ant fungus gardens microbial communities from Florida, USA - TSFL038 MetaG | ecosystem: Host-associated > Fungi > Mycelium > Unclassified | place: USA: Florida, Wekiwa Springs State... | reverse complement strand
CTCGCATTCGAGCGCGACGAAATTCCAGGTCGGTCCGTGAAAGATCTTCTCGACCTCGCGCTCGTAGATGGACTGGTCGGTGTAGACCCAGTCGGGAATGCGCTCCAGGCCTTCGGCCGGCCACGCGTAGTGCTTGGCGATCGTCAGCGATGGCTGCGCATTCACGTCGCCGGGCTCGACCTTGTCGGTCGCGTCGGCTGGCCGACCGTTCATTCGCGGTGCAGCGTCCCCTTGCGCGACGGGGGGCGCAGCGGCCGTGCCAGATGCCGCTGGAGCGGTCGCGCTATCCGTGGCGGCCGCATCGAGATCAACAAACACGTCGTCGCCCTCGACCTTCACCGCGTAGGTCTTGAGGTCCTCGGTCACCGGCGCGCACAGTGCCTTGCCCGACCGGATGTCGAACAGCCCTTGATGCAGCGGGCACTCGACCTTGCCGTCCTCGACGAAGCCGTCGCTCAATAGAGCGAACGCGTGCGTGCAGATCCCGTGGGTCGCGTAAATCGCGCCGTCAAGCTTGTACAGCGCCACCGGAATTCCATCGACGTAAGCGGTAACAACACCCTCATCGGCAAGCTCAGGCAGCGAAGCAGCTCTTTGCCAAGCCATGTGATCGTTCTCCGGTGAGCGCCCTTCCCCTGGCACGGATGGATATAGAGTATACATCGCAATGTCCCGGGCCGCAACGGTCGGCCGGATTTGCGAAGATCAGAACGCCCGCTATGGCGCCGCGCAAAGCGCTTCGAATGTCGCGCCGGTCGCACCTCGACTCAGCGCGTGCCGCTCTCTCGACGGTCCGCCAGGATCAGGATCAAGGCGTAGTTCAGCGCCATGGCAAAGACGGAGAGCAGGACGGCGATCGCCATGATCGTCGGCGCGTCGTTGTTGCCGATGGCATTGATCAAGCGGAAGCCGAGCCCCTTCTTCGAGGCGAACATCTCGCCAATCAAGACGCCCAGGATGGTCACAGACAGCCCGATCCGCAGGCCGGTCACGATCCCTGGGAGGGCAGCCGGGAGCACGATCCGGGTGACGACACCCGGGCCCGAGAGGTGCATCAGACGCCCGGCGCGTACGAGCACCGGACGCACGTTCAGCACGGCCGCCATCGTGAAAAGGGCGACCGGAACAATCCCGTGCATGACGCCGAACGCAACCCGCGCCGAGATCGTCAGACCAAAAATCAGCAGAACGACAGGGTACAGGGAGACCTTGGGAAGCGCATGGAACGTGATCAGTATCGGCTCGGCCACGCTGCCGGTCAGCCGGTGAAGGCCCAGGATTATACCGATGGAGACTCCACACAGGGCAACGATCAAGGCGGCTGCGCCCATCGCACGCAACGATTCCCAGGCATCGGCGCGGAACCAATCGGCGCCCGACAGCTCCTTCAGTCGCAGCGCCGTGTCAAGCGGTGACGTCAATGCGGTGCTGCCGACAACCCAATGCAGACACTGCCACACCAGCAGGATGGCTGCGCACAGAATGACGGCATCTTGAATCCGCTCGCTCTTCCGCATGACGATCTCGACTCCGGCTCTCCATTGCGCGCCGCAGGGGGCGGCGCCATCACCGATCAGCGCCTGCGCCGCAACTGCATGCGCTGATCCCACGCATGCAGCAGAAGGTTGAGCAGAATCACCAGCAACAGGACGAACAGGATGAGGCCGTACATGGTCCGGGTGTCGAAGTTGTTGTAGGAAAATCCGATCGCGAAGCCCAATCCACGCCCTGACAGGATGAACTCGGATGCGATCACGCCGATGAAGCCGTAGGCGATGGCGAGCTTGATTCCGGTCAGCACGTAGGGCGCAGCGGCGGGCAACTGAAGCTGCAATGCGGTCGAAAGACGCCCCATGTGATGCATTCTCGCGACCTTGGTCAGAGTGCGCGGCACATTGTCGAGGCCGTCAAGCGTCGAAAGGATCATGGCGGCCAAGCCGGCAAGGAAACCCATGATGATGATCGGGATCGAGCCGACACCGAATATGACGATGAAGAGCGGGTAGAATGCAAACAGCGGAAGCGCGTAGTAGCTCGAGAGAAACGGATCCAGTATCCGGCGCACGCGGTGCAGCGGGTGAAGCACCACGCCGATGGCGATCCCGGCAACGATGGTGCAGCAGACCGCGATCAGGATGTTGAGAAGCGAAGTCGAGATCTCGAGAAGAAGCTCGCGCGTCGTCAGGATATCGGCCAACGCTGCCGCCATCTGGCTCGGCGGGATCACGGTAAAGGGATCGATGAGCTGCATCCGGCACGCGATCTCCAGCGCGGCAACTGCGACCGCAATCACGGCACACCTGATCCAGCCGGCGCGGGACATCGGGACCTCCGGTGACACTCGGTGCGGACCAGCTACTTGCGGCCCATCGATATGATCGACTCTTTGCGCAGCAGCGACCAGATCTGTGCATTGATTCGACCGAACGCCGGGTCCGAGACGATCTCGCTCGTCCGACTCCTCGGCCAATGGGTCTCGATGATCGAGATGAAGCGGCCCGGGCGGGCGGACATGACCCCGATCCGGTCGGCAAGCATGGCGGCCTCATCGAGCGAATGCGTTATCAGCAGGATGGTGGCTCCGGTCTCCCGCCAAAGGCGCAGCAGTTCCTCGCCCATAAGAAGCCTGGTCTGCTGGTCGAGCGCCCCGAAGGGTTCGTCGAGCAGGATGAAGCGGGGCTCCATCACAAGCGTGCGCGCGATGCACATTCTTTGGCGCATGCCGCCCGACAATTGTGCCGGGAAGGCGTGCGCGAAATCGCGCAGTCCCATGAAATCGATTGCGTAGTCGACGCGCCTGCGGATTTCTTCGCGACCGAGCCGGCTACGTCGCAGGCCGAATGCAATATTGTCGAACACGTCGAGCCAATAGAACGAGGCGTCCTCCTGGAATACGGCTCCTACTCCATCCGGGACAGCCCCCTTGGTCTCGACGCCTTCGATGACCACGCTGCCTTCCGTGGGACGGGCCAATCCCGCCAGGAGGTCGAGCAACGTCGATTTGCCACATCCTGAGGGACCAACGACGGCAAAGAATTCACCCCGCTTGATGGAAAAGCTTATCGGTCCAAGCGCATGCACGCCGCCGCTGTCTTTCGTACCGCCAAATCTCTTGACCGCAGCCCGGATCTCGACGTGCACCTCGCCGGCCGTGGATGCGTCAATTGCGTCGGACGCGACGACCTTCAACGCGCTGTGATCTCCGCCTGCAGCCATTAGTGGGCGCCCACGTTGCTCTGGCTCTTGAGGTCGGCCGGAAGGTACGAGGTGTCGATGAGAGCCTTCCAATCCACATCGCCGGACAATTCGCCGGTCAGACGCATGCCCTCGGCGATGTTGGTATACTCGACCATGTTGATCTCGCCCTGGGCCCATTGTCGGGCGGCCGCCATAGCGGTGACCGCCTCCACGGCGACATTCTCGGATATCTGGTAGGCCTTGGCGACGATCTTGCCCGCCTCGACGGGGTTTGCGTAGATGAAATCGACGCCGCGGCGACGGCCTTCGAGCAAGGCGCGAACCTTCTCCGGGTTCTTTCTGGCGAAGTCCCGCGTCGTTATCGTGCTTGCCGAGATGATCGGAGGAAGCGTGTCCTTTGCCGAGAAGATCGCCTTGTACTTGTCCTTGGTCATCGTCCGCAGAGGTTCGGTGACCGGCGCGATGTCGACCCCGCCGTTTTCCAGCAGCGTCAGGCCAGGCCCGTATCCGCCCGCCGACACCTTCGTCACTGCGTGCGGGTCGATGCCGTTCTTGGTCAACAACATCATCAAGAAGATGTCGGAGATCGACTTCGGGTTCGTGTAGGAAACGCGCTTGCCCGGCAGATCCTTTATCGAGGTAATCTTGGAATTCGGCAGAACGACCCAGGAATTGTCGAAAGATCGGCCGCCTGATCCGACGATGATGATGGGCAACCCTTGCTTCTGCGCCGCGATCGCGGCCGGTGTCCCGACCTCACCAAAGGGCAGCTCACTCGCCATGACGTTCCTCAGGACGGAGCCCCCGCCTGACCCGCCGGCGATCTCTGTCAGATCGATACCAGCTTCCTTGAAGTAGCCCTTCTCCATTCCGACAGCATAGGGGACACCGAACATACCCGTGCCCCACAGTGTAACGACGATCTCTGCTGCCCGTGCGCAATCCGGCGCGAGCGCCAGCGCACAGAGAAAACACACGGCAGCCCATGCCCGGCTCAGTTGCGTCATGACGCCCGTCCCATTTCAGTCTTGAAGTAGGATAATTACGAAGTATACATTATATCTTCCCGCCTGCAACGGGTTTTGCTCCAGCGTAGCACGCCGGACTTGGGCTGCATCGGCTTGGGCTGCATCGGGATGTCGCACCGGATCGGAATATCGCGGAAGAAGATGAGCAGGGGAAGCAGGATCGGCCGGTCGGTACCGCGGGTTGAAGATCACCCGCTTTTGCGGGGAGAGGCTTGCTTCATAGATGACGTGGAGCGGGCGGGCATGCTCGAGGTGGCTTTCCTGCGGTCGCCGCATGCTCATGCACGCATCGGCAATATCGATGCGCGGCGGGCCCTCGAAGTGCCCGACGTCGTCGCGGTCTATACCCTGCGCGATCTCTGTCCCCCGCTTGTTCGTGAGCAACTTCCGCTGCAGTTCCCGGATGCCAAACTGGACCAGGATCTCGGGCCATTCGTGCTCGCCAGGGACGAGGTGGTCTATGTCGGCGAGCCGATCGCCCTGGTTGTCGCAAAGTCGCGATATGTCGCCGAGGACGCTGCGGCACAGATCGACATTGCGTTCGAACCACTGCCCGTTGTGGCTGATTGCCTCACCGCACGCTCGTCCGCCGCGCCTTTGGTACACACGGCTCGCAAGAGCAACGTCGTCGCCGAGCTCCGACAATCCTACGGCGATATCGCCGGCGCGTTCTCGGGCGCTCACGAGCGCATCCGCGTGTCGCTGAAGCAGCACCGTGGCGGCGCGCACCCGATCGAGACACGCGGCGCAGTTGCAGCCTATGAACGAAGCGAGCACCGGCTGACCGTGTGGTCCTCGACGCAGCTCGCACACGAGTTGCGATCGTTCATGATGCGGATGCTGGACCTCGACGACAATGCCATCCGCATTATCACGCCCGACGTCGGCGGAGGCTTCGGAGCAAAGTATCTCGTATATGCCGAGGAAGTCGCGCTGGCGGCGGCGGCGATCAAGCTTCGCCAACCCCTCAAGTGGATCGAGGACCGCCGGGAACACTTCATTGCTGCGCTGCAAGAGCGGGATCAGCACTGGGATATCGAGGTCGCTTGTGCCGCTGACGGACGCCTCCTCGGCGTGAGGGGAAGTCTCATCCACGATCAAGGCGCCTACACGCCACAGGGCATCAACATCCCCTACAATTCCGCCACCGCGTTCCCGGGCCCGTACATGTTGCCGGCCTACGACCTGCAGCTGGTGGCGGTCTCGACCAACAAGGTTCCGACCTCATCGGTTCGCGGCGCCGGCTACCCGCAGGGCACGTTCGCGATGGAGCGCTGCCTCGATCGGATCGCCGACAGACTCGGGCTCGATCGGGTGGAGGTCCGCAGACGCAATCTCATTCCGGCCGCGCAAATTCCCTATGCCACGCCGCTGCAGTCGCGGTCCGGATCCAAGATCGTTTTCGACAGCGGGGATTTCATCGCGATTCTCGAGGATGCCGTTGCCGAGATCGATCGAGCAGGCTTCGCCGAACGCCAAGGCCATGCGCGGGCGCAAGGTCGCCTGATCGGCCTCGGTGTGGCCTGCGGCATCAAGGGGACCGGACGCGGGCCCTACGAATCCGGCATGGTGCGCATTGGCCCATCCGGCCGGATCTCGGTCCATAGCGGCGCGGCACCGATGGGCCAGGGGCTGAAGACAACCCTCGCGCAGATTTGTGCTGAGCAGTTCGGATTGGAGCCCAGCGCGATTTCAGTCTTCGCAGGGGATACCGCCGCTGTGCCGTACGGCATGGGCGGCTTCGCCAGCCGTCAGACTGTTACTGCCGGCTCGTCGGTGCATCTTGCCGCCTGCCAGGTCCGCGAGAAGGTGCTGCAGATTGCCGCCCATGTCTTCGAGGCCGACGTCGGGGACCTGGAGATCGTTGACGGCGTGGTCAAGATCAAGGGCATCCCCCATCCGGGCCTGAGCCTGCGGGAGGTTGCTTCCGTCGTCTACGGCTCGCCAGGTTACGCAATTCCGAAGGGGTTCACGCCCGGCCTGGAATCGGCCGAAACCTTCCTGCCGAAAGGCCTCACCTACGGGATGGCCTGCCATGCCGTCGAGCTCGAGATCGACATCGGCACCTGCTCCGTGCAGATCAATCGCTATGTCGTCGTCAATGACAGCGGAACGCTCATCAACCCCGACATCGTGGAGGGTCAGATCGTCGGTGGCGTCGTCCATGGTATCGGCAACGCGCTGTTTGAATGGATGGGCTTCGATGCCAGCGGGCAGCCGCTGACGACGACATTCGCGGAATATCTCCTGCCCACCGCGACCGAGATTTCGCGCGTCGACGTCCGTCTTCCGCAATATCCCTCGCCGCTCAATCCACTCGGCGTGAAAGGCGTCGGCGAATCGGGGACCCTGCCGACCGCTGCAGCCATCGTCTCGGCGATCGAAAGCGCGCTCAACGGCGCCGGCCTCGAGCTCGACGAGATACCGATATCGCCAGGAAAGCTGTTCGCGCTGACGCAGGCCGCGCGGTAGCGCGGCCTGCCGCAACTACAATTTTGCGAGCTCGAGGGTTGAAGGATGGAATAGCTCCTCGGCGGCAAGATGCCGCTCGGCGAGCCCCTGTGTGAAGGAGTACCGCGTCATCGCTTCGACGGCCGCCCGGTTCGGCTCCAGGCCGTAGCTCCAGTAGTCCTCCGCCAGCCACTTCTTCGCCTGCCTGACATCATCGTAGACCCAGGGCAGCGTGACGAAGTTGATGCCGGCATCGATCAAGTCGTGCACGGCGATCTCCTTGGCCTTCAAGAAGGCCTTGTAGACGCTGACCGCAAGCCATGGGTTCTCGTCCACCAGTGAGCGGCGGATCGCAAGCAGGTGCATGATCGGAAAAATTCGGGTCTTTTGAAAATACTGCGCCTCGACCTCGCGGAAATTCTCGAACAGGCGCCGGACCTTCGGATTCCTGCCATAGCAGCTGGGATCGCGCGCGGAGATGATGCCGTCGAGCTCGCCATCGTCGAGAAGCTTCGACAGGGTCTGATCGTTCGCGATCGGCGTAATCGACACCGCCTTGTCGACGGACAGCCTGGCGCGCTCGCGCCGGCCGGGCTCCTCCTGTCCGCCCGTGAACCACTTGATGTCGCGCGGGCGCACGCCGTATTCATCCTCGAGCAGGCCTCGCGTCCAAAGGCACGCCGTCATCTGATACTCCGGCATGCCGATCTTCTTGCCGACCAGATCCTGCGGCTTCTCGATGCTGCGGTCGGTGCGGATATAGATCGCGGAATGCCGGAATATCCTCGACAGGAAGGCGGGCACGGCGATGTATTGCGACTCGCCGCGCGCCAGCGTCATCATGTAGCTGCTGCCGGAAATCTCCGTGACGTCGAACTCCGCCCCATTGAAGACGCGGTGAAACGCCTCCTCAGCGCGCAACGGAATGGCATTGACCTCGCAGCCTTCGATCCGCACGCGACCGTCGAAGATCGCCTGCACACGATCATATCGCTCGCAAGCGAGGCTGATTTTGAGCGCCATCGCACGCCTCCACCCTTCATGCCCGGATTTATAACGTATACTCTGCGTTTTTGCGCGTGTAAACGGCAACACGAGACCGCCCGCCCGATCGATATCCTTCATTGATATCGATACTGGCGGATACGGGCATCAGATTGCGCCGCTCGCCTCGAACTGCGCCACTTCCTGGCTCGAATAACCGATCTCGGAAAGGATCGCTTTGGTGTCGGCGCCAAGCGGCCTGCCGATCCAGCGGATGGCGCCTGGCGTCTCCGACAGCTTCGGCGCGATGCCGGGCATCTTCATCGGCGTGCCGTCCGGCAGCGTGCCGGCGACGACCATGTCGCGCGCGAGGTAGTGCGGATCGCCGACAATGTCTTGTGCGGTGTAGATGCAGCCACAGGGGACGTCGGCACGCTCGAGCACCGACAGAGCGCTCTTCAGGTCATGCTGTTTCAGCCATTCGGCAATGGCCTCATCGATCTCGGGCTCGCAGGCAACCCGGCGTTCATTGGTGGCGAGCCGAGGGTCATCGGCGAGATCGGGCCGGCCGATCGCCCCCATCAGCCGCTTGAAGATCGCATCGCCATTGCCGGCAATGACGATCCAGGCATCATCCGCGGTACGATAGGTATTCGACGGGCAGATTCCCGGCAGCCTTCCGCCCGAGCGTTCCCTGACGTGTCCGAATACATCGTATTCCGGTACCAGGCTCTCCATGACGTTGAACACGCTTTCGAACAGGGCAACGTCAACGATCTGCCCTCGCCCCTGCCCGGTCTTCACCCGCAGCAACGCCATCAGCGCACCGAACGCCGCATGAAAGGATGCAAGCGAATCGCCGATACTGATACCGACACGAGACGGCGGTCGGTCTGGCGCGCCGGTGGTATAGCGCAGGCCCCCCATCGCTTCGCCGATGGCGCCGAAACCGGGCCGGTTGCGGAACGGGCCGGTCTGACCATAGCCGGAGATCCGCACCATGATCAGGTTGGGATTGAGCGCCCGGAGATCGTCCCAGCCCAAACCGAGCTTCTCGAGGGCTCCCGGACGCAGGTTCTCGATGAGGATGTCGGCTGTCGAAATCAGGCGCTTGGCGATGGAGGCGCCGTCAGGCTTCTTGAGATCGAGCGTGATCAGCCGCTTGTTGCGCGACTGCACGTACCACCATAGCGAAGTATCGTCGTGCATCTTGCGCCATCTGCGCAAGGGATCGCCGTCCGGAGCCTCAATCTTGATAACGTCGGCGCCGAACTCCGCCATCAGCCGCGCTGCGAACGGCGCGGCGATCAGCGTGCCTATTTCCACGACCCTTATACCGGCCAGAGGACCGGGTTCCGCGACGTCGGGAGCTTGCATCATCAACAGACGGAGCAGTGAAGCAGGACGGGCGGCGCGGCCGCAGACCGCTGCCGCGGTGCAGCATTCAACTCTCGGCTTTGTTCAAAATGTCGGCCGGCGTTGATGATACGACCTCGACATACCTGGGAACAAATCTTCCGCCCTCGATGTATTTGATGAATTCCGGCTTGATCTCGTCCGCGAGGATCTTGCGGATCCGCGCGTGCTCCTCGATGCTCGACCATTCGGCAATCAGGTAGAAGCGCAGCGGATCGTCGACGTCTTTGCAAAGCACGCCGTCCTTCACCTGCGCCTTCGATTTGTGCATCGGATTTCCATCGGAATAATCGAAGTCCTCGAACAGGCGAATGAATTTCTCCTCGCTCCCGGGCTGAATCCGAAAATCATAGATGTGAAGGTAGTTGCCTTTGGACGCGAGCGGTTCCTGGGACATTTCTGGTTTCCTCTTCTGAGGCGTCAGTCGATTGCTTCGGCACGTCGGATGGGACCGAGCCGTCATCGACGCAGAAATACAACGTATACTCTATATCTCAATCGTGTGATCCGCGCAATGGCCTAGAGCGCAAGCGCAACGAGACCCGAATGCGGACGCAGGCGGGCCGCAACGCACGCGACCCGGTGTGCCGAATTGCTGCGAAAATCGATCGCTGCGCGCCGGACGAGACAAGTGCCCGGCCAGTGGCGAGACGCACGAGACGGCGATCTTCATCGCCGTCGCTGCAGATCATCCGTGCTGCAACAGCCACAATCCGCAGGTGACCACGACCAGGATCACGATGCTCGTGCCGATGACGGTCGCCATCCGCTGCCAGCCCACGCGGAGGATGGCGTTGGCAGACGTGCCCAGGCCGAGCGCGCCGATCGCGAGCAGGAGACCCCAGTTCGAGGCCTCCACGAGCGCGGCCTTGGCCGGCGCGTAGGTCGGCAACAAGGCAGGCGCGTACGGGATCGCGCTGTTCAGCACGCACAGCAGCAGGAATACGATGGCGAACATCGGCACCGGCACGCGCGCCTCGCCGTGGCGCATGCCCATGCGCGAGAAGTAGAAGCCGACCGCCAGGACCACCGGCAGCAGCAGGAAGACGCGAAACAGCTTGACGACGACCGCCGCGTTGCCGACCGCCGTCGAAACGGCATAGCCGGCGCCCACCACCTGCGCCACGTCGTGGATCGTGCCGCCGAGCATGATGCCGGTGGTCTGCGGATCGAAACCGAGCAGCAGGCAAGCCGGCGGATAAGCCAGCATCGCCAGGGTTGCGAGCGCATTGACGGTCACGACGACGAACGCAACGTCCGACTGCTTGCCTTTGTACTCCGGCACGACCGTCGAGACCGCGAGCGCAGCGGAGGCTCCGCATACGCCGGTCGCCACGCCGGCCAGAGCGCCGAAGCCGGCCGGCTGGCCGCCCCAACGGGCGAGAACGAAGCCGGAGCCGATCGTGGCGACCATCGCCACGATGATGAGGATCGCGGTCTCAGCCCCCAGCGCAGCGATGTCCGCCAAGCCGACGCGCAGGCCCAGCAGCGCGACCGACCATCGCAGTATCGTGCGCACGCAAAAGAGCATGCCGGGAGCCGTGAAGGGCCGCGCGGCGACGGGATTGAGCGCGATCCCGATCAGCAGCGCGATCACCATGCTGGGGATTGCGACCACCTTGGCGACGTAAGGGGCGGCCACATACGCGGCCGCGGCGACCAGCGCAGAAAGGAGGACGCCGGGCGCGGCCGCCATCACGGAAGCGGCGAGGCGTTGCGGTGCGGGGGAGGCTTCGACGGTCACGCGCGGACATCCGATGGGAGGGATCAATCTGGTTCTCCCCATAGGCCTCGCTGCTAAAACGGTCCAACCGATTATTCCTTTTGTATTGATCTCATTTTCCGATTAATATTCGGCTCGGAGGCCTGCGTCATGACGTTGGACCAGCTGGCGATCTTCGTTGCGGTCGCCGAGCGCGAGCACGTGACCCGCGCGGCGGAGAGCCTGCGGCTGACCCAGTCGGCGGTCAGCGGCGCGATCCAGGCACTCGAAGCGCGCCACGCCGTCACGCTCTTTCACCGGATCGGCCGCCGCATCATGCTCACCCAAGACGGGCGGATGTTCCTGGAGCAGGCCCGCAACGTCCTGCGCGCCGCCGAAGCGGCGGAGCTGTCGTTGCTGGAGCTGCAGGGGCTCAAGCGGGGTGCGATCGCCATGCACGCAAGCCAGACCACCGGGGCCTATTGGCTGCCGGAACGGCTCGCGCGGTTTCAGGCGCGCTACCCGGACATCGAGATCAAGCTGTCGATCGGCAATACCGAGCAGGTGGCCGCCGCGGTGAGCTCCGGCATCGCTGAGATCGGCTACGTGGAAGGCTTCGTGCAGGACGGCGATCTCGTGAGCGAGCAGGTCGACATCGACCAGCTCCTCGTCGTCGTGGCGGCCGGGCATCCTTGGGCCCGGCATCATTGGACCGGAGGGCGGCGTCTCAAGCCCGGCCAAATCACCCAGAGCAAATGGATCCTGCGCGAGCGCGGATCCGGCACGCGCGCAGTCTTCGAGCAGGCTCTCGAGCGGCTCGGCATCCCCTTGCAGCAGCTCGACGTCAAGCTCGAGCTGGCGTCGAATGAAGCGGTGCGCGCCGCCGTGGAGGCGGGCGCCGGCGCCACCGCCATTTCCCGCGCCGTCGTGGGCCCGGCGCTGCGCCTCAAGACCCTTTACGCGGTGCCGTTCATTCCGCTGCAACGCCCGTTCCTGCTGCTCCGGCATCGCGACCGCACCCTCACCAGCGCGGCGCAAGCGTTTCTGGCGATCGGGCAACGGGCTGCGGCGCCGGGATAGGCGCTATCGCGCGGCCCGCGGTTTTGAACCGGTTCGCCCGACGCCGCGACCAACGAATGCACGGCCGCAACGGCCGGCCGGGACTCGCGGACAGCAAGCATGGTCCCGCCATAAGAAACCGCCCCCACGCGCGGAGACCCACGACGCCCAGCCCTCATCGAACTCGCTTCGATCGACGGAGCGCCCCCATCCACCCCCCGTCGGTCAAAGCGGCCCGCCCGGACGTCCATGTCCGGGCGGGCATGCTGCGTGGATTCGGGCCATCATATCGCTGGAGCGACAAGGGGCCGGCTTCAATCGGCCAACAGGTTGCCCTAGAACGACGCCAGACCCATCGCGAGGACCTGGCGGCAGCCCATGCAGCGCGTGACCATCACCGTCGACGACGAGCTCATGCACGAGCTCGACCGCATCATCGCAGCCCGCGGCTATCAGAACCGTTCCGAGGCGATCCGCGACCTCGCCCGCGCCGGCATCCGCGAGGCGGCCGAGACGCTCGACACCGACCGCGACTGCGTCGGTGCCGTGGTCTACATCTACGACCACGCCGCCCGCGAGTTGCCCAGACGGCTCACGGAGACGTTCCACGCCCACCACGAGCTGTCGCTCTCCTCGCTGCACGTGCATCTCGACCACGACAATTGCATGGAGGTCACGGTGCTCAGAGGCAAGACCGGCGCTGTGCAGCACTTTGCCGAGCACGTGATCGCCGAGCGCGGCGTGCGCCACGGCCGCGTCGTGCTGATGCCGACCCCGAAACCCGCGCGCACGGCTACGCGAGCACTTCCGCGCCGGCGGTCTTGATCACCTGCGTGCAGGCTTGCCTGCGCAGCCGCGCTTTGGACGCCCCGCCCGTTTGTTTGGAACCGTTGGCATCTGCCGGTCGGACGGAGTCGATAAGCATTCGGTCAAATAAATAAGTTCTGCTGATTGCTGAAAATCCACGTCCAAGTGTCGGAGTCGATCGAGAGATCCGCTTTGACATGGCTCAATTCCTTCTTCTTTCGAGAGTCCAACCCGCGCGGTTGATCAAGATCAAAGGCCGCTCGAACGCGTCGATTAGTTTGTATTTGGATTTTCTCGGACCCATTGGAGATATCGATCGTGATGCTTCCGGACGCGCTCAAACGTATTCGTCTCGATCTCGCGCGGTCGAAGGAATTTCCGGCGGGCTCTTCGCGACACGGCTACGAGTTCATCGCTCCCCTGGACGAGACCGGGCACATCGACCGGGCCGCCTGGCTGAAATATCGGGACTTTTGCCGGGTGCGCCGATTCTGGCAGGGCGAGGACGATCAGCTTGGACGGCTCACCCATAAGCCTGGCGGGGCGGAGCACGCGCGATGGATCTTCGATTACGACCCCGGCCGGCAGGACGACGACGAAACGGGCTATCGCTTCGGCAACCACGCGTTCGTGCCGGGCGAATATGTGTCGGTCCGCGACGAGGACGGCGAACTGCATACCTTCCTCGTGGCGACCGTTCAGCCGGCGTCATAGCTGCGAAATATCACGTATGGTCGCCGAGGAGACGTGACATGATCAAACGCCGACGGACCCGTGCCTTCACTCTTAGAACATCCCCGCCGATTGCGCCGGCCTCGGTCGCAATGTCCTTGAATCTAATGTAGGAGGAAGGCAGCACTCACGACGAAGGCAAGCGTCGCCGCGATAAGGCAAGACAGAGCCATGGCGGCAATCGCGACGGCAAACCATCCACGCCCGACTACCCCGCCAATCAGCACTTTGCCGGCGGTGTTGCTGGCCACTGCAACCAGAATGGCATCCCCCGCTTCGCTCGCTGTCAGCGTGTCAGGCGTCAGACGCGCCATCGCGACCGCTATCGCGTCGACGTCAGCGAGGCCGGCAAAGCCTGCCCCGACAAGCGCTCCCACGGCGCCGAAATGCTCGCTCACCGCCCGCCCCAGCAGGATTACGCCGCCCAGGAGCAAAGCGAACCCAATCACAGACCAGAACCCGAATGGATTGCGGAAGGCCGCATGTTGCTTCTGCTCGGGGGCGTCAGCGCGGCGAATGGCGCAGACGGAAGCAAACCCCACGGCAGCGATTGCCGCCGCACCAAGCGCAGGCCCGATCATCACAAGCAGCCGGGGCTGCAGAATCGCCACGATGGCGAAGACCCGGGCAAATGATGTCGCTGTCGCGATCGCCACGCCCGCCGCCAGGAGGCGCGGCGCGGCGTGGGAGGCGGCCGCATGACGAGCATTGGCGAGGGTGACGGCCGTCGATGATACGAGCCCGCCAGCGGCGGCGGCGAGCATGACGCCTCGGCGCGCCCCGAGATATTTGACTGCCACATATCCGAGGAACGAAACCGAGGCGAGAACGATTGCGATCAGCCAGATTTCGCGCGGATTGACCCCGCCAAACGGACCGATCGGATCATTCGGAACGATCGGCAGGGCGATGAATGTCATCGCCAGCAGCACGAGCGCCGATCGCAATTCCGCCCAAGTCAGCTCCTGCACCCAATCGTGCAGTTCCTCGCGCAGCGCAAGGATCGCGGTCGCGGCAACCGCGCTCGCCGCCGCGATCCGCACGTCGCCGAGGAGCGCATAGGCACCGAGCGCGAACGTCAGCATGCCCGCAATCGCTGTTGTCGCGGAAAAAATGCCGAGAGCCTTGTTTTCCTCGCGGCTGAACAGCGCGATGATCGCGCAATACGCGGCAAAAGCGGCGGCCAGAAAGATGCCACCCCCGACGTCGACGCCTCCCTGCCCTCCCTTGGCAATCGCGCCGGCGATGCCGCCCAAGAGGCCGGAAATCGCAAACGTGCGGATACCGGCAGCGCGCGCACCAGGCTCCGCGTCGCGCCGTTGCCAGCCGCGTTCCAGCCCGATCAGCAGGCCGACGCCAAGGGCCAATGCCATACGAAACAAGGGATTGTCGAGATCCATCGAGCCTCTCCGAGGCGTCCGGGTCGCGAGCTCGTGATCATGGCACGAATCTCGCGGCTGTGCCGGGCTGTTCTGCAAGAGCTAGTGGTTCCACATTCGGTTTCTTATGGAACCTTTCGTTTGATTCAGGTCAATGCCGGCGCGTGTGTCGGATTGCATAAGAGCAACGATCGACATTGGAGATTGCGCCATGAAAGCATCCGATGTGATGGTTTCGAACATCGTCATCACGACTCCTGACGCCACGGTGCGGGAGGTTGCCAATCTCCTCCTGGTCAATCAAATAAGCGCGGTTCCCGTGGTCAGCGCCATCGGAGAGTTGCTCGGTATCGTCAGCGAAGGCGACCTGATCAACCGCCCCGAGAACGAAACGCGCCATCGCAAGTCGTGGTGGCTCGAGGCGCTAGCCTCCAACGAATCCCTTGCGGCGGAATATGTGAAGTCGCATTCGCGCAGGGTCTCCGACGTCATGACGCGCGACGTGATCACAGCGCATCCCGACACCTCGGTGGCCGAGCTCGCGTCGATCCTGGAAAGCAACGGCATCAAACGCGTCCCGATTGTCCAGGACGGCAAGCTTTTGGGCATCGTCAGCCGCGCCAACCTGCTGCGGGCGCTGGCAAGGGTGGGCGATCGAATGCCGGATGCGCGCCCCGATGACGCCGCTATCCGACAAGACCTGATGGCCAGGCTCGACCGCGAGCGATGGGCGAGACCTGCCCTGATAAGCATCACCGTCTTCGAGGGAAGGGTCGACCTCTGGGGCATCGTCGAATCCCAGGCAGAGAAGCAAGCCGTCCATGTGCTTGCGGAGGTCACCCCCGGCGTGCGGGCCGTCAATGACAACCTGATGATCCGGCCGGTCGCGTCAGCCTTGATGTAGCGCCGGTGCGAGGATGCACCGGGACGCTACGTTCGACTGAAATGAAGGTGACGAAAGCGGCAGTCCTCATTCCACGGCGCGAGACGCCCGCGCCGAACGCCGCCTGCCGACCCGGGCTCCATCGCATTTGCGGCTGCGGGCAGACGTCTTCAGTGAGAGAGCAATGTCGGTACGGTCATTGATGCGAGTATGCCGCGCGTCGCGCCACCGAGGACCAGCTCGCGCAAGCGTGAATGGCCGTAGCCGCCCATGACGATGAAGCCCGCCCCGGTATCGGCGACATGGGACAGGATCGTACTGGCCACATCGTCATCAATCGCCATGATCTCTCGAACCTTGACGTTCAGACCATGGCGCGCGAGATGATGCGCCATGTCTGCTCCCGGAATCTCCCCGGTCTTGCCCCGTTCGCCAGTGACGACCACGACCTCGACGGAGTGCATCCGCCGCAGGATCGGCAGTGCATCTCCGATCGCGCGGGCTGCGTTGCGGCTGCCGTCCCAGCAGACCAAGGCCCGCTCGGTCGTGAACCCGCTCTGTTGGATATAGGGCACCGCCAGGAGCGGCCGGCCGGAGTCGAACAAAGCGGCCTCGATCATCACGTCCCTGTTCGGAGGATTTTCAGGCTCGGACTGAGCAATGACCGAGATATCGAACCGTCGCGCAAGCTTCGCGAAGGTGAGCGGCACCTGCGGAAGCAGCGTCGTCTCGACGTGCGACGCCGACAGCACGCCAGCACGCCGCGTCATTTCATCGAATCGGGAGGATGCGACCAGCGCCGCCTCCTTGCATTCCGCGCGATACGCGCGCACGATTTCCATGGCAACGCTGCTGAATGTCGCTCCGGGAACCATTGACTCCTGCACGAACGCGACCCCAACCAGATGGGCTTCGAAAGACCGAGCCAACGAGATCGCATACTCCGCTGCGACGTCCTGCTCCACACCGACGGTCAGATTGACGAGGATATCCTTCAACATGATGCTCAGATCTCCGTCGCGCTTGAAGGGCTGTACTACACATTCGCGCCGGAGAGGCAGACACGCCTTGACGTGGATCAAGGCCGGGCGGCCGATCTATTGGCTTTCGATATTCGGTAGGATTGAACTGCTTGCGCCAATCCAGGCACGGCCGGCGGCAATTTGATGTAGGTCAAGGATCGTCCGGCAGAACCCTGCCGTACTGAGCCCGACTTGACGACTGGAGGCAGGGCTCATGACCAAGCACGTCCCGGACAAGGCTGAAATCGCCCTCGAATATCCCGAGAAGCGCTATATCGGCACATTCGAGCAGACCTCCTATTTCGATGCTCATTTCGATCGCTTCGGGGCGTCGCTCAGCATCGGTGAGCCCGGCGCCGTCGACGTGCGGAAATCGGTCCACATGCATTTCCAATATGGGCTGTTGGCCGAAATTCTGGTCGACCTCGCCAGGTCGGTCACACCTGCCTGTCCGCTTGACGCGGACCAGCGCGATGCCCTGCGCGCGGGCGCACGCACGCTCTACGATGCGCTCGACAGATGCGGCCGGCGCACACCCACAAGAACCGATCGAGAAGAACTGACGCCCGACGAGGCAGTCCGACTTCTGCATATTCTCGAATAGCCGAGTCAGGAAGGCGGTGATGTCGTGCCGATCAACGGGCGACGACGCCGACTGCGCCGATCGCCGAACCACGGGAGGCGGCTGAATCGTCGCGCTTTCTCCGGAACCCTGACCTTTAATTCGGCCTGGCTGGCCCGGACGCCATCAGATCCCTGATCTTTTCCAGAAGCGCGTTGCCCAGAAGGGGCTTTTCGACGATCGGCACTCCGACCTCACCGGCCCGGATGACCAGAGCACGGGGCGGATTGCTCGTGATGAGCACCACCGGAACCGAGATCTGTTCACGGCGCAAGGCCACGACCAGCTCAAGTCCCTTCATGCCCGGCAGATGGTGATCGACGACCAGGCAACAGAACCGCCCCGGATCCTCGTCCTGAAGCAGCTCGTACGCGTCCGCAAATACCCCGACGACAAAGCCATCCATCTCGAGCGAGAACTTGAGTGAATTGCGGACAGCCGGGTCATCATCCACCACCCCGATGACGCCGACATATGTTGCCAAGCTTGTTTCCATGGATCACCTTGCACGGGTCCTCCCACCATGACGGCAATGCGGCGGACGGGCTTTGATCCAGGTCAAGGCAAATGGAGCAAAGCTAGGGGATCGACTTTGACGACTCCCGCCTGGGGGGACCGCCGAGCACGCCTGCAACGAGGGCCATCCGCACCAGTTCCGACAGACTTCCCGCATTCATCTTGGTCATCACGTTCGCCCGGTAGATTTCGACCGTCCGCGGACTGATGCCCAAATCGAAGGCGATGACCTTGTTGGGGTGACCGCTCACCAGGCCTTCCAGGACTTGATGCTCGCGCTTCGAAAGCGCTGCGAGCTTCTCCTTGATCTCATTGCATTCCGCATCGCGCTTGCCACTGTTGTCCTCTCGCGACAGCGCCGATCGTACCGCGGCCAGCAACGCCTCATCGTCAAACGGCTTCTCGAAGAAATCGACGGCACCGAGCTTCATCGCTTCCACGGCGAGGGGAATATCGCCGTGTCCGGTGATCACGATGACCGGCAATGAACTCTGGCGATCCCGCAGGCGTCGCAGCAAGTCAATGCCATCGATATCGGGCATTCGGACATCGGTCACAACGCAGCCGCTCGTCGGAAGGCTCCGCAGGAATGTCACGGCGCTTTCATAGATCTTGGCGTCCATACTGGCGGTACGAAGCAGGAACGCGAGCGACTGCCGCACGGCTTCATCATCGTCGATCACATGTACAACCGGCTCAGATGGCATCACCGATCTCCTCCTTGTCGACGGAGCGCAGCGTAAAGCGGAAGATCGTGCCTTGACCGGGTTCGCTCTCGACCCAGATCCGTCCGCCGTGGGCCTCGACAATCGTGCGGGAGATCGACAGGCCGACTCCCATTCCCTGGCGCTTCGTCGTAACGAACGGCTGAAACAATTGAGAGGCCATTTCCGGCGCTATGCCGGGACCGGTATCCGATACCGCCACGGTGACGATGCCGTTCTCGGCTGTCGTGGACACGATCAGCTCACGCTTGTCAGACACCTCCATGGCTTCGATTGCGTTCCGCATCAAGTTCAACAGCACCTGCTGGATCTGAACCTTGTCTGCGAGCACCAGGTCCACCGCCGGATCGAACTGAAAGCGAACCCGGACGCCGTGGTCCTTGGCCCCCACCAGCGCCAACGCGCTCGCCTCCTCAACAAGCTTTTTCACGCTTTCCACGCGGCGTTCGCTCTCGCCGCGCGCAACAAAGTCGCGCAGGCGCCGGATGATCTGCCCCGCCCGTTGCGCCTGTTCCGCCGCCTTGTCCATTGCGTCGCGCAAGGTGACCGAGCGGTCGTCCGCGCTGTCCCCGAGCAGACGCCGTGAGCCCTTCATATAGTTGGCGATGGCCGACAGCGGCTGGTTGAGCTCATGGGCCAGGGTCGATGCCATCTCGCCCATGGCCGTCAAGCGCGATATGTGCACGAGCTCCGACTGCAACTCCTGCAGGCGTGCCTCGGTCTCCTGCCGCTCGGTCAGGTCGCGAATAAACCCGGTGAAGAAGCGCTGGTCGCCGCTTCGCATCTCGCCGACAGCAAGCTCCATCGGAAACGTGGAACCATCCTTGCGTTCGCCCACGACGACACGGCCGATCCCGATGATCCGTCGCTCTCCAGTCCGCAGATATCTCTCGAGATAGCCGTCGTGGTCCTCGCGATACGGTGACGGCATCATCATCCTGATGTTCTTGCCCACGACCTCGCCGGCCGAATAGCCGAACAACCGTTCGGCGGCGGAGCTGAACGATTGTATCGCCCCACGTTCATCGATGACGATCATCGCGTCGGGCACAGTGGCAAGAATGGATTCCAGGTGAGCTTCGCGGCGGGCCGCGTCAAGCCGCGTGGTCCGCAGGCGCTCGCCGAACCAGGCGATGCCAACCCCAAGCGCCGCGAAGGTCAGCCCCCGCGCCACTTCGGCGGCGAACAGGGGTGAGCTCGGATCGACGAGATTGGAGGATTCGCCGGTGCCATAGAGGTGAAGTGCGAGGCTCAACGTCGTGGCGAGGAGGCCCGGCCCCCACCCACCGAGCACCCCGGCGATCAGGACGGGTGGCACGAGAAAGATATAGAGGGCCTGGCTGCCGAGCGTAGGCGCCCCCAATGTACGCAACACGAAGGCCACGGCGACCAGCAGCAGCGAGAGCGCATACACGCTTGTGTTGCGGTGCTGGCCCACCCAGGAATGCAGGCCTCGGTCCGGGCTGCCGCCCGACGATGGCAAGATCAGGTTAGCCATTGAGCTGTCGTTCGAAAATCGGCCGATTCACCTGACCATGCGGCGCTGGCAGCGTCGCCTCCGGGATTCCCCTTAGGGACCATATCTGAATTTTCCGCTTTCTGCCGCCGCGATATCCCTTGCACACCGAGTTTCAGCAAAGGAAACGCGCCATGCTGGCACAGGCGGCAGTCACACTCACCCGTCGACACCCCGCACCGGGCCGCGGCATGCCGCCGGTCGCGACGTGTGGGGTTGGGCATCCGATCGAGATGATGGGCGCCCCGATGTCGTTCGCCCGTAACGCCGAAATCTACGGCGAAGGGGAGCCCGCCGAGTATCTCTACAAGATCGTGAGCGGAAGCGTGCGAACCTACAAGGTCCTCAACGATGGCCGACGCCAAGTCGGAGCGTTCTACCTTCCGGGCGACATCTTCGGGCTCGAGATCGGCGACGAGCATTCGTTCTCGGCCGAGGCCATCACAGACGCCCGAGTTCTGGTGATCAAGCGCAGCGCATTCATCGGTTTGGCGGAGCGGGACAATGCCGTGGCGCGCCAACTTTGGACCCTGACGGCGCGGGAGCTGCAGCGGGTTCAGGATCATATCCTGCTCCTGGTGAAAACCGCGAAAGAGCGCGTCGTCAGCTTTTTGCTCGAGATGGCCGCCCGTATGCCCGCGGGCAACGCCGTCGAGCTGCCGATGTCGCGCCAGGATATCGCCGATTATCTCGGCCTCACGATCGAGACCGTCTCGCGCACGCTGACGCATCTCGAGAGCACCGCCGCCATCGCGCTGCCGCGCTCGCGCCATGTCGTCTTGTGCAATCCCGCTGCGCTGAGCCGGCTCATCGGGTAGCCGGACAGCTGCCGCAGCCAACGTCCACTGCATCAGGAGCAACAGATGTTAGCCAAAGACATCATGCGACGAGAGATCATCTCCGTGAGCGTGTCCGCAACTGTGATGCAAGCGGTGACCCTCATGCTTCAGCACGGTATCAGCGGTCTTCCAGTGGTCGATGCGAGCGGCGCGTTGGCCGGCATCGTAACCGAGGGTGATTTCCTGCGCCGCGGGGAATTGGGAACGCAACGCCGTCGGCCGCACTGGTTGGAGTTCTTTGTCGGTCCCGGCCGCCTGGCCGATGAATACGTCCACGCCAGCGGACGCAACGTGCGAGAGGTCATGACAGAGGACGTCTGCACCGTCACTGAAGCGACGCCCCTGGAGGAGATCGTCAAGCTGATGGAGAAGCATCGCATCAAGCGTGTGCCGGTGCTGCGCGAACGGCGGCTGGTCGGCATCGTGAGCCGCTCGGACCTCCTGCGCGCATTCGCTGCGCTGGCGCAGGAAACGCAACCATCGACAGCAAGCGATGCGGCCATCCAGGCGCGCATTGTCGCCGAGCTCAACAAGCAGCCCTGGGGGCCGCTCGCTCAGCTGAACATTGTTGTCCGCAACGGCATCGTCGAACTTTGGGGGGCCATCACGGACGAGCGCGAGCGCCAGGCGATCATTGTCGTCGCGGAGAACACTGCCGGCGTGAAGAGGGTGCGCGATCACTTGGTTTGGATCGAGCCGATGTCGGGAATGGCAGTGCTCCCTGAAGATCCCGAACCGGCAACCGGCCAACCGACGGCAGGCTAGCTCAACGCCCGGTACCGTTCGGCGGAGCAAGGAGTCCAGGACATGCAGCTCTCGACCCGCGCAATTGGACGATTTGCGCTCGCTGATCGATTCGCGAAGTGGTGGCGAGGGTGGACAGACCATCGCCGGACCATGGCGCAGCTTGATCGCTGCGGACAGGCAGAAATCGAACACATGGCGCGTGACGTCGGAGTAGGCACGCAGGAGCTCCGGGCGCTTGCCGGCAAATGGCCGGGTGCCGCGGATCTTTTCCTGCGCAGGCTTGCCGCCTTGGGACTAGACCCGGCCGGGCTCGCAAAGCGCCAACCGCAGACGCTGCACGACCTGCAGCGCGTGTGCACCCTCTGCGCCCACACCCGCCGTTGCGAGCACGATCTGGCCGGACGGCCTTCCAACGATACCGCTTGGCGCCGCTATTGCCCCAACACGACAACACTTGATGCGCTTGCCCCCGGCCCGCAAGCCGACCGGAAAGGCCCCTGAGGTGCGAATTCCAGGACCGAGCGCGTGACCTGCGACGCCCGCTATCCGAGGGCATCATCGCGCTCCGCCCTTTCGCGACCTGCATTTGCGCCATCCGATCGAGGTGGAATAGTCACAGCGAAGAGGGAGGTACACTCACCTCCCCCTCCGACAGACTCTCCGCAAAGCGGCTACGCACCGTATGCCGGGATCATCTCGTCGACGACGCCGGTCACGCCCGGCACCCCTTCGGCAATTGCGACCAGCGCCTTGCGCTCCTTTTCTGAGCCGACCAGGCCCCAAAGGTGAACTTTTCCATGGTTCACGGTCACATTCCTGCTGCCGAAGTCGGTCCAATGCTGCCCCTGCAAGCGCGACAGGAGCTCTCCCCGGATGGCGCGGCTTTCATCCAGTTGCTTGCCATCCTGGACCGACGATGAGGCGAGTGCCTGAATAAGATTGGCGCGGCTCACGATGCCGACGAGCTTGCCGTCACGCACGATCGGAACGCGCCTGATGCGATTGCGCTCCAGCGTTGCCGCCAGCTCGGAGAGCGAAGTGTCCTCAGTCGCCGTGATCACGCTTGCGGACATGAGGTCGGACACCCGCTTGCTGTGCGACCGCGCGAACTCCGCAGCCAGAGTGGGCGCCGGCGTCACGGCCTCGAGCCACCACGGGCGGTGGATCTCGGTGCCGATCTCCTCGCGCCGCATCAGATCCGCCTCGCTGATAAGGCCCACCAGATGGTGCTGTTGATCGACGACCGGCAGCGCGCTGACGTCGTGCTCCGACATAAGCCTTGCCGCCTCGGCCACGCTGGTATCCGGCCCGACCGTCACCACATGGCGCACCATCACGTCCGTTGCATTCATGACTTCGCTCCTGAGTTGGTTCCGAGCGCCCGTTCGACGCTGCACGGCCTCACTCTGGCATTGCGATCGCTGAATGCTTTTGCGCTATATCATTCATCTCATTGTCATATTTTGTCCGGATCCGGCAGGAGCCTGCGCTTGCCTCGGATTGTTCGCGCCTGTCTAATGACCGAGCGCGAGCTTCACGACGAATATGTCGGGCTCTTCGGCGTCGGCGACAATCTCGAATCCAAGCTCACGACACATCGCGAGCATTGTCGCGTTCTCGCTCAGCACCTGCCCTTCGATGGACTTCAAACCCTCGGCGCGGCCATATTCGATGATCAGCTGCATCAGCAGCCAGCCCAGGCCGCGGCCCTTGAGATCTGATCGCAGCAGGATGGCGTATTCGCCCGTCTCATAGTTTGCATCGGCGTGCAGCCTGACGACCCCGAGCATCCGGCCGGACGCCTCCTCGATCGCGATGAAGGCCATCGCTCGCGCGTAGTCGATCTGCGTGAAGCGCGCGACAAATCGGTGGCCAAAGTCCTTGACCGGCGCGAAGAAGCGCAAGCGGAGATCCTGCGCGGTGACGCCCGAAAGAAATGGCCCGTAGAGCGGCTCATCCTCCGGCCGCACCGGACGGATCAGGATCGCCGTGCCATCGCGCAGGGCTACCTGACGCTCCCACTCTTTGGGATAGGGCCGTACCGCGCAGCGCTGATGGGCACGAGCGCCCGGTTGCACAGGCGCGACCGCGACACGCGCATCGACCGCGATCACGCAATCCTTGTCGGCAAGGATGGGGTTGAGATCGACCTCGCGCACTTCGGGCAGATCGGTCGCCATCTGCGCGAGCTTGACCAGCACCAGCGCCACCGCGGCCTCGTCGGCGGCCGGCACATCGCGATAGGCCTTGAGCACCCGTGCCACCCGCGTGCGGGCGATGAGTTCCTGCGCCATCTTCAAGTCGAGCGGCGGAAGCGCCAAAGCCTTGTCGTTGATCACCTCGACCGCAGTTCCGCCGCGTCCGAACGCGATGATCGGCCCAAAGGTCGGATCGTCGGCGATGCCTGCGATGAGCTCACGCGCCTTCGGCCGCAAGATCATCGGGTGGATGGTCACCCCGGTGATGCGAGCGTCGGGCCTGACCGCCCGCGCACGCGCCACGATCCCGGCAACGGCGTCGCGGACGGCACGCTCGCTCGTCAAATTGAGGCGCACGCCCCCGACCTCGGACTTATGCACGATGTCGGGCGAAAGAATCTTTGCCACGACGGTCGATCCGTCTGCAAGCAGCGGTGCCGCAACCTTGGCTGCCTCTTCGGCATCGCAGGCCAGCAAAGCCGGCGTCACCGGAATGGCATAGGCTTTCATGAGAGCCGTGATCTCGATGGGATCGAGCCAAAGGCAAGCGTCTCCGCTACCGCGCTCGCGCAGCGCGCCTTGAACGATGCGCCGGGCCGTCGCCAGGTCGGGCGTGAAGTCCTGGGGCAGGCTCGGCAGCGTCGCCACCAGCGCGATCGGCGCGAAGTCCTTCTCCGCGTCGAACGGCAGATGCTTGTAGAGCGACGGATTGATGGTGAGCGGCCCCGGCGATGTCAGCAGCAGCGTATAGCCGTCGG
>Ga0153954_1000669_pt1 | contig 24590 bp, 23 predicted proteins | sample TSFL038MetaG_FD_102277 | JGI IMG/M metagenome (GOLD analysis project Ga0153954, IMG submission 102277) | Attine ant fungus gardens microbial communities from Florida, USA - TSFL038 MetaG | ecosystem: Host-associated > Fungi > Mycelium > Unclassified | place: USA: Florida, Wekiwa Springs State... | reverse complement strand
CGGATGAACATGCAGGAGAATGTTCTGGATATCCCGCCGCAGAAGGTGATCACCAAGGACAACGCGACCGTCCAGGTCGATGCGGTCGCTTTCTACCAGGTGATCGATGCGGCGCGTGCGGCCTACGAGGTGCAGAACCTCCATCTGGCCATCACCAACCTGGCGCTCACCAACATCAGAAGCGTCATGGGCAACATGGCGCTCGACGAGGTCCTGTCCAAGCGCAACGAGATCAACAACACGCTGCTCGCCGTGATCGATCAGGCGACCAATCCCTGGGGCGTGAAGGTGCTGCGCATCGAGCTCAAGGACATCGCGCCGCCCGAGGACATCGTGGTGGCGATGGGTCGGCAGATGAAGGCCGAGCGCGAGAAGCGCGCCACCATCCTCGAGGCCGAGGGCGTGCGCGAGTCGAGCATCCAGCGGGCGCAGGGCGAGAAGCAGTCGGCGATCCTGATCGCCGAGGGTCGCCGAGAGGCGGCGTTCCGCGAGGCCGAGGCGCGGGAACGTCAGGCCGAGGCCGAGGCGAAAGCCACGGCTGTCGTGGCGCAGGCGATCGCCGGCAACGGCACGCAGGCGATCAATTACTTCCTCGGCACCAAGTACGTCGAGGCATTGGCCAGGATGGGCGCTTCCAACAACGCCAAGATGTTCTTCCTCCCGGTGGATGCCGCTGGCGTCATGGCCTCGATCGCCGGTATCGGCGAGCTCGCCAAGGAGGCGCAGGCACGTGGGCTCGCTGCCGAGGCCGCGAACCGGCCGCGCGGCTCCGTGCCGTCTTCGGGCTGAGGCATCATGAAAATCGTCTTCTGGCACTGGTGGGCGCTGGCCGCGGTATTGCTCGTCTTCGAGATGCTGTTGCCGGGCGTGGTGTTCATGTTCCTGGCGATCGGTGCCGTGGCATCCGGCCTCTTGCTGCTGATCTCTTCGGATCTGTCGATAGAGCCTCAGCTCGCCGTCTTCGCGGTGGTCGCCGTTGCCTCTGCGATAATTCTGCGACCGATGCTCAAACGTCTGCAGCATCGCAGCAGCGAACCGAATCTCAACGCGCGCGGCAACGCGATGGTCGGCAAGACGTTCGTGCTCGATCAACCGATCCTGGCGGGTCGCGGCAGAATCGTGTTGGGAGATGGAAGTTGGAACGTGATCGGCCCGGACATGGCGGCCGGTGCCAGAGTGCGCGTCACCGCCGTCAGCGGCACCGAGCTCAGGGTCGAGCCGGCGCCGTGACGGGGCGCGTGCCTCAAGCGAAATAACTCGGCAGGCGACTAGTTCGCCGGCACCACGACCGCTGCGGGCGCCGGTTCCGCAACGACCGCGGCCGGGGCGGGATGCTCCACGACAGTACGTTCGGAACGGACGGTGCAGGCCGAGGCCAGACCGCAAAGAACGATGGCAAGCAGAGAAATGCGCTTCATGGGGCGGGCTCCTTGAATTGAGGACTTGTCAACGGCCCAAACCGCCAGCGGTTGCGAAGGGGTGCCCAAGTTCGGCCACGTTCGGGGTTGCCAATACTTAACCATAAGGTTATGTGTTGTCCCGACCGGAGGAACTGCCATGAAGATCTTCTACGGCTGGATCGTGGTCGCGGCGGGCGCGGTAATGGGCTGCGTCGCCATCGGCTCGTTGTTCTCGCTCGCTGTCTTCCTGCAGCCGATGTCGGAGGCGACCGGCTGGTCGCGCACCGGGATCTCTTCCGCCATGACGCTCGACTTCCTGACGATGGGCGTCGCGGCCTTCGGTTGGGGTGCGCTCAGCGACCGCCTCGGGCCGCGGCCCGTCATGCTGGCCGGCTCGATCCTGGCTGGCGCTGGCCTCGCGCTTGCGAGCCAGGCCGGCAGCTTGCTGATGTTCCAGCTCGTCTATGGCGTCGTGGTCGGCGGGGCCGTGGGTGCGCTCCTGGTGCCGACGATGGCCACGGTCACCGGCTGGTTCGACAAGCATCGCGCCATCGCCGTGTCTCTGGTCTCGGCGGGCATGGGCATGGGGCCGATGACGATCTCGCCCTTCGCGAGCTGGCTGCTGCAGAGCACGGACTGGCGCAGTGCGCAGCTGACGATCGCCGTCGTTTGCTGGGTAGTGATGATTCCGGCCGCGCTGTTCATGCGCCGCCCGCCGCAGCACGCGCCGGGCATGGCGGCGATGCCGGGGGCGGCGGAGCCCGGCATGACCGTGCGCCAGGCGCTGCGCTCACCGCAATTCATCGTACTGGCGCTGACCAACTTCTGCTGTTGCGCCACGCATTCCGGGCCGATCTTCCACACGGTGAGCTACGCCATCGCCTGCGGCATCCCGGCGCTGACCGCCGTTTCGATCTACAGCGTCGAAGGCCTCGCGGGCTTGGGCGGCCGCATCGTGTTCGGGCTGGCGGGTGACCGGTTCGGCGCCAAGCAGACGGTTGTGGCTGGCCTGTTCGTGCAGGCTCTGGCCGCCGGTAGCTACTTCTTCGCCCGCCAGATCGGTGAGTTCTATGCCGTCGCCGTCATCTTCGGCATGGCCTATGGCGGAGTGATGCCGCTCTACTCGGTGCTCGCCCGCGAATACTTCCCGATGCGCATCATGGGCACGGTGATCGGCGCCACCTCGATGATCGCGAGCCTCGGCATGGCGCTGGGACCGGCGGTCGGCGGCTGGATCTTCGACACCTACGGCAATTACGGCTGGCTCTATATCGGTTCGTTCGGTATCGGGCTCGGCGCGGCCGCCATCGCGCTCGCCTTCCCGCCGATCCCGTCGCGTCGGCTGTCCGCGCCACAACCGGCCTAGACGCGCGACTTTCATTTGACGTGAACCACCTCGGATCGGAAGACTGCTCCCCGACAAAGACAAAACGGGGGAGCAGTCATGATCTACAGGAGCGCATCGATCGGCGCGATCGCCATGCTTGCCATGGCGGGATCGGCACGGGCAGACGATCCGGCCGTCCAGCGGGGCAAATATCTCGTGACGCTCGGGAGCTGCACTGACTGCCACACGCCGGGATATTTCCTCGGCAAGCCAGACATGACGCGCTATCTCGGCGGCTCCGAGGTCGGCTTCGAGATTCCGGGACTGGGCGTCTTCCACGGCCCCAATCTGACTCCCGACAAGGAAACCGGTCTTGGCAACTGGACGGATGAGCAGATCATCACGGCATTCCAGAAGGGTGTCTGCCCTGATGGGCGCATGCTGGCGCCGATCATGCCCTATCACGCCCTCGCCAACCTCACGCCCCAGGACGCGAAGGCGATCGTGGCCTTCCTGCGCAGCATCCCGCCGGTCAAGAACAAGGTGCCGGGCCCCTTCGGCCCGACCGAGACGCCGACATCTTTCGTGATGAAGCTGGTGCCGCCGGGCGGCAAGTAGCCGCCCGGCGTCTGCCCGCCCTTAGAGGAACATCCCGCCGGAGACCTCGATCCGCTGGCCGGTGATCCAGCGATTGTCGTCGGCCAGCAGCGAGGCGATCGCGCCGCCGATATCATCGGGCAGGCCGGCGCGGCCGAGCGCCGTGACCGAAGCGACGAAGCTGTTGAGCTCCTTGTTGTCGCGCACCACACCGCCGCCGAAGTCGGTCTCGATCGCGCCGGGCGCCACGACGTTCGCTGTGATGCCGCGGGGCCCCAGCTCCCTGGCGATGTAGCGCGTCAACACCTCGATCGCGCCTTTCATCGCGGCATATGCCGCGTAGCCCGGCAGGCTGAAGCGGGCGAGGCCACTCGAGACGTTGACGATGCGCCCGCCATCGGCGAGCAACGGCAGGAGCTTCTGCGTCAGGAAGAACACACCCTTGAAGTGGATGTTCACCAACCGGTCGAAGTCGGCTTCGCTGGTTTCGGCGAAGGTCGCGTGGCCGGCGATGCCGGCATTGTTGACCAGATAGTCGAACGTCTCGCGCGACCAGTCTTTTTTCAGGGCCGCGCGCACCCGCTCGGCGAAGCCCGGGAACGAGGCGCTGTCGCCGGCATCGAGCTGCAGCATCACCGCCTTGCGGCCGAGTTTGGCGATACCGGCAGCCGTCTGCTCGGCTTCCTTGGCGTTCGAATGATAGGTGCCGATAACGTCGATGCCTTTGTGGGCGAGCGCGAGAGCCGTGTTGCGGCCGAGGCCGCGGCTGGCGCCGGTGATCAAAGCGATTTTGGTGGCCATGGATCTCTCCTTTGTCCGTCCGGCGACTGCCGGCTGGCTGGAAGATGGCCTCTACCCATTGCCGTATAATCAGGCATAATCCGATACTACTATTCAGGAAATTCGGATAATGGATCGTCTGGACGCCATGCGGCTGTTCGCGCGAATCGTGGAGCGGCGCAGCTTCGGGCTTGCCGCGCAGGATTTCGGCCTGCCGGCCTCGACCGCCAGCGACGCGGTGAAGCAGATCGAGGCGCGGCTCGGCGTCCGCCTCCTCGAGCGTACGACGCGACAAGTGAGTTCGACACCCGACGGCGACGCCTACTATCAGCGCTGTCTCGCGATCCTGGCCGACGTCGAAGACGCGGAGTCCATGCTGACCGGCGCCAAGCCGCAGGGGTTCCTGCATGTCGATGTGCAGGGCAACATGGCGCGCCGCGTGCTGATGCCCGGGCTGCCGCGTTTTCTCGCCGAGTATCCCGGCATCGATCTGTTCATGAGCGAGGGTGACCGCTTCGTCGACCTGGTGCGCGAAGGCGTCGATTGCGTGCTGCGTTCGGGAGAGCTCAAAGACAGCAGCGACATAATTGCCCGCCCGCTCGGCCTGCTGCAGGAGGTGACCTGTTGCTCGCCGTCCTACATCGAACGGTTCGGTCGGCCACGACGATGGGATGCACTCGACGGGCACCGCATGATCGGCTTCCGCTCGTCAGCCACGGGCGGCGTTCTACCTCTGGAATTCATGGTGAACGGCGAACGCAAGACCGTCCTGTTGCCGATTTCGTTCTCGGTCAATGGCGCCGACAGCTATCGCGCTGCTTGTGCCCAGGGGCTCGGACTGATCCAGGTGCCGCGCTACGCCGTGCGGGAGGAGCTGGCGGCGGGCACGCTCATCGCCGTGCTGACGCGGACACCGCCGTCGCCGACGCCGGTGTCGCTCCTTTATCCGCGTAACCGTCAGCGCTCGCCGCGCGTGCGCGTATTCCTCGACTGGGTCGTGCGAGAGACGGCAGCGGTGGCGGCGGCGCTCTGAACGTCGGCGCTGTTCAGCCGCCGATCAGCTTCTTCTCCATCATGCAGTGGATGCCCTTGTTGCCATCCACCGTCTGGGTGACGTGCAGGTCGCCCTTGAGGCTGCAGAGCATATAGGCGTCGGCAGCGCTGATGCCGGTCTTGGCGGTGATCAACCGGATCATGTCGCGCAGCGCTTCCTTGGCCGCGTCGTCGAGATCCGGATCGAAGCCGTGCGTGATCCAGTGCGTCGCGGTCTCGGCGCGCGGGTTGTTGAGCTTCATGTCCTTGCGCACGGTGAAGCGGAAGGTGCCGCTGAGGCTCGTCTCGAGCGCCGTGAGGTTCACCTCGCCGTCACCCTGCACGCCGTGGCCGTCGCCGGTCGAGAACAGACCACCTTCGGCGAAGACCGGCAGGTAGACGGTGGTGCCGACGTTGAAGTGCTTGTTGTCGATGTTGCCGCCGAAGGCGCGCGGTTCGACCGAGCTGCACTGGCCCCATTCCGGCGGTGGTGCCACGCCCATGATGCCGAAGAAGGGATTCAACTCGATCTCGGTGCCCCACGGCAGGGTGGCGATGCCGCGGTTGGAATCGATCGGAATGTGGGTGAGGCGGTAGAAGGGGAAGTCCTCCGGCAGCGTGCCGGCGAGTGGACGCTGCGCGTTCCAGCCCCAGTTGGTGCGGAACTTGATGTCGAGCACTTCGACGGCGAGCGCATCGCCGCGTTCGGCACCTTCGACGTAGACCGGTCCGGTCAGGATGTGGCGGCCGAGATGCGGCGTCAGTTTGCTCAGGATCTCGCGATGCTCGGGCAGCACGTTCATCGGCGCCTCGGGCAGGATCTCCTTGCTGCCGGACACGCAATGGATCGTGGCGATGTCGCCGGACTTGATGCGGAGCGCGGGCTTCAGCTGGCTGTCGAAATAGCCCCAATGGCAGGTTTCAGGCGAAGAATTGAGCTCGTGCGTGGCCAAGTCGGTCTCCCATTTCGGACCAAGGTTTGAAGCACGAACCATGCCCTCGATGCTATAGGCAGGTCATGAACTATCGACACGGCTTTCATGCCGGCAATTTCGCCGATGTCCTGAAACATCTGGTGTTGGTCGAGCTGCTGCGGCTGTTGACGGCGAAGGACAAGAAATTGTTCGTCCTCGATACGCATGCGGGCGCGGGTGGCTACGATCTCGGCGGTTCGCTGGCGCAGCGCACGGGCGAGGCGGAGACAGGAGTCACGCGCCTGGCGGCGGCGCCAAGGCAGGGAATGCCGGCGCCGGTCGCGCGCTATCTGGCGGCGGTGGCCGCCTACGATCACAAGTTTGGCACCTCCGGCGGAGAGCTACGCCACTATCCCGGATCTCCGCGTCTTGTCCGAGCCGCGTTGCGACCGGGCGACCGGCTGATCGCCTGCGAGCTTCATCCGGAAGATTCGCTGAAGCTCAAGCGCGAGTTTGCCGGCGACCGCGCGGTCGAAGTGCGTCAGGCGGACGGCTATCACGCGATGAAAGCATCGTTGCCGCCGCCGGAGCGGCGCGGGCTGATTCTGATTGACCCGCCGTTCGAGGCGACCGACGAGTTCGAGCGTCTCGCGCGCGCCCTGCGGCATGGTCTGCGCCGCTTCGCGACTGGCTGCTATGCCGTCTGGTATCCGATCAAGGACGAAGAAGCGGTGGCGGCCTTCCTGGCGAGCCTGTCGGGACTGAAGCTCCTGACTCTGGAGCTGCGGCTGCCCGATGTGCCGCCAGGCAAGCTTGGCGCCTGCGGCCTGACGATCGTCAACCCGCCCTGGAAGTTCGAGGAAGCGATGCGTGAGACGCTGCCGTGGCTGGGGACGGCGCTTGGCGTAGTGCCAGCCATGGCGACGGCTCTGGCATGAAGAGGGTGAGCGCGAAGGAGATGAAGCAGAGCACCGCGCCCACCAGGATTGCGCCGGTGTAGGAGCCGAAGAAGTCGTAGACATACCCTGCTACCGGCGAGCCGAGCAGGGAGCCGAAGGCAACGCCGCTGTAGAGCGCGCCAATCACCGAACCTAGCGCCCGTCCGCCGAAATAGTCGGCGGCGAGCGAGGGCGCGATGGCGACGAAGCCGCCATAGAAGGCGCCGAACAGCAGGGCGAAGGTGATCAAGGCCGGCACGCTGGTCGATTGCGACCAGACGATCAGCATGATGCCCGAGCCGACATACATCATGGCGAAGGAGAGGCGGCGGCCGAGCCAATTGGTGATGCTGGCGAACAGGAAGCGGCCGACAGTGCTGCCCACTCCCAGCAGTACGATCAGGGTGACACCGAAACGCTCACCGAGACCATGATCGCGCGCATAGGGGACGAGATGGGCGAAGGGAACAAATAGGCCGAACGACATTAACATCGCGCCGACGTAGATCATCCAGAAGGGCCGCGAGCGAACGGCTTCGCCAAGCGTCAAACCCGCCGCGATGGTGTTCCCCATGGCGCGCGGAGGATCGCCGTCGGGCGCCAGGCCATAGTGTTGCGGCGCCCGTCGGATCAGGACGACGGCAACGATGGCGCCTGCGGCAGTCAGCACGGCCAGCATGAGGTAAGTCTGGCGCCAGCCCACGAGCCCGATCAGCTCGTGCGCCAGAGGTGCGCCCACCAACGTGCCGACGCCGATGCCCGCGACGGCGATTCCGCTCGCCGTACCGCGGCCGCGCACGAACCAGCGCTGCACGGCAGCCACACTCGGTACATAGGAGAAGCCGACGCCCAACCCGACGCCCAGGCTGTAACCGATATAGACCTGCCAGAGCGCGGTCGCCTGCGATGCGATCACCAGCCCGATTGCGATGATCAGCAGGCCACCGGCCACGACGGGCCGCGGCCCGAGCCTGTCGGCGATCAGGCCGGCCGGCAGACCGAGCAAGAAATAGAGGAAGGCCGCGATGGAGAAGACCAGCGAGGTGTCACCGCGCTGGGCACCGAATTCCGTTTCGAGCGATCCGAAGAAGGCGGCGAAGGAATAGGCGACGGCATAGCCCGTCATCATGCAGACGAAGGCGCCGGCGACCACCCACCAGCCGGGGAAGATGCGGGAGCGGGGGTGCTGTGTCATGTGCGGAAGCTAGGGACGGTCCGGAAGGCCGACCATGGCCAATGGTTCGGCGAAAGCCGAACCGTTCCGACGATGCCTTCAGCTCTGCTTTTTGCTCTTCTTGTCGTTGTCGTCCGACTTCCAGCCCCACAACTTGCGCGCCGCCTCGGCCACCGCGGGCTCGAGTTCCTGCTCGACGATCTTCACGCCGCGGCCCAGTTCCTCGACGAGGATTCTCAGGGCCGCCAGCCGGGCGTGCCGCTTGTCGTCGCTGGCGATGACGTGCCATGGCGCATGCTTGGTGTCGGTCTTGTCGAGCATGTCCTTGTAGGCTTCGAGGTACTGCTGACGCTTGGAGATGTTACGGAAATCCTCCAATCCGACCTTGTAATGCTTGTGCGAGTCTTCCAGGCGCTTGATCATGCGCTTCTTCTGTTCCTTGGCGCTGACATGCACCAGGAGCTTGACGATGCGCACGCCGTCGTCGAGCAGCTCGCGTTCGAAATCGTTGATCTCCTGGTAGGCGCGCTTCCAGGCAGCTTTCTCGCAAAAGCCCTCAATGCGTTCGACCAGCACGCGGCCGTACCAGGTCCGGTCGAAGATCGCCCAGTTTCCAGGGGCGGGCAGACGAGTCCAGAAGCGGAAGAGGTAGTGCCGCCCCTGTTCGTAGTCGGTGGGCGCGCCGATCCGCCAGACGTGGACGGATTTAGGCTCAAGGCCATAGACGATCCGCTGGATCATGCCGCCCTTGCCGGCTGCATCCCAACCGTCGATGCCGATCAGCGCCCGTCCACCGGTCCGGATGTGGTGTACTTGCAGATCGAGCAGGCGATGCTGCAGTTTCTTGAGTTCGTGCTCGTATTTCTCGTCGTCGAGTGGACCGTCGATCATCTTGATCTCGTCCAGCACCGGCCATTTGCCCATGAGGCCCTCCCGTTCGCGGGATCGTGCCAGCGACGCTCCGGAGAGGCAATTCGCCGAACCGATTGACAGGGTAAACCCCCGCAGCGACAAATTTCCGGGAATGGCCGTCGCCGCTACCCGTCCGACCCTGCGCTATGTCGATCGCTCCGGCACGACCGTCCTGGAAGTCGGCGGCGACTGGACGGTCTACAGCGTCCGTGGCCTGCGCCGCGAGCTGACTCGCCAGGCTCGCAAGGCGCCCCGGCGCGCGGCGGGGCTGATCGATGCCAATGGCGTCAGGCACCTCGATACGACCGGCGTGCTTGAAATCCTGCGTTACGCCGATCCCGGCCAGGGGACGGGCAAGGAGGCCCGGGTCGAGACCCAGGAAGCTGCCCATGCCGACCTTTTCCGGGTCGTGCAGGACAACATGGCGAAAACGACACCGCCTGCACAGCATATCAACTGGTTGGCGCATTGGCTGGAGGAGGTGGGCCTCAGCTTCGTCCATCTCTGGAGCCAGATCATCGCTCTTTGCGCCTTCTTCGGCGAGATCCTGGTGGTTTTCGCCGAGGCGTGCCTCCAGCCCAAGCGCTTCAGGATGGCCTCGGTCGTGCGCCAGATGCTGGAGGTCTGGGTCAAGGCGCTGCCGATCGTGGGCGTGCTCTGCTTTCTGATTGGCGTGGTGCTGGCCTATCAAGGCGTGCAGCAGCTCCGCCAGTTCGGGGCCGAGACATTCACCGTCGAGGCCGTGGCCATCGGCATCTTTCGCGAACTGGGGGTGTTGCTCACCGCCATCATCGTGGCCGGGCGTTCGGGGAGTGCTTTCACCGCGCAGATCGGCACCATGCAGGTGAACCAGGAAGTCGACGCCATGCGAACGATGGGCCTCAATCCCATCGAATGGCTGGTGCTGCCGCGTATCATCGCGCTGGTCTTGTCGATGCCGCTCCTCGCTTTCTGGGGCGACATGGCGGGTGTGCTGGGCGGCGCGGTTGCCTGTACGGTCTATCTCGACTTCACCTTTGTTCAGTTCTTTGACCGGCTGCGCGACCAGGTCGGCATCTGGCATTTCTACACGGGCATGATCAAGGCGCCGATCTTCGGCGCGATCATCGCCGCCATCGGCTGCTTCGAAGGGCTGCAGGTCCATGGCAGCGCCGAGAGCGTGGGCCAGCTCACGACGCGCTCGGTCGTCGAGGCGATCTTCTGCGTGATCGTGCTCGATGCGGTGTTCTCGGTCATCTTCCTGCTGGCGGGCGTGTGATGGCCGAGCAGCCCAAAGCCGAAGGCGGACAGATCACCGATCATCGCAACGGCCGTGACGTGGTGCTGAAGCTCCGCGATGTGCGCACCCAGTTCGGCGACCATGTCATCCACAATCATCTCGATCTGGACGTGTTTCGCGGCGAGGTTGTGGGGCTGGTCGGTGGATCGGGCACCGGCAAATCGGTGCTACTGCGCACCATCATCGGCCTCAACGAGGCGAGGAAGGGCAGCATCGAGGTGCTGGGCGTCGATACCCGGCACATGAAGGGCCGGCAGGAATACGAGCTGCAGGGCCGTACGGGCGTGCAGTTCCAGGACGGCGCGCTCTTCTCCTCGCTGACTGTCGCCGAGAACATCATGGTGCCGATCCGCGAGCATGCCGGGCTCGACGAAGAGCTGATGCGGTCTATCGCGGCGCTGAAGATCGGTCTCGTCGGCCTGCCTCCCGATACCGGCGAGAAGAAGCCCAGCGAGCTGTCGGGCGGCATGCGCAAGCGTGCGAGCCTCGCCCGGGCGCTGGCGCTCGACCCGGAGCTGCTGTTCCTCGACGAGCCGACGGCCGGCCTCGATCCCATTGGCGCAGCCCACTACGACGAGCTGGTGAAGACACTGCGGCAGAATCTCGGCCTCACCGTCCTGATGGTGACGCACGATCTGGACAGCCTTTATGCGGTCTGTGACCGGATCGCCGTCTTGCTCGACAAGCGCGTCGTGGCGGGTACGATGGAGGAGTTGCTGGAATACGATCATCCTTGGGTCCGGGAGTATTTCCACGGGCCGCGTGGGCGGGCGGCAGCACCGGCAGGAGCAAAAGCGGCGTCCGATGGAAAATAAGTCGCCTTACGTTCTGATCGGTGCGGCGGTGATCGTATTCATCGCGGCCGTCGTGGGCTTCGTCATCTGGAAGTTGCGCGAAGGCGATCAGACGTCCTATGCCTATTACGACATCCTGTTCTCGGGCGACGTCCAGGGGCTGACCGTCGATTCGCCGGTCTACTACCGTGGCCTGCGCGTGGGCCGCGTGCACGATATCCGCCTTGCCTCCCGTCGCGATGTCCAGCGCAGCACCGGCCGCGAGCGGCTGGCCGAGAAAATCGAGGTCACGGTCGCGGTCAATTCCAGCATCGATATCCGCGAACGTTCCTACGCGGTGTTCGAGAAGCCTTTCATCGCCGGCGCTGCCTATATCCAGATCGTCGGCCGCCTCGAGGTCGATCAGATCAAGCCCAAGAAGAAGCTGGGCGACAAGCCGTATCCGGAGATTCGTGAAGGTGCGTCCTTCCTGCAGGCGACGTCGACCTCGGCTCAGGAACTTCTGACCAAGGCCGGCACGACCGTCGATCGCCTGAACCAGGTGCTGAGCGACGAGAACATCGCTTCCTTCAGCGAGGCGCTGAAGAGCCTGTCGACGGTGACCAGTGGCATCGCCAAGCAGGATCCGGCCATCCAGTCGACCCTGGCGGAGCTGCCGGCGGCGATCGCCGATTTCCAGAAGTCTTTTGCCAAATTGAACGGACTTGCCGACTCCCTGACACTCCTGTCGATGGAGCTCGGCCCCCAGGATGCCACGACGCGTGAGGCCTTGAAGGGCAAGGATCCGGGCGAGGTCGCCAAGGCCGTGGCTGAAGCGCGTCAAGCGCTCACCAACCTAAACAGCGCGACCGGCACGTTGAACAAGATCCTCACCAACGCCAAGGGGCCGATCCAGCAATTCTCCGACACAGGCCTCGTCGAGTTCTCGCTTGCCATCCACGAACTGCGCGAACTCACCGCCAACCTTAATATCATCGCGACCAAGCTCGAACGCGACCCGGCGGGCTACGTGCTGAACGCCAATAAGGGATACAAGCCTAAATGATCCTGCGCCGGGCCACCGCGGCGGCCCTCCTGCTGCCGGTCCTGCTGCTGGGAGGCGGCTGTACGCTGCTGACCGCGGGCGAGACAACGCCTGACCTCTACCAGGTCTCCCCCAAAAACGACTTCGAGCCGGACATGCCGTCGGTGTCGTGGCAGCTCGCCGTCGAGGTGCCGACGGCGGCGGCGAACGTCAACACCACGCATATCAACATCGCGCGGACGCCGACGTCGTTCGACTACTACGCCAACTCGGCCTGGACCGACCGGGCGCCGCTGATGGTGCAAACGCGCATCGTCGATTCCTTCGAGAACAGCCAGAGGATCGTTGCCGTCTCGCGCGATTCGATCGCGCTCCGGGCCAACTACGTGTTGCAGCCTGATCTGCGCAATTTCGAAGCGATGTATTTCTACGGCGGCGCTCCCATCGTCCATGTGCGCATCGTCGCCAAGCTGGTGCGTATGCCCGATCGCCAGATCATCGGCATCGCCACTTTCGAGCGCTGTGTGCGGGCGCGTCAGGACAAGGTGCCGAGCGTCGTCTCCGCCTTCGATCAGGCGCTGGGCAGCGTCATCAAGAGGCTGGTGTCGTGGACCTTGCGCACGCCACCGGCCAAGGCGCCGGACATCGACTCACCCTACGATATCAGCAAGCTGCGCAACCCCGATAACGCGCTGGTCGATAGCGCCGACTGCCCCGTCGGCAACGACGCCTCGAACGTTCCCGTCGCCGACCAATAGACGCGATCAGGCGCCACGCTGCACGACTTCCCAGGCGAGTTCGGCCAGCGCGCGCGCGCGGTTGCCGTACTTGGTCGCCGTGGTCGAGGAGGCGTTGCCGTCGAGGCCGCGCTTGTAGACGCCCTGCACGATCGAGGCGAGGCGGAACAGCGAAAAGGCCAGATAGAAATTCCAGTGCTCGATCGAGGCGCGTCCGGTACGGCGTGCGTAGGCGGCGAGGTACTCGGGCTCGGTCGGGATTCCGAAGGCCTTGAGATCGACCCCGGCATAGCCCTGGGCCGCGCCATAGCCTTCACCGAAGTGGTACATCATGCAGTTGTAGGCGAGGTCGGCCAGTGGATGGCCGAGCGTCGAAAGCTCCCAGTCGAGCACGGCGACGACGCGCGGCTCGGTCGGATGCACCACCGTGTTGCCGAGCCGATAGTCGCCGTGGTTGATCCGGGTCTCGTCGCCCGGCGGCAGATTGGCCGGCAGCCATGTCTTGAGCTGCTCCATCGCCTCGATGTGCTCGGTCCGTGCGAGATCGTATTGGCTCGACCAGCGCGAAATCTGGCGCGGGATATAGTGGCCTTCGCGGCCATAATCGCCGAGACCGGCCTTGCGATAGTCGACGTTGTGGATGCGGGCCAGCACGTCATTCATCGAATCGAAGATCTTGTTGCGATCGGACGGCGATATGCCTTCCATCATGGGATCGGCGAGGATGCGGCCCGGGATGAATTCCATCACGTAGAAGGCCGTGCCGATCACTGCGTCGTCCTGGCAGAGCGCATAAGGCCGGGGCACGGGAACGTCCGAATGCTCGTACAGTGCTTTGATGACGCGGTACTCGCGGTCAACCTGGTGCGCCGAAGGCAGCAACTTCCCCGGCGGCTTCTTGCGCAGCACGTACATGCGACCCGCGCCGTCCGTCAGGTGGAAGGTGGGATTGCTTTGCCCGCCCTCGAATTGGAGGACCCGCATCGGTCCGCGGAAGTCGGCGACGGTCGAGACAAGATAGTCGGCGAGGCGCGCTTCGTCGAAGCGATGAGCGTCGCGCGGTGGCGTGAGATTCGAAGGCAATTCGGACATCGGCGTGGCAATGCTGTGGCGGTTGTGACCTTAAAATGTTCTAGCGACCACACGGAAATTTTTCGAGGGATGTTTGGGGATGGATGGGCGTAGCGAATCTTAAGACGGTGTTTTTGCCGTCGAAACACGCCCAGAGGACATGAATGTCAAAACTTCGCCACATCCCTTACGCGGTGCTGACGGCGGGCTCCATGCTCGTCGGCGGTGGCGCGTATGCGCAGTCGATGTCGACGATCAACCAAGAGCAGTGGGGCCAGCAGCAGCAGATCAACCATGGCATTCGCGATGGTCAGCTGACGCCCGGCGAGACTGCTCGTCTCGAGCAGGGCGAGCGCGACATCAATCGCGCCCAGGCCCGCGCCGAAGCCAATGGCAATGTGTCGCCGCAGGAGCGGCAGCACATCGACAACATGGTGAACCGCGAGAACCACGAGATCCGTCAGGACGAGCACAACGACCGGACTGCCTGGGGTCGTGATGGCCGCGATGGCTGGGGTCGTGGTGGGGATCACGATCGCGACGGCTGGGGCCATGATCGCTTCGCCGACAATCGCGGTTGGGGTCGCGACCACGACGGTTGGGACCGCAACGGCTGGAACCACAACGGCCAGAACGCCTGGAACCATGGCCAGAACGGCTGGGACCATAACGGCCAGAACGGGTGGAACCATGGCCAGAACGGCTGGAACCACAACGGTCAGAACGGCCAGAACGGCTGGAACCAGAATGGCGGTCAGAATGCCTGGAACCACAACGGCGGTCAGGGCGGCTGGCAGCACGGCGGCACCGGAACGGGGACCGGCGCTGGAACCGGAACGGGTACTGGCACCGGCGGCACCAGCACGGCGGGTAACGGCTCGCACGGTTGGGGCAACGGTGGTCAGGGTGGTTGGCAGCACGGCGGCACCGGAACGGGCACGGGCACCGGAACGGGTACCCAGACGGCCGGCAACACCGGTCACACCTGGGGCGGCAACAGCGGCTTCACCGGTACGCGCACGGCCAGCGCCGGCGGCAACTATGGTGGTGGCGCTCGCAGCTTCGGCGGCTTCAGCGGCGGCCATGGCGGCGGCGGGCACCGCTAAGTCCGATCTCTTCGAGACGATTTGAGAAAGCCGGCGGCTTCCGTGGGGGGCCGCCGGTTTTCTTTTGCGCTCAGTTCACCTGGCGTTCCTTGCCCGACCAATAGCCCTTGCGCAGTTCGCGCTTCAGGATCTTGCCCGTCGGATTGCGCGGCAGGGCATCGATGAAGTCCACCGACTTCGGCAACTTGTAGCTGGCGATGCGTTCGCGCGCCCAGTCGATCAGCTCTCCCGGAGTCACCGAGGCTTCCGGCTTCCGGACGACGACGGCCTTGACCGCCTCGCCCCAGCGCTCGTCGGGCACGCCGATCACGGCAACGTCGGCCACAGCGGGATGGCCGAACAGCGCACTCTCGACCTCGGCGGGATAGATGTTCTCGCCACCGGACACGATCATGTCCTTCACGCGGTCGTAAATGTAGAGATAGCCTTTGTCGTCGAGGTAGCCGGCGTCGCCGGTGAAAAACCAGTCCCCCTTCACCGCACGCCGCGTGTCTTCCGGCAGCCTCCAGTAACCTCCCATGATCTGCGCAGAACGCACGGCGATCTCGCCCACCTTGCCGGGCGGCAGGTCGCGTCCGTCATCGCCCACAACGCGCAGTTCGACGCCGGCCTGCGCATAGCCGCAGGAAAGGAGCCTGGCTGCATCGTCGGGATCGTGGTCCTGTGGCGGCAACAGCGTGATCGCGCCCGTCGTCTCGGTGAGGCCGTAGACCTGCTGGAAGCCGCAGGGAAAGATCGCCATCGCCTGCTTGAGCAGCTCGGCCGGAATCGGCGCCGCGCCGTAGACGATCAGCTTGAGGCTCGACAGATCGGTCTCACGGATCTGCGGCGCCTGCACCAGGAACAGGATCATCGCCGGCACCAGCAGCATCACCTGCAGGCGTTCACGCTGGACGATCTCGAGGATCTCGGTCGGCACGAACTCGCGCACGACATGGTTGGTGGCGCCGGCGAAAAGTCCGGCCAGGCCCCAGCCCGCGCCACCGATGTGGAACATCGGCAGGCACACGAGGTTGGGCACGCCGGGCTCCAGCAGCCACGTCGGAGGCCAGACGGAAAACAACGCGACGAAGTTCGCATTGGTGAGCTCCGCCCCTTTCGGCAGGCCCGTCGTGCCCGAAGTATAGAACTGCACGGCCGTATCCGACGGTTTCGACGGCAGCCTCGGATCGTCGGCCGGATGACGATCGCGCCATGCGGCAAAGGACGCCCACGCCGGATGATGGCCGTCGAGCGCCACGATGCGGCGCACGCTTTTCAGCTCGTCGCAGATCTTCTCGATCACGTGGAAATATTCCTCGCCGACGAACAGGATCTCCGCCTCGGCGTCATTCAGGATGTGCAATACCTCGGGTGGAGCGAGGCGCCAGTTCACCGAGACCATCACGGCATTCGCCTTCAAGGTGCCGAACAACAACTCGAAGAAGAGGTCGCTCGACTTATCGAGATGGGCGATGCGTATCTGCGGTTTGATCCCCTCGGCGATCAGCGCCTGAGCGACCTGGCTGGCGGCATGGTCCAGCGCGCCGTAGCTGGTCGTGCGACCGCGATGGACGAGCGCCGCCGTCTCTGGCCGCTCGGCGGCGTGGGCACGCACGATATCTGCAAGGCCCGCGATCTCGATCGCCATCCGGGGCTCCTCCGCGACTTCATTTCAGAGTGATTTCAATTCTTTGTTCGCCTAGTGTCGGATGCGAAACGGGGGGCTTTCAAGGACCATCATGGGCAAGAGAATTCTGGTGACCGGCGGTGCGGGTTTCCTGGGCTCGCATCTCTGCGAACGCCTGCTGGCGGCCGGCCATGACGTGCTCTGCGTCGACAATTACTTCACCGGCACCAAGGCCAACATCACCCAATGCCTGGGCAACCCACGTTTCGAGCTGATGCGTCACGATGTGACCTTCCCGCTCTATGTCGAGGTGGACGAGATCTACAACCTCGCCTGTCCCGCCTCGCCGGTGCACTACCAGCACGACCCCGTGCAGACGACCAAGACCTCCGTGCATGGCGCCATCAACATGCTTGGCCTGGCGAAAAGGGTCCGCGCCAAGATCTTCCAGGCCTCGACCAGCGAGGTCTATGGCGATCCGACCGTGCATCCGCAGGTGGAGAGCTATCGTGGCAACGTCAATCCGTTGGGACCGCGCGCCTGCTACGACGAGGGCAAGCGCTGCGCGGAAACACTGTTCTTCGACTACTGGCGCCAGCACAAGCTGCGCATCAAGGTCGCGCGCATCTTCAACACCTACGGCCCGCGCATGCATCCCAACGACGGCCGAGTGGTGTCGAACTTCATCGTCCAGGCGCTCAGGGGCGAGGACATCACCATCTACGGCGACGGCTCGCAGACTCGTGCCTTCTGCTATGTCGACGACCTGATCGACGGCTGGCTGCGCCTGATGGACCACACGCCCGACGACTTCACAGGGCCGGTCAATCTCGGCAATCCGGTCGAGATGCCCGTGAAGCATCTCGCCGAGCGCATCCTGAAGCTGGTCAACAACGGCAAGTCGAAGCTGGTGCAGAGCCAGCCGCTGCCGGTCGACGATCCGCTGCAGCGCTGCCCCGATATCTCACTGGCGCGCGAGAAGCTGAACTGGGAGCCCAAGGTCGCCCTCGACGAGGGGCTCGCCAAGACGATCGCCTATTTCGACAAGCTCCTGAAGAGCAACGAGTCGATCACGAAGGTCGGCAGATAGAAGAAGGGCGCATCCCTGAAGCGATGCGCCCTCGACTTCGGTTTGGTGGTCCGACTTACTGAGCGGCAAGAGCCTGCTTCGGCAGCGCGTTGACCACCGAGGCCTTGCCGGAGGTCATCTCGTCGTAGATCCACTTGTAGGTCTTCTCCATGCCGTCCTCGAGACGGACGGAAGGAGCCCAGTTCATCAGCTTCTTGATCAGCGTGTTGTCGCTGTTGCGGCCGCGCACGCCCTTGGGCGCGTCGAGCTTATAGGAGCGCTTCAGCTTCACGCCGGCGATCTTCTCGACGATGTCGACCAGGCGGTTGATGCTGACCAGCTCGTCCGAACCGATGTTCAGCGGCTCGATGATGTCGCTCATGGCGAGCTTGATCGTGCCCTCGGTGCAGTCGTCGATGTACATGAAGGAGCGGGTCTGCTCGCCATCGCCCCAGATTTCGATCTCGTGCTTGCCGGAGAGCTTGGCGGCGATGACCTTGCGGCAGATCGCGGCCGGGGCCTTCTCGCGGCCGCCGTCATAGGTGCCCTCGGGACCGTAGACGTTGTGGTAGCGAGCCACGCGGGTGGCGATGCCGTAATCCTCGCGATAGTGCCGTGCCATGCGTTCGCTGAAGAGCTTCTCCCAGCCGTAACCATCCTCTGGCATGGCCGGGTAGGCGTCTTCTTCCTTGAGCGCGGTGACGTCGGCGCGGGTCTGCTTGTCGCCGTTGTAGACGCAGGCCGACGACGAATAGAAGAAGCGCTCGGTGCCGGCTTCCTTGGCGGCGACCAGCATGTGGGTGCTGATCAGCACCGACAGCATGCACTCGGCCTTGTGGGTCTCGATGAAGCCCATGCCGCCCATGTCGGCGGCGAGATTGTAGATCATCTTCGAGCCCTTGGCGGCGGCACGGCAGGGCTCCAGCAGGGCGAGGTCGCCGACCTGATTCTCGACGCCGGGATGCTTCTGGTACCACTCGTTGAACGGCTTCACGTCGACGGCGCGGATCTTCTTGTGGCCGCGCTCCTGCAGCACACGCACCAGATGGCCGCCGATGAAGCCACCGGCACCTGTGACGACGACGAGATCATCCTTCGACATCAGAAACGACCTTTCATTCCACCGAGAGGGGTGTTTACCTGACTTTTCAATGGCTTGCGATATCTGCCGCAGCTTTTTCAGGGTCCGAATCGGGCCGCTGCCGCGCATGCGGTGCCCGTTTGCGCGCCCGAAGCCTTACCGTCAAGTCGTTACGGCTGATTTGTCACGGATAATATTGCGCTCCACATGCGATAAGTGGTCGCTCACCCATTTTCCTTCTATACGAGCCGTCGAGCCGAAATGACGTACGTCCTGGGCCTGAATGCCTATCACGCCGACGCCGCAGCCTGCCTCGTAAAGGATGGCGACCTGGTTGCCGCCGTCGAGGAGGAGCGCTTCCGCCGGATCAAGCACTGGGGCGGCTTCCCGAGCGAATCGATCCGGTATTGCCTGAAAGAGGCCGGTATCTCGCTGGCCGACGTCGCCCATGCGGCGGTGAACAGCGACAACGCGGCTAACCGCTGGCGCAAGCTCGCTTATGTCCTGACCTCGGGCGTCAGCCCGGGCTACGTGCTGAATCGGTTGCGTGCCCGTGAGGACCGGGCCGATGTCGCGGGCAACCTCAAGCGCACGCTGCCCGACCAGGAGTTCCGCGGCACCGTCCATCCCGTCGAGCACCATCTCTGCCATCTCGCCTCGGCCTTCCTGGTCTCGCCCTACGACAAGGCGGTGGCCGTGTCGGTCGACGGCTTCGGCGACTTCTCCTCGGCGGCCTGGGGCCTGGGGCAGGGCGGCCGGGTTCCAGTCGACGGCCGTGTCTACTTTCCCCATTCGCTCGGCGTCTTCTACGAGGCGATGACGCAGTTCATCGGCTTCCCGCACTATGGCGACGAGTACAAGGTGATGGGCCTCGCGCCCTATGGCGAGCCGAAGTTCGTCGACGCGATGAGGAAGCTGGTGCAGTTGAAGAACGACGGCAGCTTCTCGCTCGATCTTCGCTATTTCCGTCACGCCTCGGGCGAGGGCGCGAACTATTCGGTGAAGGAGGGCATTCCCTCCGGCGGTCGCCTCTGGAGCGAGGCGCTTACCGAGCTCTTGGGCCCGCCGCGCGATCCGTCGGCGCCGCTGGAGGATCGCCATCGCGACATCGCCCGCTCGGCGCAGGCCACCTACGAGAACGCCTTCTTCAATCTATTGCGCGCGTTGCACGGTCGCTACGGCAACGACTCCATCGTGCTGGCGGGCGGCTGCGCCTACAACTCCGTCGCCAACGGCAAGATCTTCGATCGCTCGCCGTTTAGACATGTCTACATCCAATCCGCAGGCGGCGATGCCGGCGGCGCGATCGGTGCCGCCTTCGCGACCTGGCATAGGGTCGAGGGTGAGAAGGCGCGCCGCCACTTCGTGATGGATCATTCCTATTGGGGGCCGTCGGCGACGCCGCAGGAGATTGCGAGGGCGGTTGCTGCGCGGCAGGCCGATTTCGATTCCGAACACTGCGCCATCGAACGGATCGCCGACGAGGATGCGCTCTGCCGGCGCACGGCGCAGGCGATCTCCGAAGGCAAGGTGATCGGCTGGTTCCAGGGCCGCCTGGAATGGGGGCCGCGCGCCCTCGGCAACCGTTCGATCCTGGGCGACCCGCGTCGCGCCGACATGAAGGACATCCTGAATCTCAAGATCAAGCGGCGCGAATCTTTTCGGCCGTTCGCGCCCTCGATCCTGCGCGAGGCGGTGAAGGACTGGTTCGAGACTGACGGCGACGTGCCCTTCATGATGCAAGTCTTCAAGATCCGACCGGAGAAGCGGAAAGAAATACCGGCGGTCACCCATGTCGACGGCTCGGGCCGCCTGCAGACCGTGACCGAAAAGGGCAATGCGCGTTATGCACGGCTGATCAAGGCCTTCGGTGCGTTGACCGGCGTGCCGATCGTGCTGAACACCAGCTTCAACGAAAACGAGCCGGTCGTGTGCAGGCCCGAGGAGGCGATAGACTGCTTCCTGCGGACCAAGATGGACGTGCTGGTGCTGGGGGATACTTTCATCACGCGATGATCGCAGACCTGGTGTTGGCTTTGCGCTAGGCTGGCGGCGATAACGAGGCCGGAGGAGATTCCCGTTTGCGTGTGTTGGTCGCTGGCGGCGCCGGATACATCGGTTCGCACACCTGCAAGGCGCTGGCGCAGGTCGGGCATTTGCCGGTCGTCTACGACAATCTGCACACCGGCCATGAGTGGGCGGTGAAGTGGGGGCCGCTGGAGCGCGGCGACATCAACGATGCGATGCGGCTGGCCGAGGTGCTGAAGCGTCACCGCCCGGAGGCGGTGATCAACTTCGCTGCGCTCGCCTATGTCGGCGAATCCAACAGCGAGCCGACGCTCTACTACCGCAACAACGTGGCGGGCCTGATCACCCTGCTCGAGGTGATGCGGGCGCACGATGTCGGCGCCATGGTCTTCTCCTCGAGCTGCGCCACCTACGGCGTGCCGGAGAAGGTGCCGATCGTCGAGGCGACGCCGCAGGATCCGATCAGCCCCTACGGGCGGACCAAGCTGATGGGCGAGCAGATCCTGCGCGACGCCTGTGCCGCGCATGGGCTGGGGGCGGTGGCGCTGCGCTACTTCAATGCCGCCGGCGCCGACCCCGACGGCGAACTGGGCGAGGAGCACGATCCCGAGACGCACCTCATCCCCTTGGTGCTGCAGGCCGCGCAGGGCACGCGCTCGCATATCGCGGTCTTCGGCAGCGACTATCCAACGCCCGACGGCACCTGCATCCGCGACTACATTCACGTCGCCGACCTTGCGACGGCGCATGTCGCGGCCGTGACGGCGTGCGAGCCGGGGAAGTTCGTTGCCTACAATATCGGGACGGGGACGGGCTCGAGCATCAACGAGGTGATCGGGCTGGCGCGCCAGATCACGCGCCGGACGATCGTCACCAGGGTCGAGGGGCGACGGGCGGGCGATCCGCCGGCGCTGGTGGCCGATGCCGCGCTCGCGCTCAAGGCGCTGAACTGGCGGGCGACGCATTCGGGGCTCGACGAGATCATCGACACGGCTTGGCGCTGGATGCACGAAAACCGGGCGCTCGCCATGAGGCCAAAGGCGCTCTGACAGACGGCAATGGCTTTTCTCGACGACATCACGCCGCTGCTGATCACGTACAACGAGGTCGCCAACATCGAGCGCACGCTCGCCAAGCTCGGCTGGGCCAAGCGCATTGTCGTGATCGACAGCGGCAGCACCGACGGCACGATCGACATCCTCGCCAGGGATCCTCGCATCGAGGTGATCCCGCGCACCTTCGACAGCTTCGCCGAGCAGTGCAATTTCGGCCTCATCCACATCCGTTCGCCTTGGGTGATATCGATGGATGCCGACTATGAGCTGAGCGACGGCCTGCTCGCCGAGCTCGGCACGCTGCAGCCGACCGATGCCCAGGTCGGTTTCCGGATGGCGTTCGTCTACCGTATCTACGGGCAGCCCCTGAGTGGCACGCTCTATCCGCCGCGCACCGTCCTCTATCGCGTGGCCGGTGCGCGCTACGAGAACGAAGGCCATGGCCATCGCGTCCGGCTGTCGGGCGAGATCGTCGATCTCAAGGGCGTCATCTACCACGACGACCGCAAGCCATTGTCGCGTTGGCTGAATTCCCAGATCCGTTATGCCGACCATGAGGCCGTGCACCTGCTCGAGACGCCGCATGAGACCTTGTCGCGCGCTGACCGCGTTCGCCTCATGATCTGGCCCGCGCCAATCCTGGTCTTCTTCTACGTGCTGTTGGTCAAGCGTGCGCTCTTCGACGGCCCGGCTGGCTGGTTCTACGCCTTCCAGCGCCTGCTCGCGGAAGTGTTGCTTGCCCTTGAACTGCTGGACCATCGGCTGTCGAAGCGAGAGCCGAGCGACTGACCTTTTTCCCGTTAAACGTCACTAAAATAACAGTGTGGTCGGCCATACCAATCCAGTCTACCGCGCTCTCCGAGGCTTGAGGGAGTGTATGCCCGCCTTTCGAGGCTTGGCATTTTGATCAATGAACCGAAGCGACGAGATGGTGCCGGCTGAGGGATTTGAACCCCCGACCTTCGGTTTACAAAACCGCTGCACTACCACTGTGCTAAGCCGGCGCGTGACCAAAATACCTTTTCCCTGTGGCGAGCGTCCACCTCGCGAGCGATGACAGGCGCATGATCGATCCGCGTGCGGCCGATCGCACCGTGCTGGCGGCCGTGGCGATCGCGGTGGGACAGGTCTCCAACGCCCTGGGTGCCGCCTGGTCGAAGTCGCTGTTCCCAGTCGTCGGACCGGAAGGGGTCGTTGCGCTGCGCCTGGGCTTTTGCGCATTGCTGCTGGGGCTCGTGACGCGCGTCTGGCGGCTCCGTGTGCCGCGCGCGAATTGGTGGGAGCTAGGCGGCTATGGCCTTTGCCTCGGTGTCATGAACTCCGTCGCCTATCAGGCCTTCGCCCGCATTCCGATCGGCATCGGCATGTCGATCGAGGTCGTGGGGCCGCTCTCGCTCGTGCTGCTGCATTCGCGCCGCGCCCGCGACTTCGTGTGGCTCGTGTCGATCCTGCTGGGACTCGGCCTTCTGCTCTATCCGCAAGCCGGGATCCCGCCGCTCGATCCGGTCGGGGTGGCCTTCTCGTGCTGCTCGGCGACATGCTGGGCGGGCTATATTGTCTTTGGGCGTCGCGTGTCGCGGCTGGGCGGTTCGGCCATCGCCGCAGCTGGCGCGATCATCGCCTCGAGCTTCGTGCTGCCTTTCGGTCTGATCACGGCCGGCGCTTCGCTCGAGAATACGTCGGTGCTCATGCTGGGCTTCGCCATCGCCGTTCTGTCGAGCGTCATTCCCTATCTGCTGCAGCTGCTGGCGCTGCGGCAGCTGACGGCAGGCATCTACGGCTTGATCGCCAGCAGCATGCCGGCGATGGGCGCCCTGATGAGTTGGCTGGTGCTGGGCGAGCAGCTCGGCCTCAGGCAGTGGTTCGGCATTGTCCTCGTCGTGTTCGCCGCCGGCGGCTGCACCTTCAACGCCACCCGTTCGGCCCAGCGGTAGCGACCTGTGAGAGCCGTCGGAGGCGGCCATATGGCCACAGGGGCCGGTCATCGCCGCTTTGGTGGGATTTGCCCCTTGACGTAACCCATTGGATTTGCGAGCAACGCCCGCCCGTTTTGGCGGGTCGAACAGGCTCTTTCTCACGCTCTGTGCCGCGGGTTCGGAGGGGTGGCCGAGCGGTCAATGGCAGCAGACTGTAAATCTGCCGACTTCGCGTCTACGAAGGTTCGAATCCTTCCCCCTCCACCATCGGCTTTTAGCGTGTCGGACGGGCTCTGTTCGGGAGTTGCGGGTGTAGCTCAATGGTAGAGCAGAAGCCTTCCAAGCTTATGACGAGGGTTCGATTCCCTTCACCCGCTCCAGTTTGAGGCCAACCAGGGCGTAGACGGAAAGCATCGCGAGGATCGTGACACCATGACGAAGGCGAAGTTTGAGCGGACCAAGCCGCACTGCAACATCGGGACGATTGGGCACGTTGATCACGGGAAGACGTCACTGACGGCGGCGATCACGAAGATCCTGGCGAAGACGGGCGGGGCGACGTTCACGGCGTACGACCAGATCGACAAGGCGCCTGAGGAGCGGGAGCGCGGGATCACGATCTCGACGGCGCACGTTGAGTACGAGACGGCGAACCGTCACTACGCACACGTCGATTGCCCGGGCCATGCGGACTACGTGAAGAACATGATCACGGGCGCGGCGCAGATGGACGGGGCGATCCTGGTG
>Ga0153954_1000668_pt1 | contig 24607 bp, 28 predicted proteins | sample TSFL038MetaG_FD_102277 | JGI IMG/M metagenome (GOLD analysis project Ga0153954, IMG submission 102277) | Attine ant fungus gardens microbial communities from Florida, USA - TSFL038 MetaG | ecosystem: Host-associated > Fungi > Mycelium > Unclassified | place: USA: Florida, Wekiwa Springs State... | reverse complement strand
TTTCTCGCCGTCGCGATCCGCCCGCCAACCGTGCCCGAAGGCTCCGCCCGGCTGCGCGTCGCCTTTTCGGCCATGCATCGCGACGAAGATGTTGCACGTCTCGCCAAGGCTATCGCGCGTCTCGATATTCGTGCGCCGGCCTGACGTGGGATGTAAAAAGGATCCGCTTTGCCTGCCCTCTACATCACCGCAACGGGAACCGACATCGGCAAGACCTTCGTCTCCGTGGGCCTTATCGAAGCGCTGCGGCGCCGGGGCCGTAGGGTTACTGCGCTGAAGCCAGTCGTGACGGGCTTCGACGAAAAGAATTTTTCCGGCAGCGATCCAGCACTGCTGCTCAAAGCCTGCGGACAAATGCCCGATCTCGCCGCGATCGCTAAAATCGCGCCTTGGCGCTTCGCCGCGCCGCTCTCGCCCGACATGGCCGCGGAGCTCGAAGGCAAAGCAATCGACATCGCGGCGCTGACACGCTTCTGCAACGCGGCGATCGCGGCAGCGCAGGATGCGCTGCTCATCGAAGGCATCGGCGGGCTGATGGTGCCGCTCGATCGCAAAACCACGATCCGCGATCTCATCGCCGCGCTCGACATTCCAATGGTTCTAGTCGCCGGAACTTATCTCGGCAGCCTGAGCCACACGCTTTCGGCGCTCGACGTCGCGCAGACGCGCGGCCTTGCGATCGCCGCGCTCGTCGTCAACGAGACGCAAGACTCGACGGTGCCGATCGAGGCCACGTGCGAAAGCCTCGGCCATTTCTGGCGCGGGCCGATCATCGCCGTGCATCGCGCCCCGGCCGTTCACGGCCCCGCCTTCGAAAGTCTCGCGGAATTGTTACCCTCGCCGCCCGCTTCCATGGCATGAAGAACCGAATCGAAGAAAAGACCGACCGCCGATGACCTTTCAACGCCGTCTCACAAATTTCCGCAGCCTGGCGCGCAACCTCTTGCAGCGCTGGGGGCGGCGAACGCTATTTCTGATCGGTGGTCTGCTGGTCGGCGCCGCGGCGATCCTGATGGCCGTTTTGGCCGATGATGCGCAGCGCGGCTTTCATCATGTGCTCGCCATCTCGCGCTATCTGTCTCTCGCGCTGACGCCGCTCGGTTTCGGCTTCATCGTCTTCATGACGCTGCGCGTTTTCCCCAATTCGCAAGGCAGCGGCATTCCGCAGGTGATCGCGGCCCGCGAAATGCCGGATGGCCCCGCCCGTACGGCGCTCGTTTCGCTGCGCGTTGCGGTCGGCAAAATCCTCGCCGTCACGCTCGGGCTTTTTTGCGGCGCCTCGATCGGCCGCGAAGGCCCGACGGTCCAAGTGGGCGGCGCGCTGATGTATGCGATGGGCCGGCGCTCGATGGATTATCAGCGCGGCCTGCTGCTTGCGGGCGCCGCCGCTGGCATAGCCGCCGCCTTCAACACGCCCCTCGCCGGGATCGTTTTCGGTATCGAGGAATTGAGCCGCTCGTTCGAATCGCGCACCAGCGGCCTCGTTCTCGGCGCGATCATCGCGGCCGGCCTCACATCGCTCGGGCTTGTCGGCGACTATGCCTATTTCGGTTCGACCGATGCGGTGCTGCCGCTCGGCCGCGCCTGGCTTGTACTGCCGGTTTGCGCCGTCCTCGGCGGCTTTTTTGGCGGCGTTTTCAGCCGGATCGTGATCCGCTTCGCGCGCGGCCTGCCGGGCAGAGCGGGACGGCTGATTGCCGAACATCCGATCGCCTTTGCCATGCTCTGCGGCCTGGGCGTCGCGCTCAGCGGGCTCGCCTCGCAGGATTCAAGCTATGGCACCGGCTACGATCAAGCGCGCGCCATCGTGCACGGCGCCGTGCCGTCCTGCGCCATCTTCGGACCGATGAAATTTTTTGCGACGCTCCTGTCTTCGATCGGCGGCATTCCGGGCGGCCTGTTCGCGCCATCGCTCGCGGTCGGGGCCGGACTCGCCGCCGATCTCCATGCCGCGTTTCAGGATGTGCCTCTGGGCGCGCTGGCCTTGCTCGGCATGGTCTCCTATCTCACCGGCGTGGTGCAGACGCCGATCACCTCCTTTGTCATCGTCTCGGAGATGACAGAAAACCACGCGATGATCATTCCGCTGATGCTCGCTGCGCTGATCGCCGATGCCGTCTCCAAATGGGTCTGTAAAGACAGCATCTACCACGCCCTGGCGCATGTGTTTCTAGACAAGGCCGCCAAGCCCGCCCCGCCCGAATGAGCGACACGGATCAGGACATCCACTTTGACCTGCGTTCGCCCGGCGCGCCGGACCGACTCGTGCGGCTCACGCCGCTGATACGGCGGATCGTCGCCGACAATCCAGGTCCGATGACCTTCACCGGCACCTGCACGTATGTCGTCGGCGCCGGTGACGTGACGATCGTCGACCCGGGCCCGAATTCGCCCGCGCATTTCGCGGCGCTGCTGCAAGCGCTCGGCAAGGAACGGGTTCGCCACATCCTCGTCAGCCACACGCATCGCGACCATTCGGCCGGTGCGGCGGCGCTGAAGGCGGAAACCGGCGCGGACATCATCGGCTGCGCGCCCTATGTCGCGCCGTCCGGTGGCAGAGACACGGGCCTCGATGCGGCGCACGACCGGACCTATCGGCCGGATGCTGTGCTCGCCGAAGGCGATGAAATCGCCGGCTCCGGCTACACGCTGAAAGTGATTGCGACGCCGGGTCATACCGCCAATCATCTGACCTTTGCGCTGCTGGAGGAGCGGGCGCTGTTTTCAGGCGATCATGTGATGGCCTGGGCAACGTCAGTGGTCATCCCGCCTGATGGCCGCATGCGCGACTATATGGCCTCGCTCGAAAAACTGCTGGCGCGCGAGGATATGCAATATTGGCCCGGCCATGGCGGCGGATTGACTGAGCCGCAGCGCATGGTGCGCGCCCTGCTCCATCATCGACGCTTGCGCGAAGCCGCAATCCTCGCCGCGCTCGACAAAGGCCCAGCGGAAATTCCCGCACTTGTCGCGTCGGTCTATCAGGGCCTCGATCCGCGTCTCAAGGGCGCCGCGGCGCTCTCGGTGCTTGCGCATTTGCAGGATTTGACTGAGCGCGCGTTGGTGCGCGTCGAGGGCGACGGCCTTGCGGCCTTCTATCGTCGCGCCTGATTACTTCTCCGCGGCTTCGGTCTTAACTTCGTCGGCGAAGGCTTCGATCCGCGAAGCATTGCCGCCGAAATCGTGGCGGCCGATGCGCGAGGCGGAACGCACGTCGATCCGCGTCTCGCCGGCCAAAGGCCAGATGCGGATCGTAATGTCGTCGGCGAAGCCGAGGATCATGCCATGCGCGATGGCATCGACATGGCCGATACCAAGCCGGCCGCCGGGCGGGATTGCATCGATGATTTTCCAATGCCGGGCCGCGGCGGCGCTGAGCACGGTCTGATAGGCATCGTCGGTTTCGAGATCGAGATAGATCGGCTGCACATCGGGATAGGCGTCGTTCTGCGCCTCACGCGCGGCCGCCGGAACCGAGGGCGGCTGCCAACCGTGGCGTGCGGCCAGCGCCTTGCGCGACAAGGAAAAGGCGGGCGGATTGTCGATATCCGTCGAAATGTCGTTGAGCACCGGCAGCCGCACCGCTTGCACCGCGAGATAGGCCGGATAGGCGAGGAGCAACACCGCTAGAACAGCGCCGCCGAGCAGCAGGCCAACGCCCTTGCGGCCGGTCTGCCAGATTTCGACGCTCGCCGCGCCGGCGCAGAGGATCGCGAGGCATGCCAGGATGATGGCCGAGCCGATCACCGCGAGCACCGCGGTCGGATCGAGGCCGAGGCGCGCCAGGACAAGCCCGGTCGCAACCACCGCCGCCGCGAAGATGGCGAGCCGCCGCGCCCAAATGGCGCTTTCGGAGAACGGCTCCTCGATAATCAAATGCCGCATGCGCAAACCCGCTGGCCTGCCGAAAATCTACGGATGTTGGCCGCCAGACACAACCGGCGCCGCAATCGGAGAGCGCGACAAATTTCGCGCGCCTTTAACTAAAATTCTCAAGCTTCTGTTTACCGCGTGGCCAGAAGCTCCGCCGACGCACAACGCCGGCGCCATGCCAAAGGCCACGAGGAAAGACCCATGAAGGATCAAGACCAGAATTTCCGTTCCAGCCAAACGCCGGGCGATGCCCGCGATATCCTCGAGCGCCTCTATCGCGAAATCGGCATTTCCGCCGTTGCGGCCGCCTTGCAGGCGACCCACCCAAAGCCCCGGGAAAAGGAAGCCGAAGACGCCAAGCTGCGCCCGCAACGCCGTTTCACCGGCTACGCCGCCTAGAGCAGCTTAAGGCTCCGGATCTCCGGGCAAGAAAGGCGCCCCAAATGCCGCGCGTTGGGGCTGGTCCTGGCGGAAAAAAGGTGCAAGTTCTTCGAAACGTGCTCTAAGTGCACCGTGCATCGGCCAAATTTCGGCCGCCAAATATTTTTAGGAGAACCCCTATATCTAGCGGATTCGCACCGCATTCCGGCCGCGACCGTTGGCCCCTGTATCCACCGGTTCTCAAATGACGCTGCTGACTCGCCGGCATGTTCTGCAAGGAGCCGGTGCCCTCACTTTGGCGGGTGCCGGGCTTGGCACTTATGCCTGCATGATCGAGCCGGGATTTCGTCTCGACATCACCAATTATAGCCTGACACCGCCGCATTGGACGCCGGGCCTTCAGGTCAAGGCGGCGCTGATCGCCGACATCCACGCCTGCGAACCCTTGATGTCCGCGGCGCGGGTCCGCCGCATCGCCGAAGTCACCAATTCGCTCGACCCGGACATCGTTTTCCTGCTTGGCGATTTCAACGCCGGGCATCGCTTCGTGACCGGGCCGGTCTATCCGGCGCAATGGGCGGAAGCGCTGTCCGTGCTACGCCCGCCGCTCGGCACTTATGCGATCCTCGGCAATCACGATTGGTGGCATGGCGCCTTGCTGCGCATGCGCAGCGACGAGGGCGAAAGCGTGCGCCGGGCGCTACGGCATGCCGATTTCAAAGTGCTGGAGAACGAGGCGGTCTCGGTGGTGAAGGATGGCCTCTCCTTCTGGGTCGCCGGCCTCGGCGATCAATTGGCCTATCCAACCGGCTGGCGCCGTTTCGAGGGCTTCGACGATCTTGACGGGACCCTGGCGCAGGCGAGCGATGGTGCTCCCGTGCTTCTCCTCGCCCACGAGCCCTTCATCTTCCATCGCGTGCCCGACCGCGTGTCGCTCACGCTCTGCGGCCATACGCATGGCGGCCAGGTCAACCTGCCGATCGTCACCGAGCTCTTCACCGAGCAGGAATTCGGCATGACCCAGGTCTATGGGCATGTCGTCCACGGCGGCCGCCATATGATCATTTCGGCCGGCCTCGGCACTTCGATCGCGCCGGTCCGCCTCTTCCGGCCGCCGGAGATCGTGCTGCTGACGGTTGGCAGCGAAACCGCCGTCGCCTAACAAAACGCCCGCGTCAAAGACGCGGGCGCCAAAGTCTCAGATTGGATGATCTGTTATTCGACGATCACCTTGGTGCCAATCTTGACGCGATTGTAGAGATCGATCGCGTCGATATTCGACATGCGGATACAGCCCGAGGACACGGCTTGACCAATCTGATCCGGCTCATTGGTGCCATGAATGCGATAGAGCGTGTCCTTGTTGCCCTGGAACAGATACATCGCGCGGGCGCCGAGCGGATTCTCCGGGCCGCCGGGAAGGCCGCCGGCATCCGCCGTCGGCTGCAGATGCGGCCAGCGCTTCAGCATGTCGGACGGAGGCATCCAATGCGGCCATTCTTCCTTGCGGCCGACAGTGGCCGTACCGGTCCAGCCGGCCGCCTCGGAACCGGCCGCAATGCCATAGCGCATCGCCATGCCGTGCGGCAGCACGTAGTAAAGGAGCATATGCTTGGTATCGACGACCACCGTGCCCGGCGCCTGACCGGTCGGGTCTTCGACTTTGTAGCGCTGGAACTGCGACGGGATATCGGCCTTGGGGGCGAGCGCGAGAAATTCCTGATCGCGGCCCGACAGGCTCGGATCCGGCGTCTGGAGACCATCGGCCTCACAACCGGCCAGCATCAATGCGACAAGTGGCAATGCCAAAGTGATCTTTTGAAACTTCATATCAGTGTCCCCGCCTCTATGAAGGAAATAACGCATCGCTCGTTACCTCGCCACTGCTACGGGCGCGCCGAGCCTTGGACGAGGCGAGATGGCGAAAACCTGTGGCGCAAAAGAAACATTTGCGCCCCCTTACCGGCGCCCAATCGGCACCGGAAATACGGCTTTGATGGGTCTGTCGTGCAGCAATGCTAAGTTTTAGGCGAATCACTTTCGATTATGGCGGGTGCCCGTGACGACCCTGCTCTTCAGCCATCCGGCCAGTCTTGCCCATGATACCGGCCCGGGGCATCCGGAATCGCAGGCGCGATTCGGCGCTATTACGCAGGCGCTCGCCGCCGATACATTCCGTGATCTGAAGCACGAAGCCTCACCCGCGGCCGAGCTTGCGCCCATCCTGCGCGTCCATCCGCCGGCCTATGCCGCGGCCCTCGAGGGCGCCATGCCGGCCAAGGGCTTCGCCTATCTCGATGACGATACGCCCGTCAGCCCCGGCTCTTGGGACGCGATCCTGCATTCGGTCGGCGGGGCGGTCGCGGCGACCGATGCCATCATGCGCGGCGAGGCGGACAATGCCTTCGTCCTCACCCGGCCGCCTGGCCATCACGCCAGCCAGACGACGCCCATGGGCTTCTGCCTGTTCAACAATGCCGCCATCGCCGCCCGGCACGCGCAAGCCGTGCATGGCGCCGAGCGCATCGCCATTGTCGATTTCGACGTGCATCACGGCAATGGCACACAGGCGATCTTCTGGGCCGATGCGAGCGTGCTCTATGGCTCGACGCATCAGATGCCGTTGTTTCCGGGCACTGGCGCTGCCTCGGAGACCGGCGCGTTCGGAACGATCGTCAACGCCCCGCTGCCGCCCGGCGCAGATGGAATCGCCTTTCATGACGCGGTGGAATCCGTGATCCTGCCGCGGCTCATCGCCTTCACGCCCGATGCGATCATCATTTCGGCCGGCTTCGATGCGCATTGGCGCGATCCGCTCGCCAATCTCAATCTGACCGAAGCCGATTTCGCCTGGGTCACGGCGCAGTTGATGGAGGTCGCCGAACATTGCTGCGACGGCCGCATCATCTCGGTGCTTGAAGGCGGCTATGATCTCCCCGCGCTCGGCGCCTCGACCGCCGCGCATGTCGCGACGCTGATGGGCGCCGGCTATTTCTCGCCTTCGACCGATTCGTAAGCGACGATCTCGATACCGAAGCCCGAGAGGCCGACATAGTTCAGCGGCGATGACGTCCGCAGCCGGATCGAGGAAATGCCGAGGTCGCGCAGGATCTGCGCGCCGACGCCGATTTCGCGCCATTCCTTCGTCCGCTGCGCCTCGGAGCCGGTCTCCTTCGTTTCCGAGAGAACCGGTACGCCCGCCGTGCCGTCGCGCAGCAGGACAAGGACGCCGCGGCCCTCCTGCCGGAAGCGCGCGAGCGTCTTCGGAATGAGCGCACTGCCGGTGATGACATCGGCGATGAGATCGACGCGATGCAGCCGCGCCGGCATGTTGCGCCCGTCGCCGATGTCGCCCTGCACGAAGGCGAAATGGTGCACCGGTTCATAGGGGGTCGCATAAGCATAGCCGGTCAGCCGCCCGCTCGGCGCCTCGACCGGGAAAGCCTTCACGCGCTCGACGAGCTTCTCCCGCTCCTGCCGGTAGGCGATGAGCTGGGCAACGGAAATCCGTTTCAATTGATGGGTGTCGGCAAAAGCCTGGATTTGCGGGCCAGCCATGACACTGCCGTCGTCGTTGGCGAGCTCGCAAATGACACCGACGGGCGGCAGGCCGGCGAGCCGGCAGAGATCGACCGCCGCTTCCGTATGGCCGGTCCTTATCAGCACGCCGCCCTCGCGGGCGATGAGCGGGAACACATGGCCCGGCCGGACGAAATCCGCCGCGCCCATATTGCCGTTTGCCAGGGCCCGCACGGTGTTCGTGCGCTGCTCGGCCGAAATTCCGGTCGTGAGCCCATGCCGGGCATCGACGGAGACGGTGAACGCGGTGCCGAGCGGCGCGTCGTTTGTCGCAACCATCGGCTGAAGATTGAGCCGGCGCGCGTCCTCAGCCGTGAGCGGGGCGCAGACGATGCCGCTGGTATGGCGGATGATGAAGGCCATCATCTCCGGCGTGCAGAGCGCCGCGGCGCAGATAAGATCGCCTTCATTCTCCCGGTCATCGTCGTCGGTGACGATTACGATCTCGCCGCGCGCAATCGCCTCGATCGCCTCGGTCACGGTATGACGCATGCTGAAAACCCCACGAATCCTGCTAAACTGGCTAGATAAGCAACATCGCCCCATCGAACAATGCTGCGCAAACCTGGCTTTCAAACGCTCCTGCGCATCGCGCTCGGAATCCTCGGCATTTTCGTGTCCCTCCCGGCCGCGCGGCCGGCGGAGAGCGCCCCCTGCGGTGACATCGACGAGGCCGACCATCGCTATACGATCTGCACCTTCGACACCCGCACGACGCAGCTTCGGCTGTTCCTCAGCGGCACCGACGGCAAGCCCTATAGCAGTTTCGCCGCCGTCGCCGCGGCCCTGAGGACGCAAGGCGATTCGCTCGCCTTCGCGATGAACGCCGGCATGTTCGGCACCGATTTTCGCCCCGTCGGGCTCTATGTCGAGGACGGCCGCCGCCTCGTGCCCGCGAACACGCGCTCGGGCTCCGGCAATTTCCATATGAAACCCAACGGGATATTCTATTTTGGTGGCACCGGCGCCGGGATCATGGAGACGAGCCGCTACCTCAAGGCGCGGCTGCATCCCGAATATGCGACGCAATCCGGCCCGATGCTCGTCATCGACGGCGCGCTGCATCCCAAGATCGAGGCCACCGGCACGTCCGAGAAAATCCGCAACGGCGTCGGCGTACGCGACGGCCATGTCGTCGTCTTCGCGATTTCCGACGAGCCGGTGACCTTTTATCGGTTCGCCACGCTGTTCCGCGACCGGCTGCACTGCCCCAACGCGCTCTTCCTCGATGGGTCGGTGTCGAGCCTTTATGTGCCGGACGCGGGCCGCGACGATGCGCTCCTGCCGCTCGGCCCCATCGTCGGCGTCGTCAATAAAGGCGGCGTGCGTTAGCCCGTTGTCAGCCGACTTGTTAGCCCACTTGCGCGCGATGGCGCAGGAACTGGTCGGCGAGCACGCAGGCGACCATCGCCTCGCCCACCGGCACGGCGCGAATGCCAACACAGGGATCGTGGCGGCCCTTGGTCACGATCTCGGTTTCCGCCCCCAAACGGTCGATTGTCTTGCGCGGCGTCAGGATCGACGAGGTCGGCTTCACCGCAAAGCGCACCACGATCGCCTGGCCAGTCGAAATGCCGCCGAGAATGCCGCCGGCATGATTGCTCGAAAAAACCGGCTGGCCGTCATTGCCAATGCGCATCTCGTCGGCGTTTTCTTCGCCCGATAAAGCCGCGGCCGCGAAGCCATCGCCGATTTCGACACCCTTCACCGCATTGATCGACATCAGCGCCGCAGCGAGCTCGGCATCGAGCTTGCCATAGATCGGCGCGCCCCAGCCCGCCGGGACGTTCTCGGCCACGATTTCGAGAACGGCGCCGATCGAAGAGCCGGCCTTGCGGATGGAATCGAGCTTGGCTTCGAATTCGCGCGCCTTGTCGGCATCCGGCGAGAAAAAGGCGTTCCGCCGCGTCTCGGCCCAGTCCCATTTGGCGCGATCGATCCAATCCGCGCCCATGGCGACGAGAGCGCCGCGGATCGTGACGTTGCCGATCACCTTGCGGGCGATGGCGCCGGCGGCGACACGCATCGCCGTCTCGCGCGCCGAGGACCGGCCGCCGCCGCGATAATCGCGGATTCCGTATTTGGCTTCATAGGTGAAGTCGGCGTGCCCCGGCCGGAACTTGTCCTTGATCGCGTCGTAGTCCTTCGAACGCTGATCCTCGTTCTCGATGAGGAGGCCGATGGGCGTGCCGGTCGTCACCTGCTGCCCGGCGCGGTCTTCAAACACGCCGGAAAGGATTTTGACCGTGTCGCTCTCCTGCCGTTGCGTGGTGAAGCGCGACGTGCCCGGCCGGCGTTCGTCGAGATAGCGCTGGATATCGGCCTCGGTCAGCGGAATGCCGGGCGGGCAGCCATCGACGACGCAGCCGATCGCGGGCCCGTGGCTCTCGCCGAAGGTCGTGACCCGGAACAGATGGCCGAAGGTGTTGTGAGACATTGGTCGTCGCGCGGGACGCGTCTATTCCTTGATGAGCGCCGACATGTCGGGCGCGGCCGGGTTCTTCATGCCGACGATATGATAGCCGGCATCGACATGCATGATCTCGCCGGTGATGCCGCGGGCCAGCGGCGAAAGCAGGAAGGCGGCGCTCTCGCCGACTTCCTCGATCGTCACCGAGCGGCGCAGCGGCGCATTATATTCGTTCCACTTCAGAATGTAGCGGAAGTCGCCGATGCCGGAGGCCGCGAGCGTCTTGATCGGGCCGGCCGAGATCGCATTGACGCGAATGTTCTTCTGGCCGAGATCGGCGGCGAGATAGCGCACCGAGGCCTCGAGCGCCGCCTTGGCGACGCCCATGACGTTATAATGCGGCATCCATTTCTCGGCGCCGTAATAAGTGAGCGTCAGCAGCGAGCCGCCGTCCGTCATCAGCTTCTCGGCCCGCTGCGCGATCGCCGTGAAGGAATAGCAGGAGACAAGTAGCGTATTGGCGAAATTGTCCGCCGTCGTCTCGACATAGCGGCCGGTGAGCTGGTCCTTGTCGGAGAAAGCGATGCAATGGACAACGAAGTCGAGGCTGCCCCAGAGCCGCTCGACCTCGGCGAAAACCGCGTCGATCGTCGCCTCTTCGGTGACATCGCAATGGCCGACGACCGCGGCCTGCAGCTCCTCAGCCAGCGGGCGCACCCGCTTTTCGAGCGATTCGCCCTGATAGGTGAAAGCAAGCTCGGCGCCGGCCGCCCGTGCGGCCTTGGCAATGCCCCAGGCAATCGAACGATTGTTCGCCGCGCCGAGGACAAGGCCGCGTTTGCCGGCCAAGATTCCAGGGGCGATTGTCTCTGCGGATAGGCGCTCCGGCTGCGTCATTCTAGGTCCTGGGCAATGGTGGGGGCCGCCAGCCGGCGACACCGGCTGGGGCAGAAGCCTTTAACCCGGTTTACGACGATTGGCCAAGCCCATGTCGTTGCCGGCGGCGTTCCAAACCCGCGTATTTAAGACGGAACAAGCGGGATTCGCGGCCGATTCACGCGCACAATCACGTTGCTTTCCGATTGTTGCACCGAAGAGCTGCAATCGTGATTGGCCGAAGCGGCCTCAGGTCAAATCGTGGCGCGGGTCATACGGCCGCTGCTTCTGCCATTTCTCGGCCAGAGCGGTGAGATCGGGGTCGGTCCCGTCCGGCAGGACGATCCGCAAGGTGACAAGCAGATCGCCGGGCGTACCGCTGGGGTTCGGCAGGCCCTTGCCGCGCAGCCGCAGGGTGCGCCCGCCGTTGGAACCGGCCGGCACGGTGAGTTCGACCTTGCCGTCGAGCGTCGGCACGTTGACCTTGGCGCCCAGCACCGCCTCGTAAAGCGTCAGTGGAAGATCGAGCCGCAAGTCCCTGTTATCGACACGGAAATAGGGATGTTTGGCGATCTTGACCGTCACCATGGCATCGCCCGCCTCGCCGCCATAGGCGCTGGGATGGCCCTGCCCCTTCAGACGGATCGCCTTGCCGTCCTCGATCCCGGCGGGGACCGAGACTTCGAGCGTGCGTCCGGTCGGCAATGTCACGCGGCTCTTGCCGCCATGCACCGCCTCGCGCAGGCTGACAGTGATCTCGGCGCTCACATCCTCGCCCCGCGGCGTGTTGGTGCGGGTCTGCGTGCCGCCACCGCCGCGACGCGAGGCGCCGAAGAGCTCGCTGAAAAGGTCGCCAGCATCAAAACCCGCCGTGCCGCCTGCGCCGGGCGAGGTGCGGAACTCGAAATGCTCGAAACCGCCACCTGGCGCGCGCCGCGTGTAGCCGCCCGGGCCCGCGCCGGCGCCAAAGCCTTCAAACCCCTGGAATCGCGGCTTGCCCTCGGCATCGATCTCGCCGCGATCGTACTGGCCGCGCTTTGCCTCGTCGCCGAGAATTTCATAGGCCGCGCTGACCTCAGCGAATTTGTCCTTCGCCTTCGGGTCCTTGCTCTGATCCGGATGATATTTCTTGGCGAGCTTGCGATAGGCCTTCTTGATCTCGGCCAAGTCGGCCGTCTTCGCTATGCCTAGGACAGTATAAGGATCACGCATCTTCGAGCCCGTTGGCGCGGCCGCCCTTTAGGCGCGGACGCAATGTCTCGACGTCAACTTGGGGGTTTCATGCGTTTGACGCAAGTCTACCGCAACCGCCACGGCGGGCTCAGCCTTTGGCGGCCGGCCGTACGTCGGTGATCTGCCAAATGCCGGTTTTGTTAGAGCAGGCCGTGCCCTGCAGCGAATCGTCGATATCATTGCGGTCGACAGCGGCGGAAAAGGCGCGGCAGCTTCCCGACGCCGTCGCATAGGCGTCGCCGATCGGCAGGAAGGAGCCTTTGGTGCCGGAATCCGGATTGGTCCAGGCGACGGGCGCCCGCGCCGGCCCGGCCCCGAGCGCCGCCGCAAGCGCGGCCTTGGCACGGCGCCAATCTTCGCCGACAAGGCCATCAAGCTGGGGTTTCTGGATCGAGCCGGTCGAATCATCATCGCCGAGGAGCGAGCCCATCGGCATCGACACCGAGCAGCCGCCCAAAAGCAAACCGGCAAACAGGATAACCAAAGGCCATGCTAGAGCCCTCGTCAGACCGTTCCTGTTTCCCTTATAACCCATGCGGCGAGACCCCCATCTCGGCAGGTAAGCTTGACCTCATCACCGACGGTGGCAGAAGTCTAGAGTGGATGAATTAACCGTGCGTGACTTTACTGAGGCTGACGACCCCTTCGCCCTTTTTGAAGATTGGCTTTCCGCCGCCGAAAAGACCGAGCCCAACGACCCCAACGCGATGGCGCTGGCAACCGTCGATGCCGATGATCTCCCCGATGTCCGCATGGTCCTGCTCAAATCGGTCGATTCGAATGGTTTTGTTTTCTATAGCAATTCAGAAAGCGCAAAAGGTCGCGAACTGGCCCACACCATGAAGGCGGCGGGTCTGTTCCACTGGAAATCGCTCCGCCGGCAAGTGAGGCTACGCGGTCCTGTGGAAAAAGTCAGCGACGCCGAAGCCGACGCCTATTTTTCTACGCGGCCGTTGCAAAGCCGCATCGGCGCCTGGGCCAGCCAGCAATCGCGGCCGCTCGAAAGCCGCTTCGCGCTGGAGACGGCGGTGGCGAAATTCGCAGCCAAATTCGCCCTCGGGTCGGTGCCGCGGCCGCCCTATTGGATCGGCTATCGCATTCGCCCGACCGCCATCGAATTCTGGTCGGACGGCGCCTTCCGGCTGCATGACCGCATCCTTTTCAGCCGCGCCGCGCCGGAGGGCGGCTGGCAAAAGCAGCGGCTCTCGCCGTGAGCCTTGATGCCCCGCGCCCGCATGTCGGCGTGAGCATATCGGTGTTCCGCGACGGCCGGGTGCTGCTGGCGACGCGGACGAAACCGCCCTATGCCGGCCTTTTCACCCTGCCCGGCGGTCATGTCGAAGCGGGCGAAAAGCTCGCCGACGCGGCGCTGCGCGAACTCGAAGAGGAAACCGGCGTTAAAGCCGAGATGGTCGGCTTCAACCAATATGTCGAGATCAATGCGCCGCCGGATGCGGCGGGTGTCGCCCGGCACTTCGTCATCCTCTCCTTCGTCGGCACCTGGCTTTCGGGCGAAGGCACGCCCGGCCCCGAAGCCGGCGAAATTTTGTGGACTTATCCGGAAGAGATCGCCCAACTTAGGACATCGCCGCAGCTCATCGACGTGGTGACGAATGCGCGGAAGGTTTTGAGGCGGCACATGTCGCCGGACTGAGCTCATGCACAAAAGGCACGCGCTGATCCCTCTGATCCTCTGCCTTGCCGGACCGCCGGCGGCGCAGGCGCAGGGATTCTTCAATTTCAATTTCTTCGGGCCGCCGCCGCAATATCGGCCGCAAGAGTTCGAGCCGGCTCGGCCGCGCCGGGTGCCGCATCTGCGCCCCCATCCGCATCCGCATGTCTCGGCCCTGCCCAAGCCAGGTGTCGCCACGGCCAAGCCCGGCACACCAACGACGCCGGCCGCGCCACCCGACGAACCGCCGCCACCTTATGAGCCGCAGCTTCTGCGCCTCTCGGAACTGCTCGGCGCGCTGACCTATCTACAGGACCTCTGCGGCGGCCAGAGCGGGCAAGTCTGGCGGCAGAAAATGTCATCGCTGATGGATGCGGAAACGCAGAATGCGGCGCGGCGCTCGCGGCTTGCCGGCGCTTATAACCGTGGCTTCAACGGCTATGAACAGAGCTATCGGCAATGCACGCCGAACGCGCAATCGGTGATCACCCGCTTCCTCGACGAATCCGGCCGCATCGCCCGCGATGTCACGCATCGCTACGGAACGTCTTAGAGCATCGGACCGAAAAGTGCGAAGCGGTTTTCGGACAAATCCGATGCGATGAGAAAGACGTAAAAGCGCCGAGCGATTCAATTTGAACGTCCGACGCTCTAAGCCTCACAAGCCGCCGACGAATCGCACCGCTTCGCCCTGCCCCGGCGTCAGTATCTCGCCCTGCCACATCACGCGCCGGCCGCGGATGATCGTGCCGACCGGCCAGCCGGTGACGTTCACGCCGTCGTAAGGCGTCCAGCCGCTGCGCGAAGCACTCCACGCGTCGGTGATCGTCTCGCGCCGCTTCAGATCGACGAGGGTGAAATCGGCATCATAGCCGACGGCCACCCGGCCCTTGCAGGCAATGCCGAAAAGCCGCGCCGGACCTGCGCTTGTCATATCGACGAAACGTTCGAGGCTCAGCCGCCCGGCATTCACATGATCGAGCATGACCGGCACCAACGTCTGCACGCCGGTCATGCCCGACGGACTTTGCGGATAGGGCTTGGCCTTTTCCTCCAAAGTATGCGGCGCATGATCGGAGCCCAGAACATCGGCGATGCCTTGCTCGAGCCCGTACCAAATCCGCGCGCGATGGCGCGGGGCGCGGATCGGCGGATTCATCTGCAGCCGTGTGCCGAGCCGCACATAATCGTCGGCGCTGAAGGTCAGATGCTGCGGTGTCACTTCGATACTGGCAATGTCTTTGTGCTCGGCCAGAAAATCGATCTCTTCGGCGGTCGAGACATGCAGCACGTGGATCGCCGCATGCTGTTCGCGGGCGATGCGCACGAGCCTGCGCGTCGAGCTCAACGCCGCTTCTTCATCGCGCCAGATCGGATGCGACGACGGATCGCCTTCGACGCGCAAGCCCTTGCGGTCTTCGAGCCGATATTCGTCCTCGGAATGGAAGGCGGCGCGCCGCCGCGTCTGGCCGAGAATCGCGGCGACGCCCTGATCGTCGGCGACGAGCAGCGACCCGGTCGACGAACCCATGAAGACCTTGATACCGGCCGCCCCCGGCAACCGCTCGAGCTCGGGAATGTCTTTGACATTCCCATGCGTGCCGCCGACCCAGAAGGCGAAATCGCAATGCATCCGGTGATGCGCGCGGCGCACCTTGTCGGCGAGCTCGGCGGCGCCCGTCGTCAGCGGATTGGTATTGGGCATTTCAAAGACCGCCGTGACGCCGCCCAGGACGGCGCCGCGCGAACCCGTCTCCAGATCTTCCTTATGCGTCGCGCCCGGCTCGCGGAAATGCACCTGCGTATCGATGACGCCCGGCAGGATATGCAGCCCCGAGACATCGAGGACTTCGCCGGCCGAAGCCTGCGACAGCGTGCCGATCGCGGCGATCCGGCCGGTGCGGACACCGATATCGCGCGGGCCGATGCCGTCCTGATTGACCACAGTGCCGCCCCTGAGAATGAGATCAAAAGTCTCGGACATGATCCTCGCTCGCCTGTGGCGGAAAAAGCTTGCCTTGCGGCCCCGTGCGGGCCGATTAAATACGAATAGAATGCAACGCAAGCCGGAATGGATTGATGGATAGAGGCGCGAGCCTGCTTGCCGACCGCGGGATCATCAAAATATCAGGCGCCGAGGCGCTTGGCTTCCTGCATCGCCTGGTGACCAACAGCCTCCTTGATCTGAAGCCCGGCACGGCGCGCTATGCGGCCCTGCTCTCCGGCCAAGGCAAGCTGCTGTTCGATTTCTTCGTCGTGCCCCTGGCCGAAGGGCCGGAGGCCGGCTGCCTGCTCGATTGCCTGCGCGGGCAAATTCCCGACCTCGTCAAAAAGCTCAATCTGCACAAGCTCCGCGTGCCGATCACGATCGAGGATATGAGCGCGAGCCTGGCAGTCGCCGCGATTTGGGGCGAATCGGCACCGGATGGCTTCTCTGGCGTCGCCTTTGCCGATCCGCGTGCCGAGGGTTTGGGCCTGCGGCTCATCGCGCCGCCTCAATCGCTCGCTTTCGCCACGACCGCGCAGGACGATTATGAGGCGCACCGCACCGCCTTGGGCGTGCCGAAGGGCGGCATCGATTTTCCCTATGGCGATGCCTTCGTGCATGATGCCGATCTCGATTGGCTGAACGGCGTCGATTTCCAGAAAGGCTGCTATCCGGGCCAGGAGGTCGTCGCGCGCGTGCATTTCCGCAAATCGGCACGCAAACGCATCCTGAGAGTGCGTTTCGATGGCCCCCCGCCTGCTCCGGGCAGCGAAGTGAAGATGGGCGATATCAATATCGGCCATATCGGCTCGGTTGCGGGCGCGCGCGGCCTCGCCATGCTGCGGCTCGACCGCGTCGAAGATGCCCGCGCTGCCGGCACGCCGCTGATGGCCGGCGCCGCGGCGCTCGATGTCGCGCCGGTGCCGCCGCAATGACGCATGCGCACGCGCATTCCGACGGCAAGACGCGCTGTCATTGGCCGGGCGAAGATGCGCTCTACGTCGCCTATCACGATGACGAATGGGGCGTCCCGGAATTCGATGACCGCGCGCTGTTCGAGAAGTTCATTCTCGATGGCTTTCAGGCGGGTCTGTCGTGGATCACGATCCTGCGCCGGCGCGACAGCTTCCGCAAAGCCTTCGACAATTTCGATCCGGTGAAGATCGCCCGCTATAAGCCGGCGAAGCTCGCCGCGCTGATGCAGGACCAAGGCATCATCCGCAATCGCGCCAAGATCGAAGCCGCAGTCACCTCGGCGCAGGCCTATCTCGCTTTGCAGGAGCAAGACGGCTTCAGCCATTATCTGTGGGATTTCGTCGACGGGATGCCGGTCCAGAACGCATTCCGCCGCCAGGATCAAATCCCGGCCGAGACACCGCTCTCCGCCAAAATTTCAAAGGACTTGAAGCAGCGCGGCTTCAAGTTCTGCGGCCCGACCATCGTCTATGCCTTCATGCAGGCGGTCGGCATGGTCAACGATCACATCGTGCCCTGCTGGCGGCATGATGCCGTCGTCGCGCTCGCCAAACATCACGTCAAGGGCCGCTGATATGGCCGCGGCGCGCGCTTGGGTCCGGCTGCTGTCGGGCAAGAGATTGGATCTCTTGAACCCCACGCCCTTCGATTGGGAAGACGAAGACCTGGCGCTCGGCCTCGCACGAACCTATCGCTGGGGCGGCCATTCGGCCTGGCCACTGCCCTTGTCGGTGGCGCAGCATTCGCTCTTCGTGCTGCAATTGCGGCGGCAGCGGTTTCCCGACGCGAAGGATGCGCGCGCCGACCTGCGCGAATTGCTGCACGATGCCGACGAAGGCCTGCTCGGCTTCGATTCGATCTCTCCGCTCAAACCTTTTCTCGGCGAGGCCTATCACGACCTCGTCGCGCGGCTTCAGAATGCCATCGGCGTGCGCTACGGCCTGCCGGCCTGGACCGCAAAGGAAAAGCGCATCCATAAGGAGGCCGACCGGACCGCCGCGGCGACGGAGGCCGTGCGCGTCGTCGGCTGGACGCTCGACGAGGTGCATCGCGTGCTGCGCATCCCCTTTGAGCCTTTGACGAAGGATCCGCTGGAGCCGGTCTATGGCGGCCAAGCCTTCGCGCCCTGGCCGCCCCAACTCGCCGCCGAGCGCTTTCTGGCTGAATTGCAGGCCCTGACCCGGGCCGCCGCCGATCCGGCTAAAAATCGAGATAAGCGAGAAAAATCCTTGGCTTAGTTTTCAAAAACATGGACTTGGCCGTCTGGCGCGGCACGTCGCCTCTCGCCGCCTAGCGCCGAGGTCATTAGAATGACACAGCAGGCTTCGATTCAGTCAATTCGGGGAGGAAACGCCGGTGCCGCGCCTTCACGTCTGCTCGCTTTTCCGAATTGCCGAGATCACCGAGGCGACGGGTGCAAGATCGCTCGTCACGCTCATCAATCGCGACACGCCCGTCGCGCGGCCGCGGGCGATCGCGCCGGAGCGGCATCTGCATGTTGCGATCTCCGACATTTGCGAAGCGACCGAAGGGCATGTGCTCGCCGATACGAGCCATGTCGAAAGCCTCATCCATTTTATCCGCGCCTGGGACCAGGCAGAGCCGCTGGTGATCCATTGTTTCGCCGGCGTCAGCCGCTCGACGGCGGCGGCCTATATCACCGCCTGCGCGCTCAGCCCCCGCGATGAAAGCGAGATTGCCCGGCGGCTGCGGCGCGCTTCGCCCACTGCCACGCCGAATGCGCATCTCGTCGGCCTCGCCGACCGGATATTGGGGCGCGATGGCCGCATGAGTGCAGCGATCAAGTCGATCGGCCGCGGCGCCGATTGTCTCGAAGCCGAACCTTTCGCATTAGAACTCCATTGAACCGACCCATCCCTCCTGCCGACATGAGCCGAATGTGAGCGACCAAAACGACATCAGCACGTTGACGTTCGAAAGCGCGATGAAGGAACTCGAATCGATCGTCGAGCAGTTGGAAAAAGGCAATGTCGAGCTGGAGAGGTCGATCGAGATCTACGCCCGCGGCGAAGCTTTGAAAAAGCGCTGCGAGGACCTGCTCAAAAGCGCCGAAGAGCGAATTCAGAAGATCACGCTCGGCGCTGACGGCAAGCCGACCGGCACCGAAGCGCTCGACGTCGAATAGAACGCGCCCCACTCAATCCGGCGCGGCGGCGGGATTCTCGGGTTCGGTCCAGCCGACGCGGGACAGATCGGCAATCGTGCGGCCCTTCTCGTCGATCGCGACCGCATCGGCATAGCGGTGACCGAACAGAATTTCGCTCGGGTCGTAATCCTTGCTGTCATAGACATGCGCCGAAAGCATCGGATCGCGTGATTCGATCGACAGGAAAAGACGCGTCACGAATTTCGGAAAGCTTTCCGCATCGTAGGGGTAGAGCGGGCTTGTTGCGTCGATCCGGTGCATCAAGGTCCACGTCAGGCCGAAGATCGGGATATGTGATCGCGACAGTTGAAGGTCGTAGATCCGGCGGAAGAACTGCCCTTCCGCCGACCACTCGCTGATGAGCGCTGAAAGCGACGCCTTGGTCTCGGCCATGGCATGCGCGCGGCCGTTGCCGACCCGGATCATCAAAGTGCGCTCGCCGTTGAAATGGCCGATCACCGCGTTTTCGGCATAGATGACACGTGCACGCGGCCGCGAGAATCGCACGAAGACAAGGCCGGTCATGATCGTCATGAACGTCATGCCGGCGAAGATCTCGGTCGAGGCGACGATGTGACCGTAAAGCGTCGCCGGCGACATCACGCCATAGCCGACCGTCGCCAGGGTTTCGAGGCTGAAGAAGAAGGCATCGCTCAGCGAACCGGGACGCACATTGTTCACGCTTCCGGGCTGCGCCAGATAAAGCGAAGCAAAGATGAAGTTGAGCGATAGCTCGACGGCAAGAAACGTCGCGACGAAACGCGGCCAGCTCATAGCGAGTGCGAGATGATAAGGATCGCGCCAATCGAGTTTACGCGAATCGCGGCCGCGCAGCACGAAGGCCCCGCCGCGCACGGTCATGCCCGCGGGTTTGAGCTTCCTCATTTTTTCATCTGCCATGGCATCGCCTCCGCCAAGCCGCTTTGGTAGCGGATCGGCGGAGAAAGTCGAGCACGACGTAACTATCTGAATTTCAGGCTGATGGGCTCGTAGCTGATTTCGAGGTCACCCTGATAGGCCTCGCATTCTTCTTCGGCATAGCGCAGCGCCGCCGCCTCATCGCGGAACAGGCCGCCGCAAAGGCCGTGCGTTTCGATGACGATCCAGCGGGCATCAGGGTCACGTCCGACGACAAAATGGGCGCTGTCGGCAGCGGGAGGCTGTTGGTCTTGGTTGCTCATCGGCGGTCTCAATGCCCCGCCAAAAAGTCGGCCGCTCGAACGAGCATGCAGAAGGCGACAATGCAGGCAATCGTCCCTGCGAACAGAACCTCGGGCCGCACGAGAATGCTTGGCTCCGATTCCGCGCGACGTGCGCGGGCTCTTGATCTCATCTTTATCTCCAACGCCGAAATCTCGGCAGCGGCCGGAATTTGGCGACGAGACCATATAGATTCGAGATGTGCCGGAGCCGCGCGGTATATAAGCGCCGAGAGTCGCGCGCGCTCACATGAAATCGCTTCAACGCACGTTCGTGCGTGCTTTAGCCGGCGATCTTCGAGAAGTCTGCGACTTGATGGACCGCATCACGCAGCGCGCTCAGCAAGCGCAGGCGATTGAGACGCAAGGCCGGATCGTCGGCATTGACGGTGACCTTGTCGAAAAATGCATCGACCGGCGCGCGCAAATGCGACAAGGCGCGCATGGCACCGGCGAAATCTTCCGCAGCAATGGCGCGCTCGGCATCCGCAACGGCCGTGCCGAGGCTTTCCGCCAAAGTTTTTTCCTCGGGAAGAACGAGCTTCCCTGATGCGAAAGGTTCGGCATAGCTTTTCGCTTCCGCAGCACCGGCTTTCTTTTCTTCGGCGCGCAGGATGTTCGCGGCGCGGCGATAGCCCGCCAGAAGATTCCGGCCATCGTCGCTATCGAGGAAAGCGCCGAGCGCTTCGACACGGCGGACGACAAGCAGCAAGTCGTCATTCGCACCGCCCGGCCCCGGCGCGGCGAAGACCGCGTCGATCAGATCATGCCGTGCGCCCTTGTCGCGCAGATAGACTTTCAAACGGTCGGCGAAAAAGCCCAGCACGCTTTGGGTGAGATCGTCTGGCGCGCTTTTGAGATTGGCATAGCCGGCACGTGCGGCTTCTGTCGCCGCAACGATGCGAAGCCGCAGGTCATTTTCAAGAATAATGCGGATGATGCCGAGCGCCGCTCGGCGCAAGGCATAGGGATCCTTGCTGCCGGTCGGCTTTTCATCGATCGCGAAGAAGCCGGTGAGCGTGTCGAGCTTGTCGGCGAGCGCCACGGCGATCGAGACCGGCGCGGTCGGGATTAAATCCGAAGGGCCTTGCGGGCGGTAATGTTCGCCGATCGCTGCGGCGACCTCCGCGGGCTCGGCATGCGCGCGGGCATAATATTGGCCCATCAGGCCTTGCAGCTCGGGAAATTCGCCGACCATTTCGGTGACGAGATCGGCCTTGGCCAAAAGCGCCGCCCGCGCAGACTCCTCGGGATCGGCGCCGACCTGCGGCGCCAGCCACCGAGCGAGCTCAACGAGGCGCCGGACCCGGTCGGCCTGCGAGCCGAGTTTGGCGTGAAAGACGATATTTTCGAGCCTTGGCAGACGCTCTTCAAGCTTTGTGTGAAGATCGGTCTCGTAGAAGAATTTGGCATCCGCGAGCCGGGCCCGGACGACCCGGGCATTGCCGGCGCTGATCGCCGCCCCGCCATCGGGTGCTGCCAGATTGGCGACAAGCGCGAATTTATTGGCGAGCGCACCGGTTGCGGCGTCGCGCAGCACGAAACATTTCTGGTTGGCGCGGATCGTGGCGCGGATGACCTCCGGCGGCAGCGCCAGAAAATCCGCGTCGAACGTGCCAATCAGCACCTCCGGCCATTCCACGAGGCCGGCGACCTCCTCCAGGAGGCCTCCGTCCTCGACGAGTTCCAGCCCTTGCGCATGGGCGAGATTGCGGGCGTCAAAGAGGATGATGTCGCGCCGGCGGGCCGGATCGAGCACCACCTTCGCCTTTTCGAGTGCGGTCACATAATCGTCGAAGCGGCGCACGCGGATCGCGCCTGGCGCCATGAAGCGATGGCCATAGGTGACGTTTCCGGCAGCGAGGCCCGCGACCGAAAACGGAACGATGACCGGATCTTCCGTCTCCGGCCCGAAGGTCGCGAGGATGGCATGCAGCGGCCGCACCCAGCGGAAAGCGTCGGGCTTCACCGATTCGGCGCCCCAGCGCATCGATTTCGGCCAGGGGAAATTGCTGAGGATCGGCGGCAGGATGTCGGCCAGCACCTCTTCCGTCGCCTTGCCCGGCCGAGCGATGGTCGCGACGTAGAAATCGCCCTTTTTCGGATCGCTTTCGACCTGCGCCTCTGCGAGGTTGGCGAGGCCCGCGCTCTTCAAAAAGCCGTTGATCGCCGCTGCCGGCGCATCGGTGCGCGGCCCCTTGCGGACCTCGGTCGTATCGCTCTGGCGCGGCGGTAGCCCGGCGATATGGAGCGCAAGCCGGCGCGGCGTGACGAAGCTGCCGGCGGATTCGCCGAAGAGATTGCGCTGGGCCAGGGCATCGGTGACGAGCTTTTTCAGGTCCTCCGCCGCCTGCGCCTGCATGCGGGCTGGAATTTCCTCGGAGAAAAGCTCAAGCAAAAAATCGGGCATGAAGTCCACGCATAGCCGGGTGCGTCGGGGCGCGAGGCGCTTCTATAGGCGGGCGGGCTCTATTTCAATGTATTGCGGCGCGACGCCGGAGCGGCTAAGAGGCGAACGCATCCGCTAAGGGGGCGGCCCATGCCCATTCTGGTCGAAATCGCCGCCGGCGAATTGATCGACAAGATCACCATTCTCGAGATCAAGCTCGATCACATCGGCGACGCCGCCAAGCGCGCCAATGTCCGCCGCGAATATGAGATATTGAGCGCCGTTTTCCACGATCGGATCGCGCCGAGCCCGCGCCTTGCCGAATTGACGGCCGCGCTCAAAGCCGCCAACCAGGAACTCTGGCATATCGAGGACGATATCCGCGCCCGCGAGCGGGCCAAGGATTTCGGACCCGAGTTCGTCGCCCTCGCCCGCGCGGTCTATCAGACCAACGACCGACGGGCGGCGCTGAAACGCGAGATCAATGCCTTGCTGCAAAGCCCGATCGTCGAGGAAAAGAGCTACGCCGCCTATTAGTCCGGCCCGAGCCTGGGGCCGGTCGGCGGTTGACATCAGTGGGTCAGTCCGCTTTACACGCTCGCCTTTTGCCGCCGGTGCGGCGTTCAACATGCGGTGAACCAAGCCGATGCCCAACCCGAACGCCAACCCGCACGCGAAGCGCATCGCTTTTCTGTCCTCCGGCGTGCCGGAAGCCGAGGCGGCGCGCGTCCGCCTCATTCATCTTTACGGCAACAGCGACGCGGCGACGGCGGATGTGATCGTCGCGCTCGGCGGTGACGGGCTGATGCTGCAGACGCTGCATCGCTTCATCAACACCGGCAAGCCGATCTATGGCATGAACCGCGGCTCGGTCGGCTTCCTCATGAATGAATATCGCGAGGAGAACCTCGTGCAGCGGATCGATGAAGCCGAATCGTCGGTGATCCATCCGCTGGCGATGATCGCGACCGACATTCACGGCAAGATCGCCACCGCCATGGCGATCAACGAAGTGTCGGTTCTGCGGCAATCCTATCAGGCCTCGAAAATCCGCATCTCGATCGACGGCAAGGAGCGGCTCGCCGAATTGATCGCCGACGGTGTGCTGCTGGCGACGCCGGCCGGTTCCTCCGCCTATAACCTCTCGGTCGATGGACCGATCCTGCCGTTGAATTCGCCGCTGATGGCGCTGACGCCGATCTCGGCCTTCCGGCCGCGGCGCTGGCGCGGCGCGCTGCTGCCGGACACGGCCCATGTGACGCTCGACGTGCTCGAAGCCGACAAGCGGCCGGTCGCCGCGGTCGCCGATCATTTCGAGTTCAAGGAAGTGCTGAAAGTCGAAATCGCCATGGATCACGCCACCAATCTCGTCATCCTGCACGATCCCGGCCATTCGCTCGACGAGCGAATCCTGCGCGAGCAATTCGGCTTTCAAGATGAGCGACGCAGTTAAGATCCTTCATCGCGAGGTCATTTCGCGCGCCTTCGGCCTGCTTGAGCGTGTCACCTTCTGGCGCCGCAAGTTCGACGGCACGCCGCAGGAGATCACGCGCGAATTCTATGACACGGGCCCTGGCGCCACGATCCTGCTCTACGATGCAGAGCGGCGCCGCATCCTGCTCGTGCGGCAGTTCCGGCCGGCGGTCTATCTCGTCGAGGGGCGCGACAGCCTCATCGAGACCTGTGCCGGCAAGCTCGAGGGCGCCGCTGCGGCCGAGCGCATTGTCATGGAGGTTCTCGAGGAAACCGGCTTCAGGATCGGCACCCCGAATTATCTTTTCTCCGCCTATATGAGCCCCGGCGTCTATGCCGAGAAGATCAGCTTCTTCACCGCGCCCTATTCGCCGCGCGACAGAGTCACCAATG
>Ga0153954_1000667_pt1 | contig 24693 bp, 23 predicted proteins | sample TSFL038MetaG_FD_102277 | JGI IMG/M metagenome (GOLD analysis project Ga0153954, IMG submission 102277) | Attine ant fungus gardens microbial communities from Florida, USA - TSFL038 MetaG | ecosystem: Host-associated > Fungi > Mycelium > Unclassified | place: USA: Florida, Wekiwa Springs State... | reverse complement strand
TGGCATTAAAAGCTTTGTCATGACTGGCTCCTTAGCAAGACGCTTCAATTCCAAACTCCTGGAGAATTTAGGTGTGATTCCTGACATTCCCTATGAATTGAGTGTGACTGATTTGCAGGAAAACTATAAAGACTATATAAAAGTTATACAAGATACTGTCGAATCATTACTGTAATTATATATGAAGCTGCTTTTATCAAAACCACGAGGTTTCTGTGCAGGCGTTGTACGCGCCATAGAGATTGTTGAAAAGGCCTTAGAAAAATGGGGACCTCCTATTTATGTGAAACATGAGATTGTACACAATCGTCATGTTGTTGAGGGATTACGTAAAAAAGGAGCCGTTTTTATTGAAGATTTATGTGATGTGCCCTCAGGAGCCCATCTCATCTATTCCGCACACGGCGTCCCACCCTCTGTGAGAGAAGAAGCAAAAAGAAGGGGACTTAACGTCACAGATGCCACCTGTGGTCTTGTGACGAAGGTCCATTCAGCTGCCAAACGTTTTGCCGATAAAGGGTATCATATTATTTTAATTGGACACCGTAACCATGTTGAGACAATAGGGACTGCGGGGGAAGCGCCGGCACAAACCACCATAGTCGAATCAACAGAAGACGTGGCCCAATTACAATTTTCCCAAGAAGACAAGCTTTTTTATATCACGCAAACCACGCTAAGCCTGGATGACGTTGCTGATATCACCCAAGCACTGACATCCCGTTTTCCCCAAATTGAGACATTAGCAAGTTCTTCAATCTGCTATGCCACAACAAACCGTCAGATGGCACTTCGTGAAATCACCGATCAGACAGATTTAGTTTTGGTGATTGGGGATCCGAAAAGCTCAAACTCAAACCGTTTGCGCGAGGTGGCAAAAAACCGGGGTGTCCCTGCCTATCTCATCAATGGACCCGACGAAATCAGGGGAGAATGGCTTCAAGACGTTAAAACAATTGGGCTGACAGCTGGAGCCTCAACACCTGAAGATGTTGTGCAGCTTTGTATTGAAAGGCTAATCACTTTAGGTGTCCAAGAAGTTGAAGATGTGATCTTCACAACCGAAGATGTTGTCTTTCAAATTCCCAAACAGCTGATGACAATTGATTAGAATATTATTCAACCTGTCTACAACTTACTTCAGACTCTATGAAGCCTTGCGAGTAGCCATCCTCTTTTATCCCAAAGCCCTAAAATTTTTAGCTATTGATTTACATCTCGCCTTTCTCTATCTATTCAAAAATCCCCACCGCATCAGTAAATCGTTTTTATCCCAAAGAGGAGAATCGAATGTTTATCAATACGGCGAAACCCCTTTAACCACCCTCAACCACATTGCATGCCACTGCCGTATCCTCTCTCATGACGTGCTATACGAGCTAGGTTGCGGCTCAGGGCGCACCTGCTTTTGGCTACGCACATTTGTTAAATGCAAAGTGGTTGGTATCGACTTTCTTCCCGAATTTATCCAAAAAGCAAACGCCATCAAAAAAAAGCAGCACCTCAATCACATCGATTTCTTCAATGCCGACATGCTATCCGTTGACTTCTCAGAAGCAACTGTCATTTACCTTTATGGCACTTGTCTTCCAGACCATCTCATTGAACAGCTACTAGCCTCATTTGCTACCCTAAAACCACTCACAAAAGTCATCACAGTGAGTTATCCTTTGACCGACTATTGCCACGGAAAACTCTTCAAAACCATCAAAAGCTTCCCCGCTCGCTTCCCCTGGGGCTCCACCACCGTTTACCTAAACCAAAAGATTTAATCTTGCATAGACCCTATACAGAATTTCTTTGGTTAATCTTTAAGATTTCTTGACACTAAAAATTTAATTAGGGAAAATTTTGGTCAAATTTTTGGTATCTTACCCTAAATCAACGATTTTATAACATTTTTTTTTAGATAAGGAGATCGAAATGGCATATAATGCATTAGGATATATTGGAAGCATGGAAAATTCAGCTATTTCAGAGGCTGTCATTCAAAAACTACCTAACAATACTTTTACCGGTGTGAGGACTTTTAAATGTAAACATTATTTCGATGAAGTGGGAGATGTGGAGTGTCGTAGAATTGAACTCACAAGAACAACCGTTTCGTGCGCATTTGAAGGCTTAAGATGTTTTTTTCTGAATCTTTTCAGTCCAGATGGCGCAAAAGATCGCTATGGAAATCTTGCGACCAACAAAGATAAAATTTTAGAATTTATTTTAGAAGGCAAGGCAGGATCAGAGGCAATTAAGCAAGCATTTATTTGTTGCAAAACAGTTAAAATATATGTCACTGAAGATTGTGAATATGCAGATATTGAGCTTTTAGACTCTAAAATGCTGTTGAGCGCAAGCATATCTGGACAAATAGGAAGGCTAATTATTGAAAATCCAAGTGTGATTGCTAATGCAGGAAAAGGTTGCATTTTGTTTTAAGCGCTGGAAGTTGTAAAACTCCGTTTTTTTATTAAAAAATAAATGTTAAAGGAAAAAATATGGCTGAACCTACTGCCTTCTCTCAAGATTTGTGTTTAATAAATGATTTATATTTCACACAAGATATTTTGACAAAAGAACAGTGCTTAACTCAAAATGAAGTAGAGCTTGGAATATTATTTCAAAAGAAAATAGAAGAGGCTAAAAATTCGTTTGAAAACTCGCGTCTTTTATTAAATGGGGAAAACACGAGTATTCCCTATTCTGAGTGCATCGTTGCCGCAGAAAAAGCGTGCCTATCGGCGAAAAATATTATAGAAGCATTAGCAACAAAAAGCCTGCCTATCAGCGGGCAACTATCTAGCGCGCTTTCCCAAATAGAAAAAGACTTAGAATCTACGCGTCAGTTGCAACCCAAAGGAGAGACGACCCTTCAACTCAAAGATATTGAATTGATAAAAAAAATGAGTGTTATACCAGCTAACGAAACGTATACATCTGATCAGGGTATTGTCTACTTCCAACCTAAAGTGAGCCATACAAATGTCAGGCCGTTTTTTGAAGGCTACTGTCAAAGCGGCGATTATAAGTCAGTGCAAACCTCTACCAAAGCTACCCATCGTTTTTTTTCCTTAGATTTAGGGGAGAATTTTCAGTGGGTGAGCCTAATGAAAACGAAAGAGCAAGCGCTTTACTTATTGAAACAATGTGAAAACGTTACCGCATCTGATATTCAAGCGGTCGAGTCTCGGTTTCCTGTAGGTGGATCTGAAAAAAATTTATCGACGCTGACAGGATTACTTAGTGCAGGAGCACAAATGTTACCAAGCATCAAATGGACCCATCAAGAAAATGCCCCTAAGGCGATAGAACGATCTGGAGTGAAAGAAGTGATCCTAAAACAAAAAGCTTTGCTAACAGATATTGCCCTTCACCTTCCTCGAGTTATTCAAGAAGAGAAGTGGGGCTTTGAAAAATTTCAAATCCTTAGCTCAGAAGACAAAATAAAATTAGGCTTCAAACCTACAGATGCTGTGATGTCAGACACAATCTTGCTTTTTCATAAAAAAGTAGAAACCTAAGCCTTACCCGTGTGCCTGGGCATGCCCAGGCATTCCCCCACAGCTCGATATATTTTCAGCAATTACTGACCGTACTATATCTGTCGTGGAATAGGACTTCGAGAGAGATCTACGGCCTTTAATTTAGGTATCAGTAATCTTCTGAGTCAGGCTCTATATCACTTTTACTAGAATAGACTCATCTGACGCCGAATCTTGTTGAGGTGATTCTGTATCCACTGGCGCTGGTGAATCTGAATAGGCAATCACAGCACCTCTTTGGAGTAAAATAAAGTTTGAGTGCTTCTTTATTTGCCTCTAAATCACTTAAGACATTTAAGATATTCTCTCTTTCTTGAGGTTTTGCCTTAGCATATATTTTATAGGCATCTTTACCCAAATGACTTAAAACAATTGACATTGTTACTATTCAAGCAACGGGAGTTTCAATCTTCTTGTATTGCGCAATAAGGTTGTAAATTTGCCATAATTCATGATCAGTTTCTTTTGATTACCAAATCGAACAACAGATAAGTCTTAATAGTTATTTAGTCTACAAGAGCTCTATCTTAAAAAATTAAATTTAAATTGTTGAATTTTAATTATATTTTATATATAATCTATTTAGTTTTTTAAAAATTTGCTTCGGAGGCATATATGTCTATAAGGAATTTGCAAAATGCAGAAAACATAAGATCATATACAGCAGCAGATCTTGTAGAAAACGAAGCTGTTCAAAAAATTGTGAACGATGGTTCATGTTATGCAACAGCGAAATCATTTTTTAAGTCCATGGATTATTTCTTTACTACAATGGGTCAGATTTTTAAAGGTGAAGTGATAGAAGAGCAAGAGTTTCAAGATCAAATTAGTGGAACTAGAATTCGGTGTACTACGCATATCACTTCTCAGTCATCATTTTTTGAAAAAATGCAAGAACTTGGGAATTTTGTGACATCTTATTTCTCAAAACAAGATAAGCCTCCAGAGGAGTATGTAAATTTGGTTAACAAATCTGAGCTAAACCTAACAGACCGAGTATAAAAATCTCGGTCCTTTTATAAGGATTTTGATTGAGTAACGAGCTTGTTTGTCTATAGAAACATAATTGAATTGCAGATCAGTTAGATGTAGCGAAAGAATTTCGATCAGATGTAAGTATTTATAACATAATTCCAATACATCTTTGCCTTTTATTCATCCCCCTGACCTATTGGCTCGCAATTCCAAGACCGATTGTCTAAATGCTTCGAAGTGTTCATTAGGCAAATGCGGTTTTGCTCCTCTACCTGGTTGGTCTTTTAATCCATCTATGCCGCTTTCTTTAAATCGTTTGACCCATTTCATAAGAGTTCTCAGCTTCACTTTGACCATCAAAGCTGCTTCGGTAAAATTTCTTCCATCTTGAAGATGAGCAAAAGCCAAGTAACGTATTCTCTCTCTAGCATTTCGAGTCGCCTTGGAAAGCTTTTCAAAACAATAATCGCCTATTCCTTCAATTGGTAACGGTTTTCTTCCTCGCACGTTATCATCCTTTTCAAAATCAAAAATGATAACACGAAATGTCAAAGCAAATTTATGAATTTATTTTTCGGAATTGGTATAAATTATGGCTTATATTATTATTTTGCTTGGTAAATTGTAATTTTTGAGATAAATGTCTGCTTATATTCGTCAAATCTATTTAGCTTTTCATAATAAGCCTGACTCTCACGTCCTTATAATTAAAGGTTCTGAAAGACAGGGATATACTTTTTCAGCTTCACCGACTTATGATGAATCGGTCGCTGTGCGTACGCAGAAGTTGTTCAAAAAAATCTTTGCACAATTTTCTGTTCATGAGATTTTAGAACAACATCCCAATTCGCGGCTTACGAAAACTATATTGAGACAAATTTTTGTTAAAATGGCCGTGTTTTGTGATCAAGGCCCCCCTTTAGATTTTTCGAATTTACAAGACCTAGAGCATCTATTTTTAGATAAAGCTCCTAAAGAAACACAGTTTTTAGAGGATAAAGCCGCAACGAGCGGTAAAGAGTTTGAAGGCCTTTGTGAGAAAGTCTATTTACAATGGCATCATTACTTTGCTGTTCAAAAAGAAAGTGATCCAGAGAAAAGGATGATACGACTGGCTGAATTTCTAACATCGCGCATGGGCAGATCGAGAATTTCAAGAAGGAGCTTATGTCTACTTAGCAAAAGATGCAATTTTCCAAGTAGATGCTATAATTATCCATGAAGGTGCGTATGTCTCTATTTTAAGATCTTTATCAGATCCAGGATTGATCAAAATGATTTGTCGTGGAACCGCGATGCGGCGAACTGCGACAGATGGATTAAAAAGTGGGTTGAATGATCTACAATATGAGATTGGAAATGGTGGCGTTCAAGGTGTTTGGCCCAATATATCTGATTATCTCAAAGAACAATCTATCCGAGAAGTTGAAATATACGGAAAGAGTCTTGGAGGTGCACATGCTCAGCGGTTGGCTGTTCTAGTGATGAAACATTCTAATTGTGTGTTAAAGAGTGTGACGACTGTCTGTTCTGTAGGAGTTGGGTCTGAGGCGGAAGAATTGTTTAGAGAACTTGTCAACCAAGATGAACGTTATAGAAACTTAAATCTCACTGTAATTCGCAATGGAGGGGAAGGAATTGACAAGGGAGCAGATTACATTCCTTACGTTGGAGGCGATCATTTAGGAGCAACAGTCGATCCGAAATACCTCAATTTGAAACTCTACTATATTCACCCAACCTCAGCACAAATATATCCACCTCAAAAAGACCTAAACCTTTTTCAAAAAGGCTACCGTTTTGCATCCTCTTTTTCTGCTCCCCATGTCCGACAGAGCACTCTGTTAGATTTTTCCTACGCACTTCTTGATAGACAAAATGCTCAGTCCGCGCTTCAACTGGGAAGAAACCTGGAAGGTCCTAGAAGATGCTTGGCTTACAAAAATACACACTCCTTTACTGATATTGTTAATCCTTCCGCAGATGAATTAGAAACTCAATCTATCGAAAAAGTAGTCTTGGTTGTAAGCACTGTATTTTTTTTCTTGTTTTATATAGGATTTGTAACCTGTTTTGAGCTGCATCCTGGTCCTATTGTTTATCAAGGGAACGGGCTTATTTTGACTATCCCCACAATCGTAATGGCTGCTGGTGCGGGATTAAGTTTGATCACGATTACTATCGTTTTTTGCTCGCTCTGTCATTCTACAAGAAAAAAAGATCCCGCTCTGCTTGTTTGATAAGACATACCCCGCAAACTTTGAAACCGAGCAAATATAACTAACTCCAGGAATCAGAAACTAAAATCTCAGAGCGGGTAGTTTGATTTCGGCTATTCTTCTTTTTTCATCGCAGCTACGACAAATACATTGGGAACCATCATTTGTTGTAGCGTGTTGAATACTATTTACCGTGTCAATTGTAGCCATAATGGGAAAAATAAAGGGGAATCCTATTATATTTAGGATAGTAAAAGTAGTTCCTAATGTTATTTTTGAAGCTAAAGTACTTTCGCTTTGATGTATTCCTTCATAATATCCAAACCAATTCGCAAAGATGCCTTTATATTCATCAGTTTTTTTGAGAGAACCATGTATCTCTTTTAAAGCAATACCTTGATCGTTGACTAATGTATCCTTTGCACCAGCTTGTATTAAAAGTTCTATAATTTCTCTGTCTTGAGTTAGGTGAAGAGGCGTTTGTCCTGAATTATTTTGAATATTTGGATTGATTTCTTTGTGAGAAAGTAGAGATTGAACATTTCTTCTAGCTTTTCTAGACACGGCATAATGCAGAGCAGTATTTCCGTCGGCATTTTGATAATTTACGTCAATCCCTTGAATATCTAATAAATAACTCATCATATCGGCTTCTTTGAGTTCTGAAGACGATAAAGCTCTCTCTTTTTTTTCTGAGAAGTCGTATTCACTTAATGCTTTATGTTCAGCAACTGCAAGCAGGGGTGTGATGCCATTATTATTGATTTGGTTGACATTGTCTTTAAATTCTCCTTCTAATACAAGCCTTGTAAGCCGTCCTCTGGCGAGGGGATTATCATTGCTGGTGTGTATTAAAATGTTAAGAAGCAGCCCACTCCCATCGGGAGTTTTAAGATTTTCAAAAGAGCCACTCCTAATTTTATTGCGAATCAATCTTTCGAGATAGTTGTATCCTTCGCTATGGTCATATTTATATTCAGAATCAGAATCAAAATCTGGGCCAGATGGTGGTGATGTGCAAACAATTTTATAGATTTTTTTTAAACAAAATTCAAAAGCTTTAAGCTTTTCCTCCTCAGATAACTTTCTATCCATGTCACCAACTAACATTTTCTGTACAGGACGCCCAGCGATGTACTTCTCATAATAATCTTGATAGGTTGCTCCCTCTTCTATGAGGAAATCTATTATTTTAGCCTTTCTCTTTTCTAAAGCTATGTCCAGAGCTGACTTTTTAATGCCTGATGATGAGTTCACCTTATGGTCTAATAAACTTTGATAAGATTCAGGATGTTTTATTTTATAAACCTCACAATAGGCCTTTGCCAAATCGAGCTGGCCTCCTTTTGCCATGTAGTAAAGAAGTGTTTTATTTGTTCCGGGCTCAATAATTTCTAAATTAACTTTTGGATCTTTTAAAAGGGCTTCGAAAGACTTAAAGGCCCCACAATGATAAGCGTACCCTAAGGGATTCAATGTTGGAGTGTTGAAAGAGACCCCTTGTTCCATGAAAAATTCTATATATTCCGAAATATTCCTTTCGATAATGAGCTTGCGGAAGATATCCCAGTGAAAACATTTTTTGTAAAACGATGCGTTTTGATTGTATAGTTTCCTAGCTTGCTCTAAAGCTTCTTCTTTTCCTATTTTTTTCTCAGGGGAATCTGTTATCTCATACCTTGAGTTACGTATCAAAATAAAAATCGAGAATCGATCGTCGAGAGCGGCTAATTTGGTGAAAGAAAATTGATCTCTGCTTGGATTATAGAGTGGAGCATACGAACCTATGTGATTTGTGTGAAAACTAATATTATCACCTACGATTTCCACACCCAGTATACTTCCCTGGCTTAAGTTATTTTTAAATGTATGGTAGAACGCAGTCGTTACAGGATTAGAAAACTTCATCTTCTCGCCTTTTGCAAAGGCTTCCATTCGATCATGGTTTTCTTCATGCTCTTGGAAAAATGCCAAAGTGGCAGCTCGTCCAGACTCAATGAGCTCGCCAAACTTATCTTTATTTTCAAAAAAACCTTTGACGGTTCCTACTTGAGTATTACTTATTCTTACTATGCGCAATTGATTATTTTCTTCTTTACTCTTCCTAAAAATGGAAGCTGCTTTTTTTTCGCATTGTTCCCATTCAGTATAAGTTCCTACAATGCAATTTATGGGTGGGTCATTTTTTGGCTCACGAGGAGTGTACAAAGAGAAGGCCAAGGTGCGTGTATTCAATTCATCATGAAGCGCAGCCAATGCGGAACAATCTTTTTGAGTGTATTTTTTCTTATCAAACACATCTATGGGCAGATTAAAAAGCTTCCCGCTTAAGCCCCCATCCATAAAGGACCCAAAATTTTCTGCAGGATAACTTAATTGCGTTAGGGGGTCTTTGAAATGTAAAGTATAAGGGGGATATACTAAAGGTAGACTCATCGAAGCGCGCAAAGCGTCCGCAATAATTAAGTTATCCCATTCTTTATCTTCTGAGCCAAAATGAGAGGCCTTCCTAGTTGGCCTCACTCTCATCGAGAACATATGAAGATGTTTAAAGTTTTCCCCATTTTCTATTTTCTTTCGTAGTTCGCCAAACGTGCAATTCAAAATCCCAGTTTTGGCCTGTATCACTTGATTGATCCAATTTAGAAATTCTGTTCCCGCACACAAACTTATACATGAGGGTGCCAAGTCCAAAAAGTCAGTTAAAGGTTTTTCAACCAAAAATTGATAAACTTCATCGGAGGAATATCCAAAAGCAATGAGGGCTGCTGTAATCGCGCCGGCAGATGTTCCTGCAACTCTTTTGATACCTCCTAAGAGTTTCCGCTCTTCTAGCACTCTTAGAGCTCCAATGTAGGCTAACCCTTTAGGCCCTCCTCCCTGGAAAACAAGATTTTCGGGAGGATTTAGATAAAAATTAATGGCATCTCTTCTGTAAACATCAAAGATACTTTCTCCATGTAAATTTTTTATCTTTAAGGCTTGTTCTCTTAAGGAGTTAAGCTTATTCCATTCATTGCGGTTGTAACTTTCTAGGATTACATTAAAACATCTATCCTCTAACTCCCAATCCTTGATTTCTGCTGGATTTATAAGGTAGGCGGTTGCAATTTCAGTTAATTTTTGTTTACGTTCCACCCAATCATTTTTAGATTCTCCAACTGGAAATGATTGTCTTGTACGTTCCTGACAATTTGAAGCTGCTGATGCCATGATATCCTAAATTTTAAAGGTGAATAAAAAATAGATAGTCGATTATGTTATCCCATAAAGTTTTCGTAAAGAGAAAAAGTACAATCATTTAAAATGTCTTGCAACGGGGTGAATAGTTTTGGTCCCTCATGTACCTATTTTCAAGGTAAAGAGGATATTGGTTATGTGGTGGGCTATGTAGCTCTAGCTATTATAGCAGCTTGTGGTCTTGCCCTCTCTGTTTGTTCTCTTATTTCATATCTGCCTCCAGAAGCTGGCTATTTCGGAGGTTCACTGTGTATATCATCACTCATCATATTTGCTGTTCTAAGCATGAGGAAATGTTCTATACAAAATGAGAACCATTCCACAAATGCTACTGATGCTGAACAAGGGCAGATTTTACCGAAGATTTCCAATGGACATCGAAAAGAAAATGGGTCTATTAAAACTCGTGAGGTTATACCCTTACCTATTCTACCCGATGATGTGTTTGTACGAATAGTTGAATTTTTAGGTGCTCGCTCTGTTTGGACATTATCACAAGTGTGTTTAAGATGGTCTCAGGTTGTATCGATTGATTCACTATGGCAAAAGTTCTGTCAGCAAGAAAGCTTTTGCACTTATGGAAAAGCATTCCCACCCCATTGCTATAAAGAAGCATATCAAAAATCTAAGATCTTCAAAAACAGACTGCTTCTATATACACCCGAGCAAAAAATATCAGTTACAGCACTTAACAAACCATCCTATCTAGGCGATGGAGATAATGCTTTTTTAATCACCAAAGAGAGATGTTTCATTTACCATCCAGGAACACCTGAAAATCAAATCGAAATATGGGACGCTACATTAAAAACCCGCTTGCTATGGAAAACCATTCCATCTATCCGAGATGTTTGTCTCAGATACATTGGAAAAATCGTTTATGTGATTGGCTGGGAGAAGGTGGATTTTCTTTGCAGTAACATCTATGTGTACCCTTTTAATGTTGAGACTAATACTTTCATGCCAACATTAGAATTTTCACAAGCGCATCGCACACATTTAAAACCTAAAACACAATTTGCCATTAATGATAAACAAGCATTTACAAGCCAAGAAGATGGTGGGATCCGTGTTTGGGATTTAGAGCTAGATGGGAGGCCTGATACGGAGGGTTGTATACGGGTTTTTCTGTGGCATGACAAATGGTCATTTATTACTAAATTCACATGCTTTCAAGAGACCTCAGGTACAGATCGGCCTCATGAAAAGAAAATCCTAGAAGGACATACCAATGAAATTACTGAGCTTCAAATTTTTGATAACTTCCTTTTTAGCGCTAGTGAGGGGACTATCAAACAGTGGGATCTTTCTACTGAACAGTGTATCCAAACAATTGAAACAGGACTTGACAAAGGAATTACCCATCTCCAAGTGGCGGGTCAATATATATTTGTATCAACAGAAAAAAGAGATAAAGTCTATCAATGGGATCTATTTACGAAGAATTTATTATTTACTGTAGATTGCGAATACGCTTGTGATACTTTCTTCCCTTTTTACAATTTTCTTTTTTGTTCACATGAAGGAGAGGAAGGTGCATATCTTATCAAAATTTATGACCTTTCTACAAGAAAATGCATTAAAGAAAAAGTTGTCGATTATAAGACCTGCCCTAATGAGTTTTCTGAAAATTACATGCAATTTTTTGACGATCGCTTGTATTTCATACGTAGTTTTATTTCACATGATTTTTTTCCACAAGGTCAAGATGAAACGCAATTAATGACTTGGGATTTTTTCCGCGACCGCCAAGGATTTCTCCCGCTGCAATGAGATTTAAGCTTTCATTGTTCTTGATCAGTACCTCCAGGACAGCTCCAAAGACACATGCCGAATATCTTAGAATAAAAGAAGCTATGAATACGTTCGAGATTACAATACTTAAAGAAATATTTTAGTATTGAATCAGAGTTTTTATTCAGATTGTGAAGAAAAATACAAACGGGCACTAAAATTTGCAGGTCAGCAAAAGAGAGAATTTCTTCTCGATTGCCCTACCGTTGATTTGAGTCAAATTGCCCAAGCTTTTCATTCCACAAATTCGTGTCCCTCATTGACACCAGAAGAAACTGATGCTATTAACCAACTTTTTTGGAGAATTTACTTTCAGCAATAGTAAACAGATTGGTTGCTGATCAGTTTTAAGACATAGTCTTCTTAAAGTATTTTCTAAAAAATTACCGTTTGAATACACAACCAATATGCACCTTCTGTTTCGTTGATATACCTCTAGTAACTCTTCTATTTCTTGACGACATCATGTAAAAAAAAGGAAAATTTAAATAATGTTGTTCCAGTTCTTCAATGCGAAATGGGGTTGAGCAAGTGTTTGTAGATAATGGTGGCGTTTATATCATGGAGCATGGATGTTGTCGTTATTGCGGCAGACCAAATAATGATAAATGTCAAAACTCTCGATGTAAAAATTGTGGAGGATGAAAGACAGCCGCATATGGTCAATATAGATCATATTCCTGAGAATAATCATTTGATCCAACAACCCAAAAGTACACTATTGTTCCCTTGCTCCTCTCGATAAGACAGCCGCAATTCACCTCATTTTTGGTGAAATACATGCCTTGCCAAACTATTTGGAAGATTAAAACTACAAATTTATTGAATAAAATAATATCTATATGATATAACATTTTTAATTAAAAAGGAGTCTCCATGTCTAATTCAGTTAATAACTTTTTTAATAATGTGTTTAATACCGCAAAAACTTTTGGCGATCTTATCATAGGCATGGATAGATCTTACGAAGGATACGGGCTACCAAATGATGACTCTAATAAAATACTTGAAAGTCACCTCAAAGGAAGAGCTAGACAAATGACTCTTCATTTAACTGCTGCAATTCCATGTCTCGCTTTAGGCATTTTGATGATGGCAGGTCATAACCCAGGAATAGTCGGTTATCTTTCTGGGGGAACTTTTGCTTTGGCTGGCCTTGTTCACTTAAAAGAATTGGCTTTACAAAACATAGCTCGCAATTGTGAGAAAAGAATAAACGGTATAGCCATAGAAACAAACGAGACATCCTATAGTTTAGAGGAAGCGTTAGAAGAAGCTAAAGATTATTTCAATCACCAATTCAGGCCTATAAAGCAAAAATTATTTGGAACACGTGACATTGAATAGGAATTTGGAAAGATCTTCGTCCTTTAAAGTAGTTTTTCAGCTATCTTCTGAATCAGGCTCTGCATCACTTTGGCTATTATAAACCTCATCTACTACAGGATCTTGTTGTGGTGAGTCTGTATCCGGTGGTGCCGATGAATCTGAGTTGGCCATCACACCGCCTCTTTGGGACTTAAAGTAATCTTCAAGCGCTTCTCTATTTGCATCTAAATCACTTAAGGCATTTAAAATATTTTCTTTTTCCTGAGTACTTGCTTTATGATATATTTTATAGGCCTCTCTACCAACAAATACCTTAAAACATTCGAAATTGTTGATAAAAAGTGTTTGAGAGGTTTTCCAGCGAAAATAGAAATTGCCGTGTCTTCCTCTGAACTCAACTTGCAGATTTTGATATGTATTTTGTAGTGCGAAAATTCCTGCTGCACAAAGCTTACAACATAACTTGGATATTCCTAGGTCAACTTTGATTTTTTTACCGTCAGCTTTATTTAACATGCGCAGCAATAACATAATCTCGGCGTGCAATCCGCGATCGTTTTTAACCATCTTAAAACCATTTTTAAACAAAATTTGAATCTCTGTTTTATTAAAGATAGAATTTGTTTTTAGTGAAGAGAGAAATTTTCTGACATCTTTTCTTAATTTACCAATGTTAGGCACATCTTCTTTAGCATTTAAATAAGCTAAAAGAGCTGTACGAGCATCTTTAGTCCTTACTCTACCATTATCTTCAGTATATATTAGGTTAATACACTGAATAATGTAATCGGCATTTGCCTTTATGTTTTCAACTTTATTAGCAGTAATCAACCAGTTATTTTTTACAAGCCCAACAGCAGCACAATTATCAGTATCTTCCATAATAATCAGTCTGGCAAGACTATCTAATCGACGTATTCGTTTGGGTCCATTTCTTATATCTTCCTTTTCCTGACCAACAGGTCGACTAAAATTTTCATCGATATAGGAGCTAAAGTTTTCAAAAAAAAGGTTAAAAGCTGTATTCATAATCCATTCCCAAAGAAAAAATGTAGATATTTTTACTGAACAAACTACAATACAAGAAAAATATTTTCAATTGACAAATAAAAATTATAGGATAAATAACGTGGAAGTCGTTCAGTGATGTTCATCATTTTGGTTCCGCTTTTTATACTGATTTTTATCCTTGAGAAAAGTTAGGCTTCCTCTTTGAATGAGTTGTTTGTTATATTCTTTCCAGTTGCGTTTACGCATCAGAGACTCCTTCGTTTGTCTTGCCGGACAGCAAAGGAGTTTCTTTATTTTAAGGGATTTTTATCAATAAAGATGTGCCAGATGCATCAGCACTCGGCTTACGCCTCGACTGATGGCACTGTCCAAGCTCGCCGAAGGTCGCTTCGCTCCCAACGGCTCGCTAATGGGGGCTTTTGTCTAGGAGTTTTTCAACACGGCCTTTCTAAAGCACTTTCTGTTGTTTTATAATTTTGAAACAGAGCGGCCGTTAGCAAAGCTCTAGTAAATTGAATTTTTGAAAGATCTATGTATCTCTCCTTCATCAAAATATCTTGAAAATCTCTTTAAAAAAAAATTCTGAACTTGTATCATAATTTGCAATAATAGTGCAGAAATTAAACTATGAGTTTTGCAATTGTAAGAGAATTGAGGTTTTTACAAAAAATAATGGCAAAAATCTTCCTTCCTAGGTTAAAAAATTCATATGCTACTGATCATGAAGTTACTGTTGAATTTAGAGAAGGTTTATCCACTGAGCAAGTGGTTGCTGAAATAAGTCAGTTACAAAACCCTCAGGTAATTATATGGTACATAGGTTGTTACGGATTAAGAAAAACTGGCGTACAATTTTATAGAGACTTTTTGATTTCTCCAATTTTTTATCAAAATCCCAATTCTATATTTTGGTTAGTGGATCTTACTGCTTGGGGTGCTTTCAAAAATCAAAACTGTTCAATTACAAAATCACATAGTTGCTGTGACATAATAGAAAAATTTTTAGATCGAAGAATCAAATGCTTACGCTCTGCCGAAATTTTCAAAAAACTAAAAGATTTGTCCAGAAAAGATTTTTCTAATTATTTTAAAAAAGCACTTTGCAGAAAATTTATTTCAAAAATAAGTTGGAATTTTCCTAACAGAAATATTCTGGTAAAAGAAATTCTTCCAAAAGACTATTTTTTTGTAAATCCATGGAGAAATCATGATGTTAGCAAAGCTTACTCTATGTTTCAATATCTTGAAGGCTGCTTGCTTATAGACGAAATCCTTACAAATGAAAATAATTTAAAAGAGATTCAAATTGTTTTTGCTTTGCCTAATGATGAACTCAAGTATTACAAGGATGAAAAAGAATCTTTTCGTAGGGATATTGAATTTTTGATTTCCAAACGCAGCAGTTCGCTTGGGAAAATTTCTTTAAACATTAGATTTCTTTCTTTTAAGTATGGGTCAAATTCACAGGAAAGGCCCTATAATGCTCAGGGAGAAGTACTAAAAGGCGCCAACTTAACATACGAGGATGTTGTTGGGCACATGGCAAATCAAAAAGGACCTTATGCAAAGGAACATTGATGATCTCTTTTTTTTGAAGAGCCGTATTGGTTGTTATTTTGCTGGTCAATTATTAACTGTAGAAATAGAGACAGAACGTCTTTACATTCATTCATATAAAGATAGTGATTTTGAAAATTGTCTTTGCTTATATGGTGATGAGTCTATCACAAAATATTTTGATCACGGGAAGGCTCGTTCGGAAACTGAAATAAATGAATTAGTGCATGAAAAAGGGAAAAAATATTTTTCGAAAGGAGAGCCCTTTGGATTGTTTTCAATCTTTTCTAAGAAAAGCAATACATTTATTGGTCAAATTGATCTTTTACCTACAGATGCGCCTTGCATAGCAGAAATTGGCTTTATCCTACATCAGGAATACCAGAATCAAGGATTTTGCACTGAAGCTGTTAAAGCTATATTGTTTGATTATGTGGAAGAGATTAACTTTCGTGGCCCTAAATGCTGGGGAGTTCCAATCAATAAAGTAATTGCTACGGTTCACCCCTCGAATCTATCCTCCAAAAGAGTTCTGCAAAAAATAGGGATGTCTTTTGATAAAATTCAAGAGCGTTTCGAAAAGCCTCGATTATGGTATTCCATTCCAATAACATTACCTACTAAAATACAAAGAGTCAAAGCATGAAGAAAGAAAGATTGGGTTCTCACAATTGGGAGGCAGAAAAATATCATGTCCATTCAACCGCTCAAAAAAGTGCGGCTAATCTGTTATTGCAATCTATGCAGTTAGAAGGTCGTGAACATGTTTTGGATGTCGGATGTGGAGATGGTAAAATAACAGCTCAAATTGCCAAATCTCTGACAACTGGAACTGTTCTTGGTATTGATACGTCTCAAAAAATGGTTGAGTTTGCAGAAAAAACGTTTCCGAGAAATAAATTTCCAAATCTGTTTTTCCTAACTCAAGATGCTCGATCGTTTAGATATAATGAAAAATTCGATACGGTATTTTCATCATTTGCTTTACAATGGTTAGATAATCCAGATGCATTTTTCAAATGTGCTTTTGAAAGCTTAAATTCTGCTGGGTATATCGCAGCTACCATTCCGCTGGGAGTTTCTTCAGAGCTTGAAATTGCGATCAGCACGACAATCTCTCTTCCGGAATGGTCAAAATACTTTCATGGGTTTTCAACAGATTGGCATTTCCTATCAGCAGAGCAATATCATCGATTGCTAGATAAACATCACTTTGTTCCAACCTTGTTTAATGTTGTTCATCAACTTGAAACATACCCCTCCAGACAAGATTTTGAAGAGTATGTTATTCAATGGTTTTCATATATGCGACCTTTGCCACAGCACTTGAAGCAAATATTTTTTAAACAGGTTATTGATACATATTTAGCATTCATTCCGAGTTATAACAATAGGGAAGTATGCTTCAAATTTTTGAGATTAGATTTCATTGCAAAAAAAAATTATTCTTTAATAAAAAAGTAGGAAATCAAAGATACAATAGCACATATTAGAATATACCAGCAAAATCCCGCCTGATGATTGGTATATTGCATTAGTAATATTGACACTGCAGGAGTAAATCCACCTACTAAACCGTCGGCCAAGTTGAATGCTAACCCAACGCCTGTAAATCGAATATGAGCTGCAAAAAGGCGTAAAAGAATAAATGGAATAAAAGCAGTAATACATGTAATTGGGATTACATATATGTAGTAAATCAAAAAGAGTGGAAGAATTTGTCTGTTTGATATGAAATAATAAAGAGGTATTAATAAGATAATTATTAGGAAAGCACTGCCAATCATCATGGATTTTACTGAAAATTTATTGCCCAACATTCCAAAAACAGGCAACAAAATTATTGATAAACCTATAATAGATAAAGAAACATAAGCATTTGTATGCTCATCTAGCCCAAGTGCAGAATTAAAGTAGCTTGGCAAATAGGCTGCAATTAAGTAAAAGGTGGCTGCATTTATTACCCCATAACTAGTCCCTAGGAAAATCTTGCCCTTATATTTTCTTATTACTTCCTTGTATGTTTCAGTATCAATTTGATGATGGTGTTTTAATTCTTTAAATATAGGAGTTTCGTCTAAAGTTCTTCGTATAAAAAATCCAAACAAACCAATAGCTGCCCCAAACCAAAATGTTATTCTCCATCCCCAGGATAAAACAAACTCTTCCGACATAAATTGATCTAATACTAATGCCTCAAAAACGGCTAAAATCGCTCCTATTTGATTACCAAATGCGCCCCAACTAGTCATGAAAACTTTGTTTTTTGGACCAGCATTCTCAAATAAAAAACAGAAAGTCCCGGGAGATTCACCAGATTCGGGAAGAGATTGGATAATGCGGAATAAGATCAGTAAGATAGCAGACCACATGCCCCAGACTTCAAATGTTGGAAGACATCCCATGAAAAAAGTTGCTCCTGAAATAATGAAAATCGACCAAACAAATGGTTCTTTTCTGCCTTTTAGATCACCCCAACGTCCAAAAAGCAATCCTCCAAGAGGACGAGTTATAAAAGCTATTCCGAAAACAACAAATGCCATCAGCAAATTGGAGGAATCTGAGTGAAAATTGAAAAAAAGCTTGCCGAGTATTGGTGCCAAATAAACATACGAGTAAGCATCGTACCATTCTAGAATATTCCCAAAAGTGACAGTTAAAACTATTTTTTTTTGTCTTTTGTTAAACGGAATATCTATTAAAGATAAATTCACAGGAATTTAATCCTTTATCCTAATTTTGGATGACCATTTTTTTTACTATTTTTAATAGTTGGTCTACTGTGTCTTAGCTTGTTAGAGATGATGCGAAATATTCCTAAAAACTTCTGTCCAAACTGTGGAACTGCTTCTTTGTAGGTTGATCTTTGTTGCTTTTTTTTCATATATATTTTTCAGATCTCCTGAGCAAATCTCTGTTCATCATCACAGGCCAAAACTTCTCATAGCACGTTGAGGCTTTCAAATCTAATCTTAAAGGAGTCAGTTCATTAAATTTGTTATAAAAGCCTTCTGTAAACTGGATAAGAATAATTTTAATAGATAACATGCAGTTATTGCAATGTGAATCTGTATAGATTTCTCATAACAAATCAAACGTCTTTAGATGGCGTAATCGTGTAGATAAATATGATCGATCATTATCAAACTCTTATAAATCAATACAATGAATATCAAATCTCTGCAAAAAAAAAGACAAACTAAAATCGTCATCCTAGAAGTATTGGTCGTTGCAATATTATCAGACATTACTCCCAAATCAATAATCTGACGAATGGCATCGTTTCTTGCCTGGTGCCATTATAATCCTTACAAATTTAGGCTTCGTTGAAAAACTCTAAGATAAAAAATTTTTGCGAGCCGTTGTGAGCTTTGGCGACCTTCGGCGAGCTTGGCCCGCGTAATTGGCCGAGGCGAAGCCGAGTGACGATTCGTCGGGTGCGCCTGAGAGTGCACACAAATAGGAAATTAGATGAAGTTGGCGCCAGGATTCGACATGTCCAAACTACAGATGTTAATTAAACGAATACTAACATTTTGTCTTGCTTGCATAGGAGATGCTACGCAACTCCTATGCAGCTTGATCATAAAGAAAGATTACTTAACTGGATTCATACCGTGTTTGATTTAAATATACTTGTCCTTTCATCGGTCCGTATATTGTATTTGTAACGGTACTGGCCAGAGGGACTTTCTCTGTAACCGTTTTAATTGTTTTTATGCCTTTTCTCCATCCGCCGCTAATATGATCGGCCATACTTATTATTTCCTGAGTATTGCAGGGCTTACCTTCTTTATTATAAACAGGGTAAAATCCTACATCGTCACTTTTTCCATTTGGAAGAAAGATAATATAAGAAAAGTTAGATTTTTCCCCATAAAAACTCATGTATGAATGTTGGGGGTACTTAGAGCTTTTAATTGGCAAATTACCTTTTTCTTTTTGGGTTTCAACGTATGTCCGCAGAGATGTTTTTAAATTAGATCCGTCTATACCTAAAGCCTTACAGTCTTCGTTTTGCAGGGCTTCAGTTGCCTCGGTATCCGCAACAAACCCTTCCACGCGGTTATATCCATCCATCCCCTCCGCACAACAAAAAATGCATTTACCAACTTGCTCTTCCATAAAACAAGCACATAGACATGCAAGTGGTGCAATGATAATGCATCCTATAGATCGTGCGATTGTCTCGCATGTTCCAATCGGTTGCCCCAGAACAACATATTTGCCAATAGATGCTCGGTGATACATTTTAGTAGATTTTCTTTCGGTATAATTATCTTGTAGATATGCGTTATATTCCTGTACTGACATAACAGGTGTTGGTTTTGTCATATATCCTCCATGATTCAGAAAAAATGATTTATATATTTTAGAAGAAATGGTAGTTTTTTTACTCAAAGCTAAAAAAGCAAAATTAATCGCTATCTTCTTCTTGCTCTTTTTGCTTGCAGTAACAATAACAGCTAGCACAGAACCCGATTGCTCCAACAACAAGACCTACGATACTGGCAATTTTTTGGGCTTCTGGACAAAGGATATCACACCCTTTTATGCGCGATTCGGAACGAGATGAATTCAAGCAATTATTAGAAGCACATATGATTAAGGACACTATGCTACAAGCGAGCATTACCCCTAGTATGATAATCGCCCACTGGTGGGCCTTCAGATTGCTATACATTCTTTCGCTTTGGGCTAAAAGTTCTCTATTTTTTTGTGTATCAAAGTATCTTACTTGTAATTGTCCACCACCACTATGGACCAGATATGTATCTGGAGTAGCCGCTGTCATAAAAACATCCCTGTGCAAGTTTAAAAGTAAAAATTTAAAGGGATAATCATGTTGTTTGCAAGTAAAAATTTGCGTTACAGAAGCGTGATCTTGGAACGGGGATGATTCGGAATGTTGACCATTAATCAAATAAAACTTATAGTGCTCTCCTGTGTTAAACTTAAAATTAAATTGTTTACATTCTATTGTGCTTCTTATGAAAAAAAGAATCTTTACAGTCTTCATTTCTTGCACAATATTTTCTTATGCAGTCCTTGTTCAGGAGCAAATCCTGGACGATAGTCTGATAGATTTTCCTTCATACATTTGTACTACAAATGATCCACAAGATGAACCGACTCTATTTGTTCCAGATCAACTAGCTACGCTTACAAGTGATGCACATCAATTGATTGGTGGGATCGTAAGTCCCTTGAGTGGTAATCCATGTTTGAGGGAGCTCGATTTTACAGTGATCGGAGCACAGGAAATTTCGCTGAGTCGCGTATATATTGCACCACACATGCCCTATCGTTTTCGTACCCATTGGGATGCTGACTGTGGTTACCGAAGAATTTATCTTAACCGTCACTATGAGGGATGGAAACACTTTCCTCATCTTCATCTTTGGGTTGATTCTCAAAAAAATGAAGTCCATCTCATTAATCCAAGTGGAGCAGCATACGACTTTAGTATTGCAAATGGAAAAACGATACTCCTGCACTCCTACGCATCTACGAATACTGGTGATCTAGAAATTCCATGTGGTCGATTTGATCCAAAGAACATGCGAATTATTTGCAATGACAAAAGTGTTACAGTTTTTTCTCCAGATGGATACACAAGATATTATGTGCTTAAGAGCGAATCTGGCCGTGTTTTTCTATGCCCAAGAGGATCTAATCAATCTCATTTATATCCCCCAGAAGGGGCATCATGGTCATGAACTTTCCGTTAACGCTTCTTAATAAATATGCGGGTTACTTTCACGATGGGTCCGTTCGTAATCTCAAGCATGAAAAAGACTCTATAATAATCTCGATAGAAAGTGCTCAAGTTCTACCAGAGTGGCATTGGGATAGAAAAAATATTCCTTTCTCAATACGTGATACAATTTCAGGAAAGCTGCATTTAGCACATATAAAAAGCATAAAGCAAAATGATGAACTCTTTAGTGAAACCCTCAAAATGGTTTACGATCACTGTGATGTGTTTGATCTGGAAATTGAGGAGAGCAGAATAAAATTGTTAATCACTTGGGAGCAATATATGCCTACGCGACAGAGAACAGATATGCTAAGTATTGAAATTAAAGCGGAAAAAATTTACTGGGAAAACATCCCAACTTTATTTGATGATTACTGGGATTCTTTGTAGGAAATAGTAATGAATTTTAGATTTTTAAACATTCCAGTACAAATACATCCAACATATTGGTTATTTTTGTTTTTCTTCACAGATATTTGTCGAGATCCTTCCATTGAAGGTATTATCTTGGGAATTGTTTTTTCACTTAGTCTTCTTGTACACGAGTATGGCCACGCCTTGACAGCTCGATGGTTTGGAGCAACACCAACAATTACACTAGGGGCCTTTGGAGGTTTTGCGCAATACAGTAATAGAGGAATTACATCAGCACAGGATTTCATCATTACTCTCAATGGGCCTTTGGCTGATTGTATTCTCGCTATTCTATCCTATGGGCTTTTAAAATTAGATCTTTTTTACGATCAGCCTTACATAGAGTATTTTCTGTATATCACCATGCGTTTGAATATACTGTGGTGCTTGCTTAATTTAATCCCCGCATCTCCTCTGGATGGAGGTCACCTGGTTCGTTATTTTTTAGACAAAAAATTTGGAGAAGAAAGCCATAAATTAAGTATTCTCATTGGTCTAATATGTATCATATTAGTAGCGCCTTATCTTTATTATAAAGGGTTGTTCTTTTTTGGAACCTTGCTTGTCATCTATGGAATTCAAAATTTTCAAGAACTACGATCCGCACAAGGATCCCTCAACCAGTTTAGCATTTATACTAGAGGAATTGAAGCAATCAATAACAATGAAAACGAAAAAGCAAAAAACACATTCAGAAAATTGCTCAAATCTAAAGATTTACAAATCAGGTATTCTGCAATAGAGTCTTTAGCAAAAATTTATTTTGAAGAGAATGAATGTAAAAAATCATATGACTTACTCTTAAAGTCTGATCACCAATTGCTGAAAGAAGGGAAATGCTTACTCTGTAAATTGGCCTTTGAACAAAAAAATTATGCGTTAATCGAAAAATACTCTCGAGACATTTATTCCATTGAGCCTTCCTTTGAAATTGCAATCCTAAATTCAAAGGCTTTTGCGTTTCTACAACAACCAACTCTTGCTGGAGCCTGGCTGGTGACAGCATCTCAATTCGGTGAAATATATAGAGAAAATGCAAAAGAAATTCTATTGGAGACGACATACAACCAGGTTCGAGATCACAATTCCTTTAACCAGTACGTTGAAAAAATCTAGAGAACTTCTGATATTGAATTTTTAAAATCTAAACGGGTAGGGGAGTTTTCTGTTTTTTCATTAATGCCTCCGCTGCTGCTCTTAATATCTGAGGTTGTGTGGGAAATGGATGGATCGCTTGAGCTATGGCGGAGAGGCTTTTTTCACCTTGTAGGGCCGCGCTCAATTCTGAGATCATATCCCCCGCACGCTCTGCCATGATCGTAGCACCTATGATTTGATCTTGATTCTCTTTGATCAACAATTTCGCAAACCCAACAGTTTCTCCATCCACCACTGCTCGGTCGTTATTTTTCATTTCAATGACGATTGAGTCAGTGGCAATGCCTTGTTCTTTCGCTAATTCCTCATTCAAACCAATATGTGCAATCTCAGGAGTTGTAAATGTACACCAAGGAACAATCAGTGCGCTTCTTTTTGATTGATGACTATTTAAGGCATTGGCCACTGCTATTTTACACAGCTCCATTGACATATGAGTAAATTTATAGGGGGATGCGACATCGCCCCCTGCATAGATATCTGTGTTGCTGGTTTGCAGATATTCGTTTGTTGAAATCCCCTTCTTTAGATCATAAGTAACACCCGCTTTTTCAAGAGAAAGACCTTTCACGGCAGGCTTTCTTCCGACTCCCAAAAGGATTTCGTCCACCACAAGCGGCTCCTTTTGAGTGTCTAAATAAAGAATCTTTTCCTTCCCCCTTTTTTCTGCACGCAATAGATTTGTGTTAGTGAGTATCTTCATCCCCTCTTTTTCAAAGACCTCTTTCAGCCGCTGGGTTGCAAGAGTATCATCTCGTGGCAGGAGCTTGGGGCCATGGGTAATCAGTGTCACTTGTGATCCAAAATGCAAAAAAGCCTGCGCAAATTCGCAACTAATCGGTCCAGCGCCAATGACTGCCAGTCGTGCAGGTAATGACGTCAGGCTGAAAATTGTTTGATTAGTGAGATAATCGGAAGCTTCTAAATCATTTATGTTTAAATAGACCGGTTGAGTGCCGGTAGCGATAATGGCTTTCTTAAACTTCAGAGTTTGATTGTTCACTTCAAGCTGATTGGGGCCTGTGAAACGTCCAGCACCTAAAAATACATCAATCCCTAGGCTTTTAAAGTGATTCGCAGAATCATGGGGAGAAAGAGTTGTCTGCACTTCATGCACCCGGCGCATGACAGCACTAAAATTCACCTTCCAGTTTTTTGGGATTTCAATCCCGTATTCATAGGCGTGACGTATTTTTTGAGCCAGCCTGGAGGAATAAAACATTGCTTTGGAAGGAATGCAGCCGTAGTTGAGACATTCTCCTCCTAAATGCTCCTTCTCAACAAGGGCAACACGGGCATCAAAGCTTCTAGCAACAGTTGCTGCTGTCATTCCCCCGGGCCCTCCACCCACAACAACAAGGTCGTATTTTTCTGCCGGATGAGGCGTCACCCAATCACTTGGAAACGTGTTGCGCTTAAAATTGTTTTTAGAATCTTGGAAAAATGAGTCGAATATGGTCATTTGATTGCTCCTTTTAGGAAATGCTTGATCTAACGCACTCCGTTTAATAAAGGAAGAATTTTTTTTTCGAGTGATTTTCAATCAATTGATAATACCAAATCCGGGAAATAACGACATGAATACGGGCTGAGTAACGTGACAGATTTGAACGATCGTTTCGAAGCGCATGTTTTTAAACATGGGCAAGAAACGATCGTTTAAAGATGGCATGTTATACAGTCCGAATTCATGACGTTA
>Ga0153954_1000666_pt1 | contig 24704 bp, 13 predicted proteins | sample TSFL038MetaG_FD_102277 | JGI IMG/M metagenome (GOLD analysis project Ga0153954, IMG submission 102277) | Attine ant fungus gardens microbial communities from Florida, USA - TSFL038 MetaG | ecosystem: Host-associated > Fungi > Mycelium > Unclassified | place: USA: Florida, Wekiwa Springs State... | reverse complement strand
TTACAATGCTTTGGGTTCGGTCGAGCGTAAACTGGGTCGCTGTTTGGGTAAGATCGCTTACAAACGACCCAAGGTAGCGAACTTACGTCGACCACCTAATGAATTAATGAATAATCCGGGTTAAACCTGCGTGAAGGGGTTCGCTAGGCGCGTACCACAGAGCGTTGGGGCCGATCAGCAGCAACCTTGACGAGCGCTACAGCGGTTTCTGTACGGGCACGGTATTTGAAATGATGAACGAGGAAAGCATTCCCGCACCACAGCCCCGGACGCCAGCGATGAAAAGTTCGCACGGCGTCTTGACGCCCCGACTTAAATCAAAGATTCCCATACGCATAAGGTGTCTTGGCCTTTGCGCTGGTTCCCTCGGGTGGCCCGCGACCGAGAGATGTATCTCAGCCGGTGCAGAGTAGAACGTCGTCCGGCCTTGCTGATCCGTGTAGGCGTTATACCTGGCGTCGCTGCCCGTCTCCCTATCGAAACCCCAGATCCTTGCACCATCTACCGGTCTCTTCGTCCCTTCCTCAAGGAGGGTGGCGTGGATGACGCCCGCCTTTTGGCCCTGGATGTCAAGCACCTGTTGTTTGCCGGGATCGAGGGTGCTTGGCCCTTCAGCGCCGGCGTGCGACGCAGTATCTCCCCCATCAACAAATCCCTCAAAAACTTCAACTTTATTGAGAGGCAGAATAAGAAAGCCCGTTCTCCACTCAGAATCTCGTGTATGGATTCGTTTCCGTAGGGCAGGCCTTGGACTGCCGAGATGTTGGCGAATGGGCTCGGCAGTCCAAGGCCCGCTCTACAAGAGTCGTGCAGCGCCGGGAATTACTTTCCTGACAATCAATAGTTCTTTGCGCAGCGATCAGTAATATAGGGTTGGCATCCTCGATCGGCGGTGCGAGGATGGCAATCCTGGAACGGGATGAGTCGGGGAATAGCCTGGTTTACTTCCGGCCTGGGAAGCGGCCGTTCCACGGGACTTGGTGACCAAAGAAGTGACCGTCACCGAGGTCCATGAGGCGAGGTTGTCTACCTTCCGATCTCGGATTCCGCCGGATTTCGAGAACGATCGACGACCCGCTTCCTGGGAAGGTCATTGAGTCTTCTCGTGGGGCACGGTCCCGATGCTCACTCGAACAACCTGCCCGAGTCGCAGGCGGGGCTGCCCCGGGTCCAGGACGATGACGCATTCCAGGGTGCGGACGTCACTCAGTTGGGACGGGTCATGGAGCACTGTGCGCCGTTGACTGTACCAGGACGCGACTCGCTCAACATGGCCGCGGTAGGTGACGGTAGGGTCTGCCTCATCCTGGACCAGGACGTCCTTACCTTCCCGCACGCGAGGTGCGAACTCCTGCTCCACTGTTGCGCGAATCACTTGCGGGCCGTCGGCAGCAAAAAGCAACGCGGGCTGGCCGCGCTCGGCCCCGAGCACGTCGCCTGGGCCAACGAGAATACGGAGCACGGTGCCGGGGCGAGGTGCCTTCACAGAGCACTCCAGGAGGGCGAGCCGGGCTTGGTCATACTGCGCCTCGGCCACAGTCACGTCGTACTCTGCTCGCCGGATCTCGGGGTCGACGTCCCGGGCTTTCAATTCCGCCAGGCGGCGCATCTCCAACTGTTCCAGGGCCTCCAGTTCGCGGACCTGAAGCTCACTCGCGGCCACCTCCGCCGTGTGGATCACCGGGGGCTGCCCCGGCTTCTGTCTTTGGAACAGGACTTGACGGGCAGCGGCCAACCGGGCGTCCGCTGCGTCGACGAGGGACTGCTGTTGGGCGACCCGATCGCGCTGTTGACCGGGCAGTTTTCGCGCCTCGGTCAGCCGAAGCCGGCTCAACTTCAAGGCCGCCCCCACTTCGACGAGCCGGATTCGGGCCGCTCGGTCATCCAGGCGGAGCAGTTCCGTTCCTGCCGACACCGTCTGGTTCTCACGGACCAGAACTGCGGTGACGCGGCCCGGCTGAAGCGGTAACAGCGACGTCACGCCGTGCTCCAGATCCACGGTGCCGAAACAAACGACCGCTTCCGTCGAGGATGCGGAATCAGCCGGTGGAGCGGCGAGGGCCGTGGCCGGACGTCGCACGATGAGGCTCCCGGCGAGTAGGGCTATGCCCACGGTGAAGAGCACGACGGGCCAGAGCAGCCCGCGAGCGAGAGGGACGCATCTCACGAGGGGACCTCGCCGGGTGTCTGTGTAGGTATGGTCTCGTCGGCCAGTCGCCCGTCGGCGAGGTGCAAGACGCGATCGGCGTAAGGCACCAGGCGGGGGTCGTGGCCGACCACGAATAAGGCGGCGCCACGATCCCGGGCGGCTGATTGCAAGAGCCGAATGACCTGCTCGCCGTGGACCCAGTCGAGCGAGCCTGTCGGCTCATCGGCGAAGCAGAACCGGGGGTTTTTGAGCAAAGCGCGGCCGACAGCCACGCGCTGCTTCTCACCGCCGGAGAGCCGATCGGCGCGGAGGTGGGCACTACGGCTCAGCCCAAGACGTTCGAGGATCTCGCCCACCCGGCGCCGGGCTTCGCGGCGAGACGCCCCCTCCCCCCAACGGACGACCATCTCCAACTGCTCGCTGGCCGTCAGCGACGGGAACAGGTTGAAGCCTTGAAAGACGAATCCGAAGTAGCGCAGTCGGAACCGCTCACGCTTCGCTTCGCGCATCCGCCAGAGGTCTTCGCCCAGGACCCGCACTTGCCCCTGGTCAGGTCGCAAGAGACCGGAGAGCACCGCCAACAAGGTGGACTTCCCACTGCCGGATGGCCCCATGAGCAAGAGCACCTGGCCCTCGTACAGTTCGAGGGAGACGTCGCACAGCACGCGCACGGTTTCGTCGTGGGAACCGAAAGCGTGGTGAAGGTTTTGAGCGGCCAGGGCCGGGGTGGCGCTGGACATGGGGCAACCTCAGCGTAACAGTGTGATCGGCTCGACCAGGCGCAGCGAGCGCAGGGCCGCCAGGCCGGAGAAGAGGGCCATTGCCAGAGTCAGGCCAGTGCCCAGGCCGAGCAGCCAAGGAGGGAGGAGCACGACCGCCCCACTACTCTCACCACTGGCCGCAAGCGCGTAGATCATCGGCAAGGCCAGGCCGATTCCTCCGAGGCCGACCCAGAGCGACTGCGCCATGACCAGACCTGCCATCTTGCGCCGAGGGATGCCCAGGGCGCGTAGGACGGCGTACTCACGCAGTGATGCCACCGTGGCTGCGTACAAGGTCTGGCTCGTAATCGCCAGGCCGACGAGCAGGCTCAAGAGTGCGGTGAAGCCCATGCCGATGCCGGCCTTGGTGCTGGTGGCCCAGTACTTGCGCGTCCGCTCAGAGAACTCCTCACGGGTAAAGGCGGAGAGATCCGAACGCTGGCCCAGTCGGCGGGCTACGGTGACAGCGTCTTTGGGGTCACGGCAGCGCGCCAGCAGGTACATCGTGTGCTGTGGATAGTCGCGGAACAAAGGCTGGAGCAGATAACCCGTCCGCAATGAGCAAAAGACAAAGGGCGGGCCAACGCTCTTGAGCCCGCGCACCAAGCCGACGACTCGGACCCGGTTCCCGGCCACCTCGGCAATGCCACCCACTCCCTGTACGCCCAGCCGCTCCCGCTCCGATTCGTCGATGACGACCGCCCCCGGCTCCGTCAGCAACGTGCGCATTCGGGGCGTCAGGTCGCTCACCGCGCCGAGCGTCCCGTCCTGCAGGCGCGACCCGATGACGCAGCAGACCTCCGACCCGCCCCCGGGCTTCCTCCAGTAGCTGAACCCGTAGAGATAGGGTTCGGTCTCCACCACCTCGCTCATGCTGGCCAGCCGCGCACGCCATGACTCGGGGATGGGGTAGCTGAGTTCCAGGCTGAGCACCCCGCGCGAGGCGGCCCAAACATCGGCCCGGCTATGGTCGATTGGTAATGACAATACCGCCAAGGCGCCAAGCAGCAGGCCCACCTGGGTGGTGATCAGCAGGTCGCTGAATGCAACCGCCAGGATCGCCGGCAAGAAACGACGACGCTCGCGCCAGAGGATGATCAACGAATAAGGCATGTGCGGCGGCCGTTCGGTCCCGCGATCGATTTCTGAGGGTAAGCCCGGCAATCATGATTCTACCATACACCGTATGGGGCAATCCCCACACGGAAAGCAAGGGGCGAAACGCGTCAGGCGAAATGCAGATCGGAAGTTACGGCCTTCGCCCAGGACGATCAAACATTCTGTGTTTGTCTCATTTGCCCTATTTAGCCTGGTCTATGTGTTGCGAAATCTTTTACAATTTCGGAGGGTCGATCATTCCGTGGATTTCTCTTGAAGCTGCCCGGGCGCGATGAAGTCGCTGAAGGATGGAGCGGCTTTGGTCGATTGAGCTAAATGTCAGTCGACACGAAAAGTTCGACTTTGTGGAGTTGATCATCGGCAAGCGGAATGCCGATAGTGCATGAAACTCAGCCCGGTGGGAGTCCTCTTATGAAACTATCCAGAAAGCTGTTTCGCCCCTAGAATTTTCCCTAGGGACAGGAGTCCGCCCCCCCTCTTCGTACAGCCACCTATCTTTTGATGCATAAGCCCGGGTCGGACGGATCTGACCAACGCCCAGTAGAAATCCATCAGGCCCCTGATTCCGCCCGCCAAACCGGGCGGGCGGCGCGCGAAGTCGATGTGCGTGAGATCCTCAATACCGTCTCGCATCAAGCATGAACCGGCTGCCAGCGGGAGCGACCTCTTTGCGACCGGTTGCCCAAGAGCACTGTGTGGGATTTTTCGGTCAATGGCGTGACGACGGTGGCTGGCTACGGATCGCGGTGAGCGGGGTCATGATGGGCTAGGTTGATGCGTGGGCAGAAGCGGCATGTCGTTCTCGATTCGCTGGGAGTGCTGCTGGGAATGGTGGCCTAGGTCGACGGCGAGGCGGCGGCACCGAACTTCCTGTGGCCACAGTCTGTTTGCCAATTTCCTCAATCTGCGGGACAAAACAAACGCAACGTCCCATGCCGCGGATCGTCGTTCAGGGACTCGCACGGAGCAGGTGGAGACATGTCAAACAGACGCGTCAACGGCCCGGTTCTTCCCGCAACGGAGTCTGGAGCTCGTGAACCGATCGCCATCGTTGGCATCGGCTGCCGCTTCCCCGGTCGATCGGACGACCCAGAGGCGTTCTGGAAGCTGCTCGAAAACGGTACGGACGCTATCACGGAGGTCCCCAACGAGCGCTGGAATCTGCAGGCGTTCTACGACGCTGACTCGTCTCGGCCGGGAAAGACCTACTCCCGCTGGGGGGGCTTTGTCGAGGGAATTGACCGCTTCGATCCGCGTGCCTTCGGCATCTCGCCGCGCGAGGCGGCGCGGATGGATCCTCAGCAACGCTTGCTGCTCGAAGTGGCCTGGGAGAGCTTGGAGGATGGTGGACTAGCCCTCGAGCGGCTCTCGGGGAGTAATACGGCGGTCTTCGTCGGCATTTCCAGCTTCGACTATTCGGTCCTGGAGACCAGCTTCCGCGATCGTGGCGGCATTGACGTTTACTCCAATACGGGAGGCTCGCTCAGCATCGCGGCGAACCGCATCTCGTATTGCTTCAACCTGCGGGGGCCGAGCATGGCGGTGGATACCGCATGCTCGTCGGCGTTGGTGGCGGTGCATCTCGCGTGCGAGAGTATCTGGCGAGACGGCTGCACCATGGCCCTGGCGGGCGGGGTTAACGCCCTGCTCTTGCCCGACTGGTACGTCGGCTTCTGTCGCATGAACATGTTGTCGCCGGAAGGACATTGCCGGGCGTTTGACGCGAGTGCTAGCGGCTTCGTGCGGAGCGAGGGAGCCGGTGTCGTCGCGCTGAAACCGCTGGCGCAGGCCCTCGCCGATGGCGACCGCGTGTACGCCGTCATTCGTGGCACGGCGGTCAATCAGGATGGCCACACTCAGGGAATGACAGTGCCGAGTGAGGACGCGCAGGAGGCCTTGATCCTTCAGGCGTGCCGCAGCGCGGGCGTTTCGCCGGCGCGAGTCCAGTATGTCGAGGCCCACGGCACGGGGACGCAGGTGGGCGACCCGATCGAAGCCCGTGCCCTGGGGCGGGCGCTGTCCGTCGGGCGGGCGGACGGAGAGCCCTGCCTGGTCGGCTCCGTGAAGACCAACATCGGCCATCTGGAGGCGGGCGCCGGCATTGCCGGGTTGATCAAGGTGGCCCTTGCGCTGCGGCACCGCCGTATCCCCAGCAATCTGCACTTCGACCGGCCCAACCCCAACATCGACTTCGACGGTCTGCGCCTGCGGGTGGTCACCCGGAACGAGCCCTGGCCCGCAGGCCCAGGCCCGGCCACGGCGGGGGTCAATGCCTTCGGATTTGGAGGCACAAACGCCCACGTCGTACTCCAGGAGGCCCCGGTCCCGATCAATGGATCAAAGCGCCCGGAGCCTGGACATGACACTCCGTGCGCCTGCCTGATTCCTCTGTCGGCTCGAGGCCCCGAGGCCTTGCGCGAGACGGCGAGGTTGCTCGCGGAGTTCGTGACGCAACGCGCAGCCACGGTTTCCCTGGTGGAGATCGCCTCGAATGCGGCCTTGCGCAGGACGCACCACGAGGACCGCTTGGCTGTCGTCGTAAACACGGTGGAGGAACTCGCGGGAAGTCTCCGTGAGTTCGCGGCCGGACAGACTGCGAAAGGAATCATCGAAGGGCGGGCGACAGGCAGCCGGTCGCCCCGAACCGCCTTCGTGTGCTCGGGACAGGGGCCACAATGGTGGGGCATGGGGCGGGAGTTGCTGCGAACGGAGCCCGTTTTTCGCAATGCGGTCGCGAACTGTGACGCCATCGTGCGACGACTCGGCACGTGGACGCTGCTTGACGCGCTGACGGCCGACGAGTCGGCCTCGCGGATGGACATCACCGCCATCGCGCAACCCTGCCTCTTCGCGATCCAGGTGGGCCTGGCGGCGCTCTGGGACTCTTGGGGCGTGAGGCCCGAGGCCCTGGTCGGACACAGCGTCGGCGAGGTGGCGGCGGCCTACTTGGCCGGCGTGTTCAACCGGGAAGACGCGGTGCGTATCATCTACCACCGTGGCCGTTGCATGGAACAGGCGCCCGCTCGCGGCCGGATGCTCGCCGCCGCCCTCACTCCTGACGAGGCGCGGAGCTTGATCGCCGAGTACGGCGACCGCGTTGCCCTGGCCGCCGTGAACAGCCCGGGATCGGTCACGCTCTCCGGCGAGGCCGGGCCGTTGGAGGAGTGTGCCGAACGCCTCGAAGTGCGAGGCGTGTTCTACCGTTTCCTGAAGGTCCAGTACGCCTTCCACAGTGCCCAGATGGACCCGATCCGCGACGAGTTGCTCGCCTCGCTCGAGGGCATTCGGCCGAAAGCGGCGGCCTTGCCACTGTACTCCACCGTCCACGGCCGACGCGTCGAGGGGCCGGAGCTCGGCCCCGACTACTGGTGGCAAAACGTCCGCCAGCCGGTTTGCTTCGCCGACGGTGTGAACGGACTCATCGAACGTGAGACCGACATCGTGATCGAGCTGAGCCCACACCCCGTGCTGGCCTCCTCGGTGACGGAATGCTTCGCACACCAGGGCAAGCAGGCGACCGTTCTCCCCTCGCTGCGCCGCCAGGAGGGAGAGCGGGCGCTGTTGCTGCAATCGCTGGGTGCGCTGCACGTGCAAGGGTATTCGGTCGACTGGAAGGGGGTCTTCCCGGATCCTCAGCGGTTCGTGCGTCTGCCGCTCTATCCTTGGCAGCGGGAGCGTTGCTGGTATGAGTCGAGCGAGTCGCGTGCCTCCAGGCTCACGCCGCCGGCGCACCCGTTGCTCGGGGTCAGCCGCGGGGGGCCCAGGCCGGAGTGGGAAGCACGGCTCGACCTGCGCCTGATGCCGTACCTGGCGGACCACCGCGTGCGGCACGCCGTCATTCTGCCGGCGACGGCCTACCTGGAGTTGGCCTTTGGAGCCGCCCGAGAGACGTTGGGAACCGAGGGTTGCGAGCTGCGAAACGTCACTCTCGCCAACCCCTGTTTCCTCACGCAGGACGAGCCTCTCTGGGTTCAGAGCGCATTCGACCCCGACTCTTCGACGCTCCAGGTCTTCACGCGGCCGGCTCAGGACTCTCGTGAATGGACGGCGCATCTGACCACCGTCTTGCGTCCTCGTCCGTCCGAGCCGGAGGGGCAGCCGTTAATCCTCGACGCGATCCGTCGCCGCTGCCCGCGCGCGTACACTCACGATCAGTGTTACGACTATCTGCGGTTGATCGGTCTGGACTACGGCCCTCTGTTCCGGGGCATCGAGCAGGTGTATCAAGGTGATCGCGAATCCTTGGGGTCGGTCTGGCTCCCCGAGGTACTCGGGCCCGAGGAAGGGACGCACCTGTTCCACCCCGCCCTGCTCGACGCCTGCCTCCAGGTCGTCATCCCGGCGGACGGCGACTTCGACCAGCGGGACGGCGGCCTTTACCTGCCCTGGGCCATTGAGCAGGTCCAGTTCTTCCGTCGCCCGGGCCGGCATGTCTGGGCCCACGCCCGGCTGTTGGAGAAGACACCGCGCCGGTCCTTGGCCGACGTCGACATCTACGACGAGGAAGGACAGCTTGCTGTCCGCTTGCGAGGCTTGGAGAGCCGGCGCGTCATGAGGGGCCAGGAGGGCTCGCTCGACGATATGCTTTTTGCCTACCAGTGGCGGCCCCAACCTTTGCCTGAGACGAGCGCCTCGACGGCGACAGGTTCCTGGCTGATCTTCGCCGACGAGGGAGGCCTCGGCGCGCGGCTCGCCGAACGGCTTCGAGCGAACGGCGACGAATGCGTGCTCGCCACCGTCGGACTTGAGTTTGATGGGGATGACCTATGCTACCGGGTCAACCCCGTTCGATCCGACGACATCCTCCGGCTGGTTCAGGTTGTCAATGCTCCTGGCCGTCCCCCTTGCCGAGGGGTCATCCATCTCTGGAATCTCGACGCACCGCCAGCGATGGGGCTGACCGCTCCCAGGCTCGCCGACTCGCAGAACGCGGGGTTGCTCAGCATTGTCCATCTCGTGCAGATGTGGGAGCAAGGTGCACCGGCTCCGTCCACGCCGCTTGTCGTCGTGACCCGAGGCGCGCAGTCGGTCGGCGACCGGCCCGAAGCGGTCGCCGTTGCGCAAGGCCCGGTCATTGGACTGGGACGGGTGATCGCGGCCGAGTATCCGCGACTCGCCTGCAAGCTCGTCGACCTCGACCCCAGAGCCCAAGACGAAGACCTGGAATCAGCGGCTCCTGGTAAAATGGGCACGACCGCCCCTCTGTTGGTCGAGCAACTCGTTTCGGACAGCCTCTTACTCTTCACCGAACTCCAGTCCAACGATGGCGAAGACGAGGTTGCCTGGCGCGCGTCGACCCGTTACGCCCATCGTTTTCAGCCCTCCCCCGGAGCCGTGACCGCGCCTCGCGTTGGCGTCCCCTATCGCCTGGCGATCCCTCGGCCCGGTACGCTCGACGGGCTGGAACCTCACCTGCTGCGTCGTCGGCCGCCAGGGCCGGGCGAAGTGGAGATTGAAGTCGACGCCGCGGGCCTCAACTTCAGCGATGTGATGAAGGCGCTTGGCCTTTACCCCGGCCTGCCCGAAGGCCTCGTGCCGCTCGGCGCCGAGTGCGCCGGCCGCATCTCGGCCGTCGGCGACGGCGTGACCGCACTCCAGGTTGGCGACGAGGTTGTGACGGCCACGGGCTTTGCCTTCGGCAGCCACGTCCTCGCACGAGCCGAGTTGGTCGCCCCCAAGCCGCCCGGGCTCGGATTCGAGGAGGCCGCGACTCTCCCGATCGCGTTCCTCACAGCCGCCTACGCTTTGGAGCACCTGGCCCGGCTCAGCCCTGGGGAAACCGTCCTGATCCACGCCGCGTCCGGTGGCGTGGGCCACGCCGCCATCCAGATCGCACGCCTCGCCCGTGCCAAAATCTTCGCCACGGCCGGCAGCCCGGAGAAGCGCGATTACCTGCGATCCCTCGGCATTGAAACCGTCATGGATTCCCGATCGCTCGACTTCGCCGACGAGGTGCGGCGGCTTACGGACGGACGAGGAGTCGACGTGATCCTCAATTCGCTCCCCGGCGAAGCCATCCGAAGCGGCATCGAGGCTCTCGCCGATTACGGTCGTTTCCTCGAGATCGGCAAACGTGACATCTACCAGAACGCTCGGCTCGATCTCCAGCCGTTCCACAAGAATCTGTCCTTCTTCGCCATCGACCTCGACCGCGTCCTACGCGAGCGTCCGGCTTTGCTCGGCGGCCTGCTCCAGGACATCGTCCGGCGCGTCCGCGAAGGGATTCTTACCCCCCTGCCTCACCGAGCCTGGCCCTTGAGCGAGGCGGTCGACGCCTTCCGCTCCATGCAGCACGGTAAACATATCGGCAAACTTGTGCTGTCAGCCCGAGAACAGAGTGTCGCGGCCATCCCCGCCGAGGACGAGCCGCTGACCTTCCGGGCCGATGGTACCTACCTGATCGCAGGAGGCCTGGGTGGTTTCGGACTCGAGGTGGCCCGGTGGATGGCTGGCCGGGGCGCAGGCACCCTCGTCTTGCTGGGTCGTCAAGGAGTGCGGACCGAAGAAGCCCGCCAGGCGGTCGCTGCGATCGAGCGACTCGGCGCCCGCATCGTCGTTCGCGCGGCGGACGTGTCGAAGGCCGAGGATGTGTCAAAGGTCCTCGCCGAGATCGACCGCGACCTCCCTCCGCTTCGAGGCGTCATCCACGCGGCGATGGTCCTGCAAGACGCCCTGCTCATCAACCTCGACCGCGACCTGCTGGAACGGGTCCTTGCCCCCAAGTTGAGTGGCGCATGGAACCTGCACGCGCAGACGGCGGGCCGCCCTCTCGACCTCTTCGTCCTGTTCTCATCGCTGTCGAGTGTTTTCGGACATGCCGGCCAGGGCAATTATGCGGCGGCCAACGCCTTCCTCGACGCCCTCGCCTGGCACCGACGCGCCCACGGGCTGCCCGCATTGACGATCAACTGGGGGTACCTCGGCGAAGTCGGTTACCTCGCCCGTCGCGGTGAGTTGGGCGAGCGGCTCGAACGGCAGGGAGTTCTTAGCTTCACCGTCCAGCAGGCCTTGGCGCTCCTGGAGAAAGCCATCCAACGGGAGCACGTCCAGGTGAGCGTGCTGCGACTGGAATGGTCGCGCTGGCGCGGCCTTGGAGCCACCAGCCGGGTGTCACCACGATTCGCTCACCTGTGTCGAGGTCACGACGGGGACGCGCTCCAACCCGGCGCCTTGCCCGGCATCGACGCCGTCCGGACCGCAGCGCCGAGCGAACGGGGTGGCCTGGTCGGTGCCTTGCTGCGCGACAAGGTTGCGCTCGTCCTCGGCACCAAGCCCGACCGACTCGACAACGCACGCTCCCTGCTCGAACTCGGCATCGACTCGCTGATGGCCGTCGAGCTGCGCAACTGGATCGAGGGGGAGCTCCGTGTAAACCTGCCGATCGCGGACCTGCTCCGCAGCCCCAGCATCTCGGGCCTCGCCACGCTTCTCGCAGAGCGACTCGGTGGGGAGGACGACACGCCATCGCCTTCGCCCACCCGCAACGGCAAGGTGATGGAGGAGACCAATCAGCGCAGCTCGGCCGCCAACGCTTTGGAGGCCGCCTCCGAGAACATTCTCTCCCAGGTCGAGGATCTCTCCAGCGATCAGGTCGACGCCCTGCTCTCCGCCTTGTTGAATGACCGGGTCAACGACGTCCGCCGATAACAGGATTGCACAGACATGAGCATATCCACGGAATCATTGGCGAGTCTTTCGCTCGCCGAGAAGCGTATGCTGTTGGCCCAGCTCCTCCAGGAGCGGGCGAGCCGGACGACCGTTTTCCCCCTGTCACATGGTCAGCGCGGCTTATGGTTCCTCTACCAGATGGACCGGCGAAGTCCGGCCTACAACGTCTGCTACCCAGCGCGGGTTCGCTCGCCCATCGATCCCGATGCCTTCCGCCGGGCCGCACAAACGCTGGTCAATCGCCACCCGAGCTTGCGCACCACATTTGAGGAACGCGACGGCGAGCTGCTCCAGCGCGTCCATGAGAAATTGCCGGTGCCCTTCGAAGTGATCGACGCCTCCTCGTGGAGCGAGGTGACGCTGCGCGCTCGCCTGGAGGAAGAAGCCCATCGCCCCTTCGACCTTGAGCGCGGCCCGCTATTGCGCATACACCTGTTCACGCTCGCGCCGGACGATCACGTGCTCCTCATGGGAGTCCACCATATCATTGGTGATTTCTGGTCGTTGGTCCTGGTGATCGAGGAGATGCAGGCGCTCTATCCTGCGGAGTGTCGAGGCCGATCCGCCTCGTTGCCGGCGTCTGGGCAGCAATACCAAGACTTTGTGCGCTGGCAGGACGACCTGCTGGCCAGCCCGGAAGGGGAGCGGCTCCAGGCTTACTGGCATCAGCAATTGTCCGGGGCTCCGACCGTGCTCGAGGTACCCACGGACCGCCCGCGCCCCCCTTTGTTCTCGAATCGAGGGGGCGCCGCACCCTGGCAAGTCGGACCGGTGCTGGCGCGCCGGCTCAAGGAGTTGGCAGCGTCGGAGGGGACCACGCTCTACACGGCCTTGCTGGCCGCGTTCCAGGTGCTCCTCGGCCGCTACACGGGACAGGCCGATTTCCTGGTCGGCTCTCCTTTCGCAGGCCGGAGCCGATCCGGATTCGAAGGTGTGATCGGTTACTTTATTAACATGCTTCCCTTGCGAGCGAACCTGGCCGGCGACCCTTCCTTTCGCGCCCTGCTCCGCCGCACGGGGGCAACGGTACTGGACGCCCTCGGGCACCAGGATTACCCCTTTGCTCTCATAGTCGAGCGAGAGAACGTCGCGCGCGACCTGAGTCGGACGCCCTTGGTCCAGGTAACCTTCACCCTGGAGAAGGCGCAACGCGCGCAGGGACTTGGGGCCTGGCGCTTCTTCCTGCCGCCATCCGGAGCCAAGCTCACCCTCGGCGACCTCCAGATGGAGCAGTATTACGTCGAGCAGCACAGTTGCCAGTCCGACCTGGAGATGGTCTTCGAGGAAGGGGACGGCACGCTCGAAGGGATGCTCCGGTATAACAGCGACCTCTTCGAGGCCGAAACGGTGCGCCGGATGGTCGGCCACTTCCTCACGCTGCTCCGTAGCATCGCCGACGGGCCGGACCGGCGTCTGTCCCAGCTCCCCTGCATGACGGAGGCCGAACGCCACCTCGTGCTCGACGACTGGAACCGGACCGAGGTGGATTTTCCTCAGGACGTGTGCCTCCATCATCTCTTCGAGCGACAGGCAGTCCGGACGCCCGACGCCTTGGCGTTGCAGAGCGATGAGGAGACTCTCACATTCGCCGAGCTGGATGCCCGGTCGAATCGTCTGGCACACCGCTTGCGCCGGCTGGGTATCGGCCCTGGTACGTTCGTGCCCCTCTTCCTGGAACGTTCGCCCGCGCAGGTCGTGGCGATCCTGGGCACGCTCAAGGCAGGCGGCGCCTACGTACCAATCGACCCTGGCACGCCGGCCGAGCGGATACGTTTGGTCCTGGCCGATACGGACTCCACGGTAGTCCTCACCCAGCACTCGCTCCAGGGCCTCCTACCCGAGACCGGCGCCTCGTTGATCTGCCTTGATGAGCCGGCGCTCGAGCCGGAGGGGGACGGGACGTGCCCGCCGGAGAGTGGCGTCCGGAGCGGCGACCTCGCCTACGTCATTTACACCTCGGGGTCCACAGGACGCCCCAAAGGCGTGATGGTTGAGCACCGGGCCATCGTCAACACCGTCCACTGGCGTGACCGAGACCTGACTCTGTTCGCCACCGACCGCGTGCTCTACAACCTGTCCTACACCTTCGACCCCTCGATCTGCATCATCTTCCCCACGCTCGCAATCGGCGGCACCTTGATCCTGGCCGCGCCCGGCGAGGAGTACGATCCGCACCGCTTGCTGGAGCGCGTCATCCGAGAGCGGGTGACGGTCCTCGAAGCCCCCTGCGCCATGCTCCGACTGATGTTGGACGACCCGCTCTTCGACGCCTGTCGCGAGCTACGGTGGATCTGCTGTGGCGGCGAGGCGATGCCGACGGATCTCCCGGCCCGGATTCTCGACCGGCTCGACGTCACGCTCTACAACCTCTACGGTCCGACCGAAGCATCCGTCGACGCCACCTGGTGGGCCTGCCGTCGCGACGACCCTCGTCCCAGGGTCCCCATCGGCCGGCCCGTCGCCAATACGCAGGCCTACGTACTGGACTCGGCTCTCCAGCCGGTGCCTCCCGGGATCCCCGGAGAACTGTATCTCGGGGGGGCGGGATTGGCCCGCGGCTACCTGAAGAATCCATCACAAACGGCTGAACGGTTCCTTCCCGACCCCTTCAGTGGCAAGCCAGGTGCGCGGCTCTACCGGACGGGCGACCGCTGCCGCTGGCTGTCGGACGGGGCCCTCGAGTTCCTGGGCCGGTTCGATCACCAGGTGAAGGTGCGCGGCTTCCGCGTGGAGTTGGGCGAGGTCGAGGCCGCCCTGATGAGCCACGCAGCGGTGCGCGAGACCGTCGTGATCGCGCAAGCCGATGAGGCCGGCGGATCGCGGCTGATCGCTTATGTGACCGGCGACAGTGGACTTCCCGCACCCGAGGCGCTGCGGCGGCACTTAAAGGAACGCTTGCCCGCTCACATGATCCCCTCTGTATTCGTCCCGTTGCCCGCGTTGCCTCGCACAACGGGCGGCAAGGTCGATCGCCGGGCGCTCCCCACGCCCCCTCAGGAGCGCCCGGCCCTGGACCAGCCCTACGTGGCCCCTCGCACGCCGTTGGAGGAGTTCCTGGCGGGCCTCTGGCGTGATGTGTTACATCTCGACAGGATCGGCGTCGAGGACCACTTCTTCGAACTCGGGGGAACCTCGATCCAGGGAGCCGTGCTGATCAACCGGATCCAGGAGGCCCTCGGTGGGCCGGTCTCCGTGATCGCGCTGTTCGACTCGCCGACGATCACCGATCTGGCGCACCACCTTGGCGTCTCGTATCCCGAGGCCGTCGGCCGTCTCTTCGGTCCGAGCTCGCTGCCGGCCGGTCAAGCCGACCAGATCGATCCCACCCGCACCCGGGGAGGCTTGATCCTGACCCTCCAGCCCGAAGGGTCACGCCCTCCTTGTTTCATGGTCCACCCGCCGGGCGGGATCATCGTCTGCTACCAGGCTCTGGCGCAACGGCTGAGCCGGGATCGCCCCTTCCACGCCATCCGGGCCCGCGGCCTGCACGACGAATCGGAGGCACTGCCGAGTCGGATGGAGGCGATGGCTACGGATTACGTGGCCGCGGTCCGCGAAAAACAGCCGAAAGGGCCGTATTACCTCGGCGGTTGGTCCGCGGGCGGGCTCGTGGCCCTGGAGATGGCTCAGCAACTCCTGGCGGACGGGGAACGCATCAACTTGCTCGCCCTGCTCGACACCACTCCACCAAGTTCTTCCGGCACCCCAACCCAGGACGACGACGCCGGCCGTGAGTACGGCCTGGACGTCTCCCTGGAGCAACTCGCGACCCTCGGCCCGGATCAGCAGCTCCCCTACCTCTGGCAGCACGCACTGAAACTTGGCCTCGTCGGTCCTGACGTTCCCTTGGGTGTCGCCCAGCAAGTGGTCGACTCGCTGAAACGGCTGTTCCATCACCACATGGTGCTGGCCAACCAATACGTCCCCCGCCCCTACCCCGGCCAGATCACCTTGCTCCGGCCTTCCGACGCCCCTGTCGCAATCGCGACAACCCGCGACCGGGGCTGGGGCAGCCTGGCCGCGGCCGTCGAAGTGCATTTCGTCCCTGGCCAACATCACGATATGGTCAAAGAGCCTCACGTCCAGGCGCTGGCACGCGTGCTGGAAGATTGCCTACGCCGGGCGGAAACCGACGAGCAGCCGCTCCACGAAGACGGCAAAGGCGTGGGCTAGAGCGATTTGGCGATGGGATCGCCTACAAAAACCCGGAAGATTGGAGTGAAATCCCTGGGAGTTAGGTGTTGGACGCACCATAAACCCATGTTATAGAGATAAGCGGATGGAGTGGGATCGGTGGCTTGCCCACTTGTGGGCCCAGTCTCGCCCCGCTTGTGGACAAACTATCAGTGCCACCCGCCGCCTTCGGCAGCCCTGAAAACGCCTGACCGACTGCATTTCGGCTTCCCAGATCGAGGAAGTCTTTCGCGATGAAGACGCTTCCACGACTTCGTTCGCGAATCCGTGGCAGGATATGGTCTTGGAACGCGGACGTCGCAGGCCTCCGGTCAGGAAAGCGGATGCGATTTTCTGACGAGCAGCAAGGTACTACCGCTGGTTTTACCCGGAACGTGCGCAATCGCGGACGGTTGGAGTCGTCGGTGCGGACGGACGGATCGGTCGCGGCAACGCGGCCGTGCGGACTCTTCTATTGCACCAATCCCGCCGTGAGGTCGTTCAGGTCTTGGGGGATGATGTCGTGGCTCGCCAGGACCGCTCTCTGCTCCGCGTCCAAGACGGGTGAGATGCCGGCAAGCTCCCTGGTCCAGGCCTGATACTTCGGCATGGTTTGAAGAAAGCGTTCGACGTGTTGCTTGAAGTTGTTCACGTCCGAGACGAGCTTGTTCGGCGAACGCTTGCAGGAACCGAATCGAATGGTTTGTGTGGCATCATTGACCGCCACCAGGTCGATTTCGGTGTCCGCCTTGTCCCAGAAGCCTTGAACGCGATGGGTAATGGGAAAATCGCCGATACCCTTGCGGCTTCGCTCTTCGTAAAGCTGCCCCACCAGCTTCTCCAGAGACGCACCCTCGACATCCGCCAGCCGCTGGTCGGCTTCCTCGATGAGTTCACCAAGTGGTCGAAAGGCGATCGCGGAAACCGGATTGGCCAGGGCCGCGAGCCAGGAACGAAGGAAATTGTCGGTGACGTAATAACGGCTGCGCTTCGCCTCGGGCTTGGCGAATACGGGCAATTTGCGTTCAATCAGTCCGAATCGCTCGATGAGAACCTTCAGGTAGCCGCCCACCTGTGTGTCAGGGTTACCGCTGGCCTGACGAATGGCCTGGACAAGCTCGCTATGCATCCGACCCGGATTTCGGGCCACGAATTTCAAGACCACGTCGTATCGGCCCCGGAGTTCACGCAGAAACCAGTTCTCGGCCTCAGACCGGAGCGGCGATGAACTCTCGAAGAAAATGCGACGCAGCAGCGTCCTGCGGTCAGCGGCGAGGACATCTTGTTCGAAGCAGTCCCGATAAAACTTAGGCACCCCCTCGAAGAGGTTCCAAAGGAACAACAAACGCTGGGGAGATGGCTCGGCGTGCTCTTCTAGGATGGAGAGCACCGAGCCGATGTCGAGATGCGTCAGGTTGATCGTGTCGGTCACGCGGTTATAGAGGGGGGCCGTTCGATCTTCGAGCAGCGCCACCATCTCCGTATGGATCGATCCGAGGACGATGAGCCCGCCTCGAACCTGTTCGGCCTTCGCCTGTAACCGATCCACGCCGGCTTGCAGGTATGAGCAGAATTGCTCATAGCCCTTGCGATTGAAATACTGGAACTCATCGAGAATCAGGATGAAGCCCGCTTCCGCCATCGACTCCAGCAGCTTGGCGAGTTGCAGCAGGTCATTGGGTCGGGGATGCCGGTCCGTCGGAACGTGAAACGTCTCCAAGGCGTCGTTCACCGCCGACAGAACCCCCGTGGGCTCGGAGTCTGGGATCTGGACATAGAAGACCGGCTGCCGGTTGTTGAGTTCCTGCATGGCGCGCTGGATCAGGGTCGTCTTGCCGATCCGGCGTCGTCCGGTGACCTTGGCAAAGAACCAGCGCTTGCGGTCGAGCATCCGCTCCAATTCCGCAAGCTGTTCTTTTCGCCCGTAAAACCTCCAGTCAGCCATACCGCTCTCATGAGATAAAACCGCCTTACCAAAATTAGGTAAAGCTACTTTACCTTAGTCGGACTCGTGTGGCAAGTTCTTATTTTGTGCCGGTCCCTATTAGTACCGACAGACTTCTCCGATGGAAAAGTACCGAGTCACTTTGACGACGGAGGAGCGCACTGCGTTGGAGCAATTCGTCTCCAAGGGAAAGGCCGCAACTCGCAAGCTGATCTATCTCGGACCGTCCGCAGCGCGAATTCCTCGGCAAGAGGATTTTGCCCGGAGCCGACCAGCGTCCAGCCCGCCTCGCCCCGATGGCCGAGCGAGTTTTGGTGACACAAGACCGTGGCATGATCGAGTGGGTTCAAAACCACGGGAAGGCGTTCCCCCACGGCGTCGATATCGAAGTGGCCGATGGTCAGGTTATGGATCACCGTGTCCTCCTTGGTGGCTCCTGCCCGGCAATGACGCGAAGGAGCGTCCGGGCCTCTTGACGGATCGGCAGTTCCGTGTCGGCGGCCTGCGCGACGGACTGATAATGGCCTGCTCCGTGGACCTCGACATACTCGTGGGCGATGATAGCATCCGTGCGGTCACGGAGTCGGCACCTGGCCCAGTATGGCGATACCTCAGGGCCGAGGTCGGTGTGAAGCTCGGGATTGAACACGCCGGAATCGACGATCAGCCTGCCACCCGGTCCATTGTCGCCGCCTGTTATCTCATAAGGAATAAAAGCAGCATGGCGAATCCCGTGAAGTGGAACGCTCGTCCCGATCTCATCGATTGGGATGCCGACTTCCGTCATCCTCCGGGCCACATGGTAATCCATAGGCTCAAAGTAACGACGGGGCAAAATCCATAGCCTGTGCTGCGGGGTCGGCGGAAATCTGCCGCGCCGAAGGCGGCGTGCCGATCAGAGCTGGTTTGCCGCGAAAGATCGAAAGAACGCGACGGAACGGATCCATTTGGAAATTGTGGCGTGGTTTGGGTGCGAACGCCAGCGGATAACAACCCGTTGAGAGGGGCGCCAGGGGATACCAGTTCGCGACCTGTGGCAAATCGTCGATCGCCTGGCCACATCGTCATCTTCTGCGCCCGGGTGTGGCAATTTCAGTAGATGGGCCTTTCTGTACTTGATCACAAGTACATCCGAGCGACCGCGGATCCGACCGTTTGACGAACCCGACGACCTGCGGAGTTCCCCGAATGCCGGCGAAGAGGTCATCGAACGCGCAACAAGGCCATTGAGATGCTTGAATTGCTCAGATGTCTGATACTTGCACCAGCCGTCGCGGTCGGATTCGCAGTCGCCTTCTTCCCCTTCCGTCGGTCGGGGTCCCCGGGCCGGACGTCGGCCTGGTTTGCTTTGTCCGTCGGGGTGGCGTGCTCGCCCTGCCTGATCGCGTCGTCCGCAAAACCGGCCCGGTTGGCGGCATCTCTCGTGGCCATCACGCTCCTGGTCAAGCTCTACGACCTTTACCGGGCTGCGGAGTTCGCCCAGCGCCTTGGTTTTCGTGAGTACCTCGCGCACTTGCCGAACGGCTTCTGGCTTGTTCTCCGCAGGGAGCCAGCCGGCGCGCCCAGGGCCCTCGACATGAAGCGTCTGACGTGGGCGGTTCCCGCTGCTACGGCGTCCATGTTTCTGGCCGCGGCACTCTGGTATTGGGATTGGTCCTCCCTGCCGTTCGCCCTCGAACACACTGCGAAGGTCCCTGCGGTGCTTCTCGCCGTGGTCCTAACCGTGAATGCCGCGGCCTTGGCGTGCCGCGTCCTGGGAGGAAGAGCGTTGGACCCGATGGCGAACCCACTGGCCGCACGCACGCCGGCGGAGTTCTGGAGGCGATGGAACCGCCCGGCTCAGCAATTCTTCAACGAGTACGCCTTCGCACCGGCCGGTGGCCCCCGTCGTGCCCTCGTGGCAACACTGGCTACATTCGGGGCGTCGGGTCTGGTCCACGAGTACGTGTTCGGAGCGGCTATCGGCGAAGTCCAGGGCTACCAGATCATGTTTTTCGGGATCCAAGGCTGCGCGGCCGCGATGACACTGCGTATCCGCCCGTCAGGCCGCGCGCTGCCGGTCTGGGTTGCGGGGACCGCTCTGTTCAACCTTGTGACCTCGGTGCTCTTCTTCCGGAGCATTGACGCCATCGTGCCGTTCTACTGTCTGAGGGTTCGGTGAGTTCACCAATCATCCCGCGGCCTCGCCGCGTACCATGAGCTACTCGTCCAATCTCGCTTCGAGTTCTACAAAAGTACCACGAAGCTCTATGATGACCGTTGTGTTGCCGCACACACCGTTGAAGAGGCATAGAGAAATTATATGATTAATTGAATTTAATTAAGAGTGCAAGCATAAAAACATTGCCAAAAATCGTCTCCCAGCGCAGGACCAACTCGAACGGCTCCTGTTTGCTTGGGATGACAGTAAGGAGGTCGGAGCTTACCCCGTAGTTTTGGTTCACCGAACCAAAAACCCTGCAAAAAGCTCGAAAACGCCGGGAAATCGAGAGAAATGCTGGAGAGGTCGTGTCGTTGTAGAATTGCCAATAAATTTAAGTCGCAAAACAACTTACGTCATCTGTAGGCTTTCGGTTCGGGTTCGTAAGGTCGGAGGTTCAAATTCTTTTGCTCCGACTATTTTTCTCACATCGTTATTTTGTGGCTCTTTTTGACGTTCTACCTGGTTCCATCGCCAAGTTCCGTATTTACTATTCAAAGTACGAATCGCCACAACGTCTTTCGCTGTAGTAGCTTGGCGAGTTTATGTCCTGTTGTCTGCTCAGGCAAGGCGAACCCTGCCGGAAAATTCTTTAGACGATTTGTCGAATTCCGGTCCGGCCATTCGACCACACAGCAAAGGCGGGGTAACCGGCCGGCCCGAAGACCGTTACAGGAGAAGTCATGAGAAAAGTAATTGTAATGGAATTCGTCTCCTCCGCTTCGTGCGGGTCCAGGAGCTTCGTACCTCCATACTGCCGCGCAAGCGTTGTGCGGTCCGTTCGCGTGTCTGAATTGGCCACAATCCATTGACGAGTGAACAAGATCGGCCATCGACGAGCTTACGTCGACCGTTTTTTTGATTGGCATGATGTGGTTAGAGAATCATACGCTCGGCTCGTATCCAGGTGGAGGTCCGTATGAAGTTCATCGCTCACGCATTCTGGCTATCCATGCTTGTTGGACTTCCGGCGATTGCACAGAATCGACCGGGGGACCCGAGCCCCCAACCAAGGACACCTTCGCCTATGAAAACGCAAGACGAACCGACGGGCAACTATGCAACGATCAACGGCCTGAAAATGTACTACGAGATCCGTGGCAGTGGCAAACCCCTCGTGTTGCTGCATGGCGGCGGCTCGACAATTGAGTCCAACTTTGGCCGCATTCTGCCGGACCTCTCAGGATCGCGCCAGGTCATTGCGCTAGAACTGCAGGCCCACGGGCACACGCAGGACATAGACCGCCCACTGAGCTTCGAGCATGACGCCGATGACGTGGCCATGCTGCTCACGCAGTTGCATATCGAAAGGGCGGATTTTATGGGCTTCAGCAACGGGGGCACCACATGCCTTCAAATCGCGATCCGTCATCCGAAGCTTGTGAACAAACTGGTGCTGGCCTCCGCGACTTACAAACGCGACGGGTTGCAGCCCGGTTTCTTCGACGGTTTCAAGAATGCATCTTTGAAAATCATGCCGAAGCCACTCCAGGAAGCCTATCTCAAAGCGAATCCGGACCCGAAAGGTCTCCAGGCGATGTTCGACCGGGATGTCGCCCGGATGGTGGCGTTCGAAGACATCAGCGACAACAAAATCAGGGGTATCCAGGCACCGGCGCTGGTCCTTAATGGTGACGCCGAAATGGTGCGCGCGGAACACGCGATGGAATTAACACGCACGTTACCGCATGCGAAGCTGGCCATCTTGCCCGGCGGGCATGGTGATTACATCGGCGAGGTCTGCGCGGCGAACAAGAACAGCAAGATCCCAGCCTTGGTGATAACGATGATTGATGAGTTCCTGAAGGACTGAGTACGACTCGCAAGATCGGGCTTGGCTGTCTGGCGTGGCGTGCAAGTCGAGCGCACCACGCCAGACAGCCAAGAGGCCGAGGCCGCCGGATAGCTACGGCGCAGAGGGTGAAAAGGGCACGCAGTGGGATCCACGGCCGAACCCGTTGCTGTACCGGACCGTCGGGGTAGCCAGGCGTTCTGTGCTGTGATGTCTCCCCCTCCCCATCGGCCCCCGAGCGTAGTCGTAAGGTCATTTCCCATCCGCCAACGCGTCGGTGAATCGCAACAGACCGGCTTCCCTGTCCCGGACGGCTGCGAGAAAACCGTTCAATAGCCGACTTGTCGCCCTGATTGTTGCGGTGATATCGGACTGATGTTGAAGTGGTCTATCGTTTCGATGGCAGCGTCCAACAAAGTCCTGCCGCCGACGATTTCAAAGAGCATCGTTTATGCGAATCGCCACGTTTCGACATAACCCGCTACCGCACCCGAGTACCTCGACATACGACGAGGAGTTCACGATAGTCCGGAGTGTCAACGCCGCAAACACCACCACTCGGAAGCCCGTCAAGTAAAGATGCTGTATGAAGACGTTGAGATGACTTTAATGTATGGATAACATTGTATTATTGAAATTCTGGCGTGAAATAATATCGTTGGTCGAGCAGCTACCTCAGTTCTGGACAACATTCCGGCACTGTTTACAGCTCGGCCGGCTCCCGCCTGGGAGCCGGCTCCATCCGGCGATCCTCAGTCGATCGTTAACCGGTTTAGCGGGCTGACGACGTCGTGTCGACGAGAAGTCGGTTGCTTGCAATCTCCTCCCAGGTGAAGAGCTTGAAGTTCTGGGTTCCTTCGTTTTTACCATCCTGGATGACGAGGAAGCCGCTGGGGAAAAGGGGCGAGGTGCGCTCGTTGGTCACGTCGAGGCCGTCGGAGCCGGCGATATCGTCGATCGTGCCGGCTTTCGGGTCGATCGTGAGGATATAGGCGTGATCGCCGCCTCGATCGTAGACATTGATCGTGTTGCTCCCCTGGCTCGAGGCAAGCAGGTAGCCCTTTCCCGCCGGGGCGTAGTAGATGGCGAGCCCCTCGATGTCGGCCGTCAGACCGTGCTCGCCGACGCGGGCCACGGCCCGACGGTCGGAGCCATCGCCCGGTTCGGCCCCATACTCCCATATGGCGACATTCTCCTCGCCGACGTAGAGCCTGGCCCGTTCCCTGTCAGCGACGATCCCCTCGGCCTGCGAACCGACGCGGAAGGCCCGGACGCGGGTCGCTCCGAGTGCGGGGGTGTTCCCGTCCCGAGGATCGAGGCGGTATTGTTCCACGGCCCCGTTGCGGTCGGTGACAAAGAAGTAGGTGGCGCCATTGCGGGGGCTACGGTAGGTGCAGAGTCCGTAAGGAGCCCCGCCGTCGAAGGCCTTGAAGGTCAGGCCGTCGCCGATCTCCGCGAGCGTGCCGTCAGCCTGGTCAATCGTCCAGACCTTCACCCCGGACGACTTCCCGGCCTTGCCAACGCTAGCGAGAGCCAGGTCGACCCGGCGGCCGGCCAGTTGGAATCCGTAAAGCACGTCGACGTTGTTCGGCCGCAACCCGGGGGAGACGAGCTGTCGATCGTGACCGTCGAGGGAGTAGGCGTGGAGGCCGCCTTTCTTATCGGTGCCGAGGACAAGGCTCTTGGCCGGGTCATTGGGATGGATCCAGATCGCCGGATCGTCGGCCGCGTCGCCGGCGCTGGGCACGGGGGCGGTCGCCACCTTCGCTGTGGGCGTGACCGTGATGACGTCGGTCGCAGGGCCCGCGGCCGTCAGGGACAGGGCGATCGAGGCGAGGACTACGGGAAGTCGGGGCATCGGTCAGTTCCTCGAGAGTCAGGTCGTGTTCGGACAGGTTCAGGGGGCTTGGGGCCGGGGCAGCGCGGCCCGAGCGGGCTTGCGAAGGCAGGCCGCCAGGGCGCGTCCGCCCCCCTACGATCAGCGGGCGGCAGGCGGAGTAAAGGTGATGGTCAACATGGGCCGTCGGTCAGCCTCGTCGGCCTCCGAGGTATCGAAGTCCCAGCCGTTGCCGCTGTTCGAGGTGAGGGCCAGCCCCTCGTTCTTCGCGGTGCCCGCGACCCAGAGCTGGACCGCCGGGAGGACGTCGACCTCGAAGTTGCCGGTACGATTCGACGCGAATTCGCCGAACGGGGCCGTGGCCTCCTGGCCGTCAGCCTGGATACCCCCCTCGGTGTTCCCCCCGAGCTTCGCGGCGTCCCAGGTGATGCTCGACGCGTCCCAATCGGCTAGCAGCCGGTGCACGAAGATCTTGCCGCCGCCAGCGTTCTTGCCATGGAGGGTCAGGACCGCCGAGGTGACGGTCGAGCCGGGCGGAACCTGGCCCGGTCCCTTGCCGATGATGCCGTCGAACCAGATCAGCGCCACGCTCTGGTGGCCGCTATTGTCGAGATCGACGGAGATTGAGCTGTCGGACCCCTTCGGGGCCTCGTCCTTTTTTGCGGCCTCGGCCTTCTTCTTCGGGGCCCCGGCTTTCTTCTTGGGAGCCTCCCCCTTTTTCTTCTGGCTCTCTGCCTTCTTCTTCGAGGTCTCCTTGGGTGCGGCGTCGGGCAACGCCTTGCCGCCCCGGAGCTCCACGTCCTTCGTGCCGGTGTAACCGCCAACACCCTGCTGGAACTTGGCCATATCGGCCGGCGCCCCTGGCGTCGCGAGAAGCAAGATCGCCGCGAAGATCACTCCCTGACGAGCTATGTTTGTGGACATCACCGCTGGTTCCTCCTAAGGGCTTGCGCAGAAATAACTTTTACAGGTTTTCGCTAATCTGATGAGATGTCATAAGTTCTCCGTCGCTAAAATTTACGCATAGACCAACGTTAACTTGTGAAAGTTATTTCTGCGC
>Ga0153954_1000665_pt1 | contig 24712 bp, 18 predicted proteins | sample TSFL038MetaG_FD_102277 | JGI IMG/M metagenome (GOLD analysis project Ga0153954, IMG submission 102277) | Attine ant fungus gardens microbial communities from Florida, USA - TSFL038 MetaG | ecosystem: Host-associated > Fungi > Mycelium > Unclassified | place: USA: Florida, Wekiwa Springs State... | reverse complement strand
GTCCAATTGCCAGTGCTCGATGTTGATGACGAGAAGGTCGCTGACATTCTCAGTACGGACGATCTTTTCGATGCGTGCCGCGCTGGGAACGTCGTTCCGGCTTTCGTCGGCGCTCCAGAGATCACTTTCGTAGGCAAAGCCGATGGGTTTCACGCCAAACCCGGCGAGGCTCGGCTTGTTCTTGTAGAGCAGCGCGTCAAAGACCGGAAAGGATGCCGGCTCTCCGCGCGCAACGCCTGAGAGACAGGCACCCGCGATGATGCCGAGTGCCGCCACGCAAAGAGAGACTGTCCTCATCGCTCCAAAACCGGATGATACCTGCTGCAGGCCGACAATCTGCCCGCTGAATTCCAATATTTACGTTATCAGTGGAGCCTGTAGCCCCCACGCAGCAGTCCGAAGATAGTATCAACTGATCAGTTGTGCGATACCCCGGTACGGCCATTTTCAGGAAATGGTGAACCATCGTGGGTAGATCGGAATCGGCGGTTATCGTTGGCGGTGACTTGAGCGGCCTCGGAATGGCCCGCAGCTTGTGGGCGGCCGGGGTGCCGGTGCTCGTCATCACGACTGCAGGGCGGCCCGCGACATGGTCGCGGTCCTGTCGCTCGATCGTCATCGACCGCCTCGATGGGGAGCCTCTCCTCAGCGCGCTGCTTCGAGCCCAGCGGCAGATCGGCGGACGGCCGGCCCTGTTCTTGGCCGATGAAATGGCCGTCTTCACCATATCGGAGTTTCGCGACGAACTGACGCAGGCCTATCGATTTCGTCTGCCACCGGAGCCGATGGTCGCGGCTCTTTCGGACAAGGCTGCGTTCCAGAAGCTTGCCGAGGAAAGCGGCTATCCGGTGCCCCGCTCTGTTGTTTTGCAGACGCCGGCCGATCTCGATCGGCTGCCCCGGCTGGAGCCGCCGATCATCGTAAAGCCTATCGACAAGCGCCTCGTTCACTCGGGCCGGGTCGGGCGAATTTTCAAGACCGATACTCTGGATGAAGCTCGTATGCTGTGCAGCGACCTTGTCTCGAACGCCAACACGATGATTGCGCAAGAATGGATCGAGGGACCTGACAGCGATGTGTACTTCTGCCTGTTCTATCGCGGGCGCGACGGCGAAGTGGTCAGCATGTTCACCGGCAGGAAGATCTTGGCCGACCCGGCCGGCATGGGCAGCACGCTGATCTGTCGCGCGGCGCCGGATGTGCGGCAAGCCCTGGAGCCGTTGACAGCGAGCTTCGCTGCCTGCGTCGACTTTGCAGGCATGGGCAGCCTTGAGTTCAAACGCGATCGCAAGCGCGACCGGTTCGTGATCATAGAGCCCACGGTGGGGCGCGCGGACTGGCAGGAGGAGATCGCCACTTTGTGTGGCGTGAACATCCCGCTGGCGGCGTACAATCACGAATTAGGGTTGCCGCCATTGCCCAGCATGGCAGTGCGTGATGACATCGCCTGGCGCTCGTCGTTCCTGAAGAGATGGCCGTCCACCGAGCCGCGCAGGGGGGCTCATGTCTATGACGGGTTCTGGCGCCCGAACGACCCGATGCCTGCGATTCTTCACTACGCGTTCGACACGCCATTCCGATACGCGATTGGCCCTTTACTGCAAGGACGACGCGCCGGATCGACAAACTGATCAGCGCCAGTTGGCCTTGGGAAGATCGCGTATATGGCGCAGGGTGTTGAAAAGAGGCGTCGTACGGATGGCAACCGGCCTGGTTGTAATGGTCCCTCCGAAGCCGCTCAAGAACTGAAACAGTTTGTCGCTGGTGATTCCGTCAAGATCGAACTGGAGGCCTATTTGATGGGCCTCCAGGATCGCCCGCCAGATAAGCAGGCTGACGGCGCCGTTGTCGGCGATCTCAACGTCGCGTGCCGACAACAAATAGTACATGACCGAACGATCCCACACCAAAAACACCATTGCAGCCGGGGCGCCATCGCGGCCCTCTGCGACGATGATCTTGCCTTGTTCGCGGGCCGTGCATTCCGAAAACAGCGTGCCAAATCGGTAAAAATCGATGGTATTGCGCTTGTCGCGCTTATGAAGGCTGTCCTTATAAAACTGTACAAACCTTTCCGGGTCCTGCAGCGATGCGACCTGATATTTTTCTTCGGCTCTCCGGATCACGTTCCTGGTCTTGTCGCGCATCTCGCCCCAAATATCGGAAGGGGTGCGCCGGCAGTCGATCCGGAACGTATTCTCGATCCCGATTTCATATCCTCGGTTGACGAACGCCTGAACGTCGTGATTGCCGATATCGAGAAGCTGCCTGAAATAATCGACGCGGGGCAATTGATCGAGCAGGTTTCCAATGATCCTGAAGCGGCGAAGCATCCGCGAGGCCTGCTTGCCGCTGCCCGGATCGACGAGGGGACCCAGCACCCGGGTAAACGGGGGCATTTCACTGACTGTGAAGCCGCGCCGGCGTCGGACCATATACGGCAGGCGCCCGATCACTTTGCCGTCACGAGCGTCGGTGACCTCGGAAAACTGATTGCCTGTTACCGCCGCCAGCCACCAGTGCTCATGGAATAAGGAGCCTTCAAGTGGGACCATCCGGGCTCCCTCGGCAATTGGGGATACCGCGGTTGGACACGCGGCGACGACCGGAGGCACCAAGCTCAGCATCTGCATTAGGATACAGGTAGCCTATTTGCGTGTAAACTTTATAATTTCGCCGGTTTATGATTAATGCAGGTGTCTGTATCAAACCGGTGTCTGTATCACAGCGGTCAGGCCCAACCTGAACAGGCGGAAGAACACGGCTTTCCTGGTCGACGAAATCCGGACGACGGAATCAGCACCGAATGACCGCTATCACGGCGATTGTTTTGATGGGCAGCCTGTTGGTCGGGCTGCGGTATGGCGGCGTTCTCCTTGCTGTCGCCACCAATACGTACCAGTTCTCATCCGTCTATGGGAATTCCTTCGCCGTCAGCGTTGTCCTCAATTTGTTGCCGATCGTCTACCTTATCCCGAAGATGGTGATGAGGCGGCTGCATTATCGTTTTACGGTCGTGGACCTTTTTCTTCTGGTTTGGCTCACCGGCATATTCATCAACGTGTTGCGTTCCTACTCGTTGGACGCACCAGGCGAATATCTCGCGCGAGCGGTCTTCTTCTGCGGCTGCTACTTTGTGCTGGGACGCCTTCTGGCCGCAGGATCGGATCGCGGGTACGGCTATCTTCGGGAGTTTGCCCCCGCGGTGGTTTTGCTGTCGCTGTTTTTTGCCATGCTGGCCCACGATATCTCGGGCCAGGAGATCCATCTGGAAGCCCAATTCGATTCAACCGGCAATGACGTGCTGGACCACACCGGTCGTCTTGCCGTCGGGGAAGGAAACCCGGTCGGATATTCGGCGTCGTTGAATACCGCCGTATCCATTGCCATTGCCTTCGCTTGCGTCGCCGTATTCTGCCGCGGGGTGCTCGCCCGATACTCCGTGGTGGCGGCGGGCGTTGCAGTCGCGCTGCTGAGCTTGGCGTCGCTCGCCGCGGGCACCCGCGGCCTGGTGCTTGCGATGATTGCCGTGCTCGTAACCTGCTCGATCATGGCCGCGATGTGGAGGAGGCCTCTATCAGATCGTCTCACCATCCTCGTGGTCGGCCTGGCCGCCCTCATTCCTTTGTATTTTGCGCTTCCGCCGGTGCTCATGGCTCTCGCCGACTTTGCCCATGAATACCTCGGAATGGGCGAGGAGAACCCGATTCGGATGTTGGCATCCGTTCTCGCGGACAGCGACCAGGCCAGCCTGGATCCATCGACCCGCGGACGGCTCGAATTCTGGTATACGGGATGGAAGTTGATTCAGGAGAGCCCCATTTTCGGCACCGCAACCGACTATCTTATGCTCACTGATTTCGAGGCGCATAATTTCTTTGTCGAGCAGTGGGTGTTTTCAGGCCTCTTCGGCCTCATCGGGAGTTTGATGCTGATCGGATCGGTGGCCCGTTCGGCGCTGCGGATCTTGAGCACCGATGATCGGCGCACGTTCCTGGTCGGCATTGCCCACGTCGCGATCTTCGTGGGATTCCTGGCCCAGGCCCAATTCAGCTTCACGCTTTATCACGCCAAGATGATGTTTTTGGCTGCGGGAATCGTGATCGAGCTGAATCGCGGGCTGCGCCAACAGGCGGCATTGCGATTGCAACGAAAGCAGAGCGCAAATGTCGGTCGCATCAGCGAGATGATACCGGATTGAGCCGGTATCGACGGAAGCGCTTTGAACTCAACCTTCAGCGTCGAGGCGCTTGCCGCCGGCCGTCGCCGGCTTCGCATCGATCAGCACGAATGCGATAATACAGGGTTCAGTCCCGGTATTGATCCAATTGTGGATGGTGCCGCGCTGCACAAGAAGGTCACCTGCCTTGAGGTGCAACAATGTGCCATCCATCTCCATGTCGATCTCGCCGGACATGACGACGGCATAGTCGATCGAGCTTGTGCGATGATTGCGCGCCTGCACACCCGGCAAGAATTCAATCACACGAAAAGCGGATCCATTCGGGACGACCGTCGCCGCTGGCCGCTTCGCGGTATCGTCCTTGCCGTCGTTATCGACAGGGAAGCCATCTGTGATCCAGATCGGCGCAACGAGAGCTCCCGGTCGCCCGACCTTGGGATTGTCGATAGCCTCGTCTATCAGAACGACGGCCTTGGCGTTTGCATCGTGACCCGTAACGATCCTGCGTAGCTTCATGTTGATTCTCAGATTTGCGGGAGCGCTGCCCGGCGCTCGTAGAAGTTCCACAGCAGACCGAAGAGACGCGGATTGAAAGTGCCGTTGCGACAGTCGCGCGCTTCGTCGTCGCTCAACGCGATGCCGGCACCATCCAGATCGGCCTGCAACTGAATCTGCGAATTCTCTTCCAGGAAGGTGCAGGCGAAGAAGGCCTCTTCAGCGGACGCCCCGACAACAACACTGCCGTGTCCGCGCATCTGGCAGGCGCAATGACCGCCGAGCGCTTGCGAGAGGCTTGCAGCCTGATCATCCGCCACCACGAGGCGTGGATTATCCCAGGTGGGCACGCCCGTGCAGAGGAAAGCGCCGTGCAGGAACATCGGCTTCACAGGCTTTCCCGCAATGGCCAATGCACGAGCAGCTGGTGCGTGCAAATGGCACACACACATCGCATCGGGCCGGTCACGATGAATCTGCGTGTGGATGCGCCATTCCAGCGGAATCAGCCCGCCAGGGTGATCGATGATGGTGCCATCGAGATTATACAAGAAGATGTCCTCAGGCCGCACCGTGCTCTTTTCGGTGCTCGCTCCAGGACTGATAAAGCATTTGTCGGTGCCGGGAATGCGGATCGAGACATGCCCGAACATGCCGATCACGCCTTGCTGATTTAACATACGGGTCAGGGCGGCCGTTTTGGCGCGAAGCTCTTCTTCGATGTTCATCGACATATCCTGGAATTGATTGCTTACAGGGTCTTCGCTGCACCGGCGCGTTCGATCAACTTGCCCCAGCGATCGATTTCCTGCGCGAGAAACGCCTTGAGCTGGTCCGGCGGCGGGCTCTTGGTCGGCAACATACCAATCTGTGTGATCAGTTTTTTGACGTCAGGCTGCTCGGCGGCCGCCTCGATCGCCTCGGCCAACTTATCGATTGTGCTGCGCGGCGTGCCGGTTGCCGTGCAAATCAAGGTCCAGCCCTGCGCCTCGAATCCCGGAAGACCGGCCTCGATCATCGTCGGCACGTCTGGCAGCGCCGGCACACGCTCGGTCGATGTTACTGCAATCGGCCGCACCTGGCCCGACTCGATCTGCCCAATGGCGCCACCGACATCAGCAAACATCAGTTCAACGCGGCCGCCTATCAAGTCGTTCAAGCCAAGCGGCGTGCCGCGGTAGAAGATGCCGTTCATCTTTGTGCCGGTCATGCTCTGCAGCAATTCCCCGGCCAGATTGATGGCCGATCCAGGACCGCCGTGAGCGTAGCTCAGCTCCCCGGGCTTCGCCTTGAGCAGGGATATCAACTCGGAAAGAGACTTAACCGGAAGGCTCGGGTTGACCAAAAGAACGAGAGGCGTCCGAAACACGAGCGAGATAGGCTCGAGATCCTTCATCGTGTCGAACGGCATCGACTTGAATAGCGTCGGATTTGATGCGAGCGAGCTCGGCGAAGCGAGCAAGGTTGCTCCATCAGGTTTTGCCTTCGCAACGAAATCCGTGGCGATCAATCCGCTGGCGCCCGGCTTGTTTTCGACAACGAACGGATTGCCCAGACTTGCCTGCATTTTCTGCGCGATGGCACGCATGATGACATCCGTGCTGGCCCCGGCCGGGAACGAGACGATGAACTTGATCGGTCCGCTTGGGAGACCATCGGCCATCGCAAGCCGTCCCAATGGCAATAGCACGCCAGTTGCGGCTGAAGCCGCCAGAATCGCTCGCCGTGTGAACATCCGACCCTGCTCCTTCGCTCATGACTGAGGGACCTCGTCAAGCGGGGTCCCTGTATCGGTCGCTCCGCCGATAGGCGGACTTTCACCCGACGTGCCGCCCAAGAAAATCCAGCGTGCGTTCTCTCGCGAGAGCTGCGCTCTTTGGCTCGTAAAAGCGCCGATCATCGCAATTGAAGCCATGCTCGGTGCCGGGATACTGGTAGATGACGATTGACGGATGGGCGGCTCGTACCTTCTCGATGTCGGACTGCGGGAGGTACTCGTCCTTCTCGGCATAGTGCAGCATGACAGGCACGCGGGGCGTCTCGTTCGCATGTGCTGCTATTTGCGCGCCGTAGTAGCCGATGGCGCAGGAAAGGCCGTTCAGACGGGCCGCGGCGATATATGCGAGTGAGCCGCCCCAGCAATAGCCGAGGGCCGCCACCTTGCCGACGGTTGCCGCCTCGTCGATAGCCGCCTGGACGTCAATCATGCACTCTGACAGATCCAACTTGGCGCGCAGTTCGCGGCCTTTATTCATGCCGGCCTCGTCGTAGCCAAGCTCGACGTCACGTTCGACGCGGTCAAAAATGGCCGGCGATATCGCCAGGTAGCCATCGGCGGCGTACTGATCGCAGACCCGGCGGATGTGGCCATTCACACCGAAAAACTCCTGAATGACGATGAGACCGCCGCGAGCAGGCCCTTCCGGCCTGGCGCAGTAGGCCGAGAAGGTGTGACCGTCCTTTGCTGTGATCTTCATTGTGCTCATTTCAATCCTGCCGAGTTCTTGGTCACTTCTTTGCAAGATAAGTTTCGTTGTGCTCGCCCAATCGCGGGCCCAGCGTCCGAATTTGAGGCCGTTCGCTGTCAAAACTGATCGGAAGGCCGGCCAAGGTCACACCGGTTCCTGGGACTTCCTGCAGAATCCCAAGATCGGCGACCTGCTGCTCCTTGAGGACTTCCGGAATCGTATTGACCGGTCCGCATGGGACACCCGCCGCATTGAATTTTGCGATCCAAGCGGCGCGCGTATCCTGGCCGATCCTCTCGTTGAGGAGGCGGATCAATTCGTCTCGATTTTCGAGGCGGGCACGGTTGTCGACGAACCGGGCGTCGGTGACCCACTCCGGCGCTGCCAAGGCGCGGCAGAGACGTGCGAAAAGACGATCGTTGCCGGCAGCGATGAGGATAGCGCCGTCCTTGGCTTCGAAGGTCTGATACGGCACGAGATGCGGATGCGCTGTGCCGAGGCGTTTCGGTACGCGCCCTTCATTGAGATAGCCCGCAATATGCGGGCCGGTCCAACCGAGCGCTGTTTCCAAGAGCGAAGTATTCACGATGCCGCCCTTGCCCGTCACGCCGCGGCGCTGCAAGGCCGATAACGCGCCGATGACGGTCCACATGGCCGTACCAACGTCGACGAGCGACACACCGACGCGTGCCGGCTGATCGTCGGGGTTGCCGTTAATGCTGATAATACCGCTAAACGCCTGCGCCACCGGCTCAAAAGCCGGCAGCATCTGCATCGGGCCGCGATGGCCGAAGCCGGAGATGTGGCAATAGATCAGCCGCGGGTGGCGCCTGCACACGCTTGCGCCGTCGATACCAAGCGTGTCGACGACGCCCGGCCGCAGATTGTGAATGAGGATATCCGCTGTTTCGAGCAAATGATGCAGTTGCTCGACGCCTTCCGAGGTCTTGAGATTGATCGTAACCGAGGCCTTGTTGCGATTGATATCGAGGAAGTGCAGCGAGTCGTCGTTCTTGAACGACGCGCCCATATGGCGCGCATCGTCCCCGCCGTCGGGCTTCTCGACCTTTATGACTTCGGCGCCGAGATCCGCGAAAATCGTCGACGCGTAAGGCCCGGCGAGAATTTGCCCGATCTCGACAACGCGGATGTTCTTCAGCATCACAAATTCCAGGGAGCGTTTTGATCCTTGTAATCATAGTACCAACTTTGGTACTTTCAAGGAGAAAAGATGCGGCGCGGCCGCGGCAACCAGGGCCGTGCTGCAAACCCGAGCGCGATCAGGGAGATGGGCACAATGAGCGAATTTCACTTCGGCCTGAGTGAAAGCCAGAAACAATTGGTGGCCGAGGTGCGCGCCATCGTCGATAAGGAGTTCAAGCCGCGCAGTCAGAGCTTCATGAACGGCGCTTTTCCGTGGGTGAATATCCGCCGTCTTGCCGAGATCAATATTCTGGGTATGGCCGTGCCGGCTGCCTTTGGCGGACGCGAACTACCGGTCTTCGACACGGCCCTCGTGCTCGAAGAGATTGCCAAGGGCTGCTACGTCACCGCGATGGCGGTGCTCGGCGAGGTCGGCTCGCAGACGCGGATCATCTCCACCTACGGTTCGGATGCCGTTAAACAGCGCTTGCTTCCCGGCGTCGTGCGCGGCGAGCACGTTCTTTCCATCTGTCTGACAGAGCCGCATGCCGGCACGGACGTCGCCGCGTACAGCACCAATGCCGACCGCCGCGGGAATAAGTTCATCGTCAACGGGGAGAAGACACTCGTCAGCCGTGCCGAAGAGGCAAGCGCATTCGTGGTCTTTGCGAGGATCGATGGTCAGGACGGCCGCGACGGCATCGGCTGCGTGCTGGTCGACAAGGGGACCGCAGGTCTTGTCCACGCCCATCGCTCACACACAATGGGCGGGGAATACCTCCACACGCTCCGTTTCGAGAATTGCGAGATTCCGGAAGAGAACCTGCTGCTCGGCGCCGGAAGCCTCAAAAAGCTGCTCTCGGCTTTCAACACCCAGCGTTGCCTCAACCCGGCAATCTCGCTTGGTCTGGCCGAAGGCGCCTTTAGCGAAGCCCTGTCCTATGCCCGAAGCCGACAGGCCTTCGGCCGTAGCATCGGACAGTTCCAGGGGATGCGCTGGAAGCTCGCCGACATGTGGCGGGAGATCGAAGCGGCCCGCGGCCTGCTCTATCGCGCCTGCGCCAGCGCCGACCCTTTTCCCGACCCTCTCCTGGCAGCGACGGCCAAGGTCGCCTGCAACGAGATGTCCGTCCGTGTCACCAGCGAGGCTATCCAGGTCTTCGGAGGCTACGGTTTTACGGACGACTACCCCGTTTCCCGCATGTACCGGGCCGCGCGCTACGGCAGTCTCGGCGGCGGCACGTCGGAGACGCTGCGCGACCTCGTCGGCAAGCGGTTGATGAGCTATCATGAAACGGAGGATATCTTTGCGTTGGCCGATTTCTGACGGATGGTGCCTTGAGCAAGAGCAATGCCCTGCCGCAGATGCGTCACCGGATCAATCCGGAGGCTGACCGTATTTCTCTCTATGTACGGTTGACAAGCGTCCTCCGCAGCCGCATCGCGAGCGGCGAATGGAAGGTCGGCGATCGCATCCCGACCATCGAAGAGCTTTGCGCGGAATATGATGTCGCTCGAAATACAGTGCGACAGTCGCTCGAGCTTCTTCGGTCGGAGGGGCTGATCGACGGCGGCCGCGGCGTCGGCACGTTCGTGTTGCAGGGGCCCGCCATCCCGACGGTCGATGACGACCTCAAAGCCGCCATCAGCGATCCGTTGACGCTCGGTCCCGAGCAGAGCATTCAAGTATTGAAGCGCGCGAAATCCGTAACGGTGCCGCGCGAGCTCGTGCGGGGGCTGTCGCTCTACAAGGACTATGCGCTGATCCGCAAACTGCACCGGTTTCGCGATCAGCCCTTTGCGCTGATGGATATCTACGTCGCCACACCTGTCTACGAACGTTTCCCGAAGGGGCAGGATACGTCGATCAAGATCGCCCGCCTTTTGCGCGATAGCGGCGTTTCGATCGCGAAGTCGCAGCTCGAAATCACCACCCGTCCGGCCGATCATGAGGCCGCGCAATTGCTGGATTATTCGATGACCGGCTCGCTCGTTTGCATGCGGCGCTGGCGAACCGACAAGCAAGGCCGCATCGTGACTGCCGGCACCTACCTCTACCGCGGCGACCTATTCGTGCTGGATATCGCGGAGCCCTTCGCCGGCCTCGGCCCAAGCCGCACAGACATCGTGCCGCGCGCGAAGCGCGTGAGATAGAAGCCACCATAAGCCGGCTATGGGGCAGATCCTGCAAAATGCTTTAATCGCGCCGATTGATGCGCAGCACGGATCAATCCCGGCGCTGATGCGCTCACCGCCGACGAACTGACAGGAGCTCTGATCTCGCTGGCCGAGACAAAAGAAGCCGGAAAGAGGGAGGCATGGGCCAGGCATGGGGCCGCGTGCTTTTTTTTTGGACGGTCGCGGCGAAATGCGCCAGCAGCTGACCGCGGCGCTGGTGGCACTTCGGCGCAACCAGACGGCGCGCAGCCGGCATCAGGCCGCGAGGGCGCGGCATGACATGCTCTCGTGGCAAGTTGAGCGCCGCAAGCGCACGCGGCACCTCATCGAACTCGGTAGCCTCGTCGTTAAATCGGGTATCGTGGGACCTGACCGGCGACGACCGCGCCACCGTCCTGGGCGCGCTACTCTGGATGGCCGACAAGCTCAAAAGCGATCAGCGCGACCGGGTCCGCGCGCTCTGGGCCGCGATGGGGAAGCAAGCGTTCGAGAGATAGCTCAGGCAACGCTTATAATAGCTCCCGGGAACAGCCGTCCGTGTGAATTGGCAGTCCGTTCTATCAGGCGGAAGGCGCGCTTATATTTCACAGAATCGGTGCTTCTCAGCCGCAGCAAGCTCGCTCCTGCCCAGGGAGCATTTGGTGATCAGCTTTCAGGACCGTCCAGCAGTGGAAAATCTAGGCTAGGGATTTCAGGGAGTGCTTTTCCCGCGATGCCCTGAAGATCGCCGTACATGCCGAATGTCGACTCGAGCACGCCTTGGATCTGAGCCTCACGTTTGGCCCAGCTGCGGTTCATAAACTTTCGCTCCTTATCGAGGTCCTCCTTCAGTTCCCCAAACTTCTCGACAATCCCCTCCACGCGCAGGCGGAAGCGCGGACCAGTCAGATAGGTGTAGATCCGCTCCATTTTTCCCTGCTGTCCCACTTGCGAGTTGCGAGTCGTCGCCAACTCAATAAGCGCGTGACGTAGTGCAATGGAGACGGGAATGGCGCATCGAGGGTGCGCAACCCAGACGCCGTCGATGAGATCAAAACTATCAACGTCTTTTGGCAGGGCTTGCGAGATGATCAAGGCCATATCGGCCTTGGCGGTGCGCTGATCCTCGCGCAGCTTGCTGAGCCAGCCGTCCACCCAATTCTTGGTCTGCTTCAGCTCCCATAGAATAACGCCCGCGGGTGCGCCCATCTGGCCGTTGACTTTTTGGACAATATCGCCACCGAACTGGCCTTTGCCAACAGACTCGATCAGATCGAGTGGAAAGCGGCTTTTTAGCAGACTCTCGAGCTCGAGTTCGAAGGCTTCTCCCTGTGTCTGTTGCGAGCCTTGTTCAGCCTTTCGCCTGAGCTGCTCGATGGTCCGCGCCATGGAATCGATCTGGGCATCCTTCTGTGAGACTTGAGACTTTAATGAGTCTTCGACTTCCTGCCGAGCTTTCAAGACGATATCTGCTTGGGTTGCTTGGACGCGTTTTTCGATGGTGAGCTCCATCTCACGCTTTTGATCATCCAGCTCCCGCTGTTTGCGCAGAAGCTCAGCCTGTGCCTTTTGTGCCTCAGCTAACTTTACATCGTTCTGTCTAAGAAGTTCCTGTAGTTCAGCGAGACGCGCCCGGGACGTCTGTAGATCGGTCGCGACAGCCTCTTGTGCCTTTTTTGCTTCGGCGGCGGAGATCCGACTACGTTCGGCCTGTAGGCGCTCCGAAACTTGTTCCTCGATCGTCTCCTTCGCTCGCGTTAGCTCTTCCTGCTGGCGACGGAGCTCGTCTGATTTCCTTGCGAACTCGACTTCTTTGGCGGCCAATTGTTCACGAAAATCTCTCCGGGTCGCCTCAAGCAGAGGGGCTGCGAGCGATTCAGTGAGTGGTATCTCGTAGTTGCACTTAGGACAGACAATCTGCGGCTCAGCCACCTCAGCCCTCTTCATCTGCACGGATTATTCGCGTTGCTGCTTCAAATCGCTCGCGCGTCGACGCCGCGAGCCTTCCCAATCCGAAGTGCTCCTGCATCCCGCGAATGATTTCCTCTTTTTCCTCTAAGCCCCCGGCCCCCATGATTTCGGCAAGACCGACGAGTTCGGGCAGTGGGATGTCACCATGGTCACGGCCGCCGGCGCCCCGATAAGCCGTCTTGGAGACGACTTCAGCATCGGCGGGCCAGATGAGGTGACGGTCACCATCCTGGCTGCTCGGGAAACGCCCCCTTCCCAGCGCTGCCAAAACAGTCCGCTGCACGACTTCACCGGAGCGTTGAAACCCGTGAGCTCGAGCGATGCGCTCGACAAGCACGTCGAAGTAAATCGGGGCTTCCTGTGAGATGACGTGATCGACCATGCGACGCAGATTGCTTCGGTAGGAGGGCTCGTAGAAGCTTTCGCGATCGGGGCGGGCCACATCTTCGGGGTTGGCCCGCACATAGGTGGCCGGCGCCACTTCGCGGCGCGGATCGCTCGTTTCGGGCCCCCGGGCGTATCTCCGGACTTCGACCTGGTCGGGGTCGTCGGCTGGCTGTGGCAGCGCTTGCGGCCGATCGTCCGAAGCAGTTGGCGGCTCCGCTGGCAATGATGGCTCGGTGACGCTCTCATTCACATCGTCGTTCGAGGGCAAAGCGATCTCAGGGTCGGCTGCTACGGGCGCTGCAGGTGCCGCCGTCATGCGAGATGCTCGGTCAGCTTCGAGATCGGCACTTAGGCGGGAATGGAGCTTTTCCATCGCAGTGGCGGCATCCATCCACCACTCGGTGCTCCAGATTCGTCTGATCCGCCAGCCAAGGTCCGTCAGTACCATTTCACGCAGCCGGTCGCGATCGCGTGCCGTCGCGGAGCGATGGTACGCGGCACCGTCGCATTCGACACCTGCGAGATAGCGCCCTGGAAAGTCTGGATGCACCACTCCAAGATCGATACGGAAGAATGAAACCCCTATCTGAGGGTGGACCACCCAGTCCTTTTGCTGAAGAGCACGCATCACCGCATCTTCGAAAGGTGACTCGGTCCCGCGTCCGGTCGGTGAAAATGCCTCCGCAATAGCACGTGCACCATTTTCAGCGAATTCCAGGAAGTGCTTGAAATCGATGGCGCCCTTTGCGTTGGTGCGCCCGAGGTCGATCTGCTCTGGCCGCAGTGTTGCGAATACAAGCAGTTCACGCCGTGCGCGGGTCACGGCGACATTCAGCCGGCGATGTCCGCCTTCGCCGTTCAGCGACGAAATCTGGGCCGTAACGCGGCCCGTCTTGTCGGGTCCGACCGCCACCGAAAAGATGATGATGTCGCGCTCGTCGCCTTGGATATTCTCAATGTTTTTGACGAGAATCGGCTCCCTGGTCTGATTCCGATCGAAGTGCTGTTCGAGGGATGGATCGCTGCGGCGTTCTTGGTCGAGCATATTCTCGATCAGTCGCTGCTGTTCCGAGTTGAAAGTGACGACCCCAATCGAGTCCGAGGAGGTTTTTGCGCGCCTGATGACCTCGACTACGACAGCGGCGGCCTCCTTGCGATTGACCTTGGCGCCGCCACGCTCGTAAACGCCATCTGCGACATGGATATAGCGCACGGCTGTGTCGCGGGTCACCGGCGATGGAAAAGTCATCAGCTCGCCGCGGTAGTATTTTGCATTAGAGAACGCGATAAGGCTCTCGTGACGGCTACGATAGTGCCAGCTCAAACGCATGCTCGGTAGATTGGAAGCGAGACACTCGTCAAGGATGCTCTGCTGGCTCTGGATGGTTGACCCGTCGTCGTCTTCGTCGTCGACCCCACGTTGGCCGACGTTGGTCGGCGGCAGCTGTTCAGGGTCGCCCACAATGATGACTTGACTGCCGCGGGCGATGGCGCCAATCGCATCCCAAACTGGAATCTGCGACGCCTCGTCGAAGATCACGACGTCGAAGGGCTTGGCGTCCGCCGGTAGGTACTGCGCGATCGACAGTGGGCTCATCATCACACAGGGCGCGAGCTTAGTCAGAACGTTTGGAATACGCCCAAACAACTGCCGAAGCGGTATCTGCTTCGCCTTCTTGTTGATTTCGCGCGCGAGCGTCCCCCATTCCGGATCCTTACCGAAGTTCGTCTGTGTCGGAAGTGCAGTGCCTATGCGCGCCTTGACAATTTGGCGTGCGAGTTCGCCGATCTTCTTATCGGCCGCGACGAACCCTTCGATCGTCGCCTCATGCCTTTCGGCAAGGAAGCCGCTTAAGGTCTCGTCCTCGTTGACGATCGCTTCAGCGATCCATCGCGCATATGCGAACTCGAATGCAGCCGCTAATTCGTGTCCTGCAATCCGTCCCTGCTCGGCGGCCTCGATCAACGGAGAGAGGCCTGTTTTTCGAGCGCCCTGCGCAACCGCGCGCCAGGTCGCCCATTGCGGGGCTTTGATAATGTTTGCTTTCCAACGAGCGGTCTGCTCGAGCAGCTCGTCGATCCAGCCCGTTTTGAGGCTGATAATACTCTCTGGTTTATCGAGGCCGATACAGGCACCTAGCTGGCGAGCGGCCTCGCGCATCGCGGGGAAGGCCCGGGTCATGGCCTCAAATGCACGCCTCACCGGTCCACCGTGCTTGAATCTTGCTACGTCACGGTTCAGTTGGTCCGCGACGTAGGCGAGCAGGCGTTCGGGTTCGACATTTTCAAGCTGAAGAGCGTCAACAGCATCGCGCATGCTATCGGCCCACGAAATCAACCCTTCAAACCGAGCCACATCGGTCGCTGGCCCTCGCCAGATGCGCTCGATGCCCGCGAATCGCGGTTTGATCATTGCAATTTCGTGCAGCAATATCGCAAGTGCCTGCAGCACGACGAGATCTCGACCGATATCATCCGGCACATCTGCGCCGCAGTAAGGTTCAAGAACAAGTCGAACCTTTTTCTTTCGACCTCCACGCATGACCACGTTGGAGGCACAGGCCTCGAACCAGTTGCGCCGCAGTTCCTCCAAGTCGAGACGGGTAACCTTGAGGTCGTACTCGACCGAAAGCTCCGCTTTTTTTGCTCTGAATCTATGCACCGCGTCGGCCAGGTCCGAAAGCGCACGAACGTGTTCCGGAGCGTCATCGGTCAGAAGCAGTACGCCATCGGCCGCCTCGGCGTGCAGCATCGTGGAGACCAGCTTCACCAACTGAGGCAACATTCTGTCGTCGGTGGCGACCTGCTCGAGCCCAACCGATTTAGCGAGGTCTTCGGCCGCCGTCTTCACTTCGATCAAAGCCGCCTGCAGGCGATCGACATGCTGCTGCAGCGCCTGGACCCAGGCGGGATTCCATCTGGTTTGCTCGATGCCTTGAAGCGGATGCGTAGCTGGGTTGCCGACCGCTTCGAGCGCGGTTCGAATATCGGCGCAGGTCTCCCGCATCCGGGCAAGTTCTGCCGGTGAATGCACTGTTCCGACCGGCCAGCTCAGTTCGACGTCAAGGAGGCGGCCTCGATCAGCGACTACCCTGCCGAAAGCCTCATAGGCGGTCATGCCGTTTGCGCGTCGCCGATGCAGCGCGGAGACTAACCTATTTAGTTGGTCGCGCTTTGCCTTCAGGTCCCCGGCGGCGGCCGACCAATGCTCCTCGGTCACCTCGTCCCGTTCGCGCCATGCAGTCGCCAGCTGATCTAGGACGCTCGATTTTTGGGCCTTGGTGGAATGAACCTCGAGGCAGTAGCTACCTAGCCCGATGGAATTCATGCGCTGCCGGACAACCTCTAAGGCCGCGGTCTTCTGGGAGACGAACAGGACGGTCTTCTGGTGAGCCAAGCAATTGGTGATCATGTTCGCGATCGTCTGGCTCTTGCCGGTTCCCGGTGGCCCGAACAGCACGAAGTCGCCGCCGCGCTGGGCGGCAACGACAGCGGCGATCTGCGAAGAGTCGGCCGACAAAGGCGCAAACAGGTCGGCTGGATCGATGACCTGGTCGATAGTATTAGCGGCTATAAAGGCGCCTCCCGAGCCGCCGGCGTAAGTGTGCGTCGGCGTGTCAATCAGATGCCGAACCACCGGATTCCGCTTAAGGATGTCGGTGCGGTCGATAAGATCCTTCCACATCAGGTATTTCGTGAAGGAGAGGGTCGCCAGCGCAACTTGTTCGGTCACCTCCCAGCCCTTGATGTTCTTTACGTGCCGGCGGACCGACCGCCAGATTTCCGCGACGTCTATGCCCGCGCCGTCTTCTGGCAGCTCACGTTCGAACTCCGGCGGCGCCAGATCGAAATCCTGCTTGAGCATTTGCAGCAGCGTCGGATTGAAGCGCGTTTCGTCTTCGTGCAGCGTGAGCCTGAAGCCGGAGCGGACGCTCTTGCGTTCGAGCTGAACCGGGACGAGTACCAGCGGCGCTCGATACGGCCCGGCACCGTCAGAGGGGGTCCATTTCAGGAAGCCCAAACAAAGGTAGAGGACATTGGCCCCGCCTTCCTCGAAAGCAAGCTTCGAAGCCCGGTAGAGGTCGGTTAGGCGGCCGTCGAGTTCACTCTCGAGAACCGTAGTATGAAGATCGCCGCGACCCAACGCATCTAGAAGAAAGTCTTTTCGGGCGTCGTCGTCACGTCGTTCCGCCAGGAGCGTCGTATCGCGGCCATCACTTCCATCAAGAATAGCCGTTCTACCGAGCAGCTTGAATTTATTTCCACCGGCCAGTTGGTCCTCGAGCCTTGATGCGTCAGGACACTCGATGGCGATACTGGACTTCGTGTCCTTGAAATTGAGCAGCTTGTTCCGCAGGGAGAGGTCGAGGAGGTTTCGCTTCCAAGTTTCGAGCCGATCGAGCGGTTTGCCTGGCGTGGCCTCGCGGCGCTTGTCCAGTTCCTCCTCAAACAGAGGTATTTCGCCGATCTCTTGGGCGACTGGCGCGGCCGTAGCGGGCGTGATCGTCGGTTCGTTGGAACCCGAGAGATCGAGCGAGCGAATCTTTGCGCTCCTCGCCCGCCGCACGTCGATCGCAAGTTCGAACGTCGCGGTTGCCTCTTCGGCGACCAGCTGCTTGCCGGCTTCCACCGCTTGCTTGAATCGCCCGGGGTTGGAGCCCGTAAGTAATGTTGTTTCAACTAAGACCATCTCGTCGAGCTGAACTCGCTTTCGCAGCAGCTGCGGATCGTCGATCACGAGGGTCGAGAAGTCCTCATCCAATAACCAGACACCCACGAACGCATGTCCCTCCGTCAATACCAAGACGGGGTTCAGGCCAGCCTGTTCGAGACAAGAGGCGTAGAGCAGCGTCAGATCGAGACAGGTGCCGACCTTCCGGGACAGGATGTCGCTCGGACTGCGGACTTGCTGCCCCGAACGTTCAAAGCTCATGGGCGGAAGCACATAAGCGATGGCGTGAGAAACAAGTGCGGCCCAGATAGCGTCTGCGATTTCCCACGCGCGCGCCTTGGTACCCTTTCGGTAACCGTCCATTGCGTCGCTACGACCGGCTGCGGCGAGCTTTCCAGATGCCTCCCGAAGAATAACGTCGACGCTCGGATCGGTCGGCCGGACGAAAGCAGCAAGGAGTTCGGGTGCCGAATTGATGCCGCCCCAGTGAGACGGCGGAAGGAGATTGACGTCCAAGGCATGCTCGGCAACGGTCTCGCCTGCGGCCTGAACGCGAATCCGCAGCTCGCCCCGACGGGAGGCGTTAATCCCGGCCAAAAACGTGGGGTCTAGTTTAAAATCGAGGCTGCGAACGTGATGTGTTGTGCCAACCGAGATGCGTTCGACACGCCACACTCCCGGGTTAAGAAACGGCGGTTCGGCTGAAAGGTGGACCGAAACGTCCGCCAGGTCGCCGCCCAAGCTATTTTCCAACGCTAATTCGCGGACTATCGGAATAGCGTTCTGATAGAAGGCAATATTGACTTGGTCTGCAGCGACGCAAGTAACCTTCACCGTACCGCTGGCCGATCCATCGCCTTCGTTGCGCTCTGGCATATTCTTTCACCTACCTGACCGGCACGCCTGCCGCGAATTCGCACGTTCTCCAAGGGGCGAGAAACAGCAAACCCGCCCATCCATGCCGGCTAAGTATTTCCCCAAAGGCCCCTTCGCTCGCTTTAGGCGACTATTAGCGAATTTGCTCGCGCATTTCGAGCGTATTTAGCGTCTTGCTCTTGGATCGGGGACGCATATTAGCTTGCAGCGCAACACGCCGCATATAAGGGCCGTCGCTTTGATTCCCTCTTGCCGCGCATCTGCTGGCATTGCGCGAATTCAACTTCGATAGCCTCACTAATAATCAATCCACGGGATCAGATTCCCCTCTAAGGGGCAGCGAGTTCGTAAAAAGCTCGCTCTCTCAATCGCAATGCATTTCGCAAAGCTAGCATGACGTTGGGCATGAGGTCTCTCACGCGGCAGATCCGGCGCGTGGCGACTGTTCGCAATCTCCGGTGCCCTGCTCGGCAAATTCGACGGCCAGTTCAGCTCCAGCTCGCAGACCTATGCCGGTAGCGGATCGGTGCGCTATTCGTGGTGACACTCGCCTCTGACCTCGCCGTACATCCTCACGTGTCGCGGTCACCGGATTACCGGGCAGAACAGTATCGCTGTTCTGGTTGCCCCGTAGAACCTTGGCTACCGACGCGGTGGAGAAGGTGGGAGGCAAGCGACGCCGCAAAGGCGAGCCGAGAACGCATCGTGAAGAAGGCTGCCTAACCTGAGCTTCCCGAAGCAGCCTAAGCGATTGATTTGATTGATTTGTGGCGGAGAGGGAGGGATTCGAACCCCCGATACGGTTGCCCGTACGCCGCATTTCGAGTGCGGTGCTTTCAACCACTCAGCCACCTCTCCGTGGCCGCAGCGGGGCGAGGACGCCCCCTCGGTGGGCGGTATGTAACGAACGCGCCGCGCTGAGACAAGGGCGATGCCTGTCGGGCGGCCACAAGCCTTCTGTCGCGGCCTTCCGTTTGCTTACTGGAGCGGCTCCTGCGGCTGGATCAGCGTCTTGATCGCATCGGCGCCGAGCGGCGCATCGAGGAACTTGTAGGTGACGGCATCGGCCGCGATGGCGTCGAGACCGGAGATGCGGTCGGGCAGGGCATTCTCTTTGCGGATGAAGTCGTCGCGCGTGTGGCGCGCCACCGCCTCCGAGATGCCGGCCCACCTGGCGTAGGCGGCGACCGCCTGCGGGTCGGACGAGAACATCCACTCCACGGTGTCGCGATAGCCCTGCATGTAGCGGCGGAACGCCATCGGCCGCCGCGCGAGCGCGTTCGCATTGACGACGATGAACCGCACCGTCTGGCGGGCGAGTGAGGCAAGATCGTTGCCGCGGCCGACGATGCGGATCTTGCCGTCGTTCAGCTCCGCGACACCGAAAGGCGGCGCGCTGTAGCCCACGTCGACCTTGCCGCTCATCACCTGCGTCAGCGTTGCCGCAGGATTGCCGGTGGCGGCCGGCCTCACCTTGATGCCGTAGAGCTCCTGCAGGCCCAGCACCATAAGGTTGGTGGCGGAGCCGGTGGTCGAATAGGCGACGGTCTTGCCGGCGGCCTCCTTGAGGCTCCTGATCGGCGCGCGTGCCGGCACGTACCAGAATTCGTAAGCGCCGATCATGGAGCTGCCGATCACGCGGATCGGGGCGCCTTTGGCAAAGGCGCCCAGCGTTCCGAGCGTGCCGACGGAGACGCTGACGTCGACCGCGCCCGCGATCACCGCGGTCAATGTCTCGCCGCCGCCCTGGGCGTAGACCACATCGAGCGTCAGCCCGTATTTCCCGAAGAAGCCTTGCGCCAGGCCGACCTCCGAGACTTGGTTGTCGAAGGCGCCGCGGGCGCCGACGGAGACCTTGAGGGTTTCCGTCGCTGGTGCCTTCTCCTGTGCGTTCTCTTGTGCCCTCTCTTGCGCCGCCGCCGGCCCCGGCACGCCGGACGAAAATCCGGCGATCGTCAGCGCGATAGCGCCGGCCCTCACAAGCGATCGCAACATCCGTCCCCCGCTATTCTTGACCACGGCTCCGCCGCTCTTAACCTCGGCTCCGCCGTCTGGGATGACCGGCGGGAAACGCTATAATATCCTGCGATTCTTGCCGTCATTCTGACACTGTCCGGGTGGCCAGAGACGGGCGAGAAGAGACGTTCGTTATCCTGCTCGCTGGGGGGCGGCGCGGAGAAGACGATCCTTGGTCGGCATCGACGCCGTTCGACGGGAATTGCGTGGCAGCGCCATCGCCCTGGTGATGGTGGCGGCGACCACGGTCGTTTCGTACGTCCTTATCCAATACCTCGACGTGCGGCGCGGGTCGGTGATCTATCTGTTGCCGGTGCTCCTCGCCGGCTGGCACCTCGGCCTGGTGCCGGCGCTGGTGGCGGCGGTCGCCGGGGTGCTGTGGTCCGGCTATTTCTTCTTCTCGCCCTTCTACAGCTTCTATCTGGGGCGGCCGCAGGAGATCCTCAACCTGCTCCTGTTCATGGTGGTCGCGGTGGTGACGAGCCACCTCGCCAACTCGATGAAGCAGCAGACCGAGATCGCCCGCAAGCGCGAGAAGGAAACGAGCGATCTCTACGCCTTCTCGCGGCGGCTCTCGGCGGCGTCGTCCGCGCGCGACATCTATCTCGCGATCGAGGAGCACCTCGCGAACCTGGTCCAGCGCAAGGTGATCCTGTTCGGCGCCGGCGGCGCCAAGCCTTTCGCACCGGCGCTTCCCGACCCGGGTCAGTTGAGCGCTCCTCTCGATGCCGCCATTGCCGATGTGCAGGCCGGCCGCTCGCCTGCCACCACCGTCGACGCGGGCCAAGGCGATGTCTGGCTGGTGCGGCGGGTGTCGCAGAAGACGGCCGATTTCGGCGTCATCGCCATCGATCTCGGCAGCGTGCCGGCGGAGACATTCGACGAGGTCCGCCACCGGGTCGATGACGTGCTCTCCGACGCCGCCGCCACGCTCCAGCATCTCGATGTGGCGCGCGCGCTCAATGACGCCCGGATGCGGTCCGAGACGGAACTCTTGCGCGAGGCGCTGATCGGCTCGGTGAGCCATGAATTGCGCACCCCGCTCGCCTCGATCCTCGGGGCGGCCACGGTCCTGAGCAAGTCCGCCGCCGTGGCCAAGGACGAGCGCCTGACCGCGCTCGCGGGCGTGGTGCGGGACGAGGCCGAGCGGCTCAACAACGACATCCAGAACCTGCTCGACGCCACCCGGGTCAGCCGCGAGCAGATCAGGCCCCATCAGGAGTGGATCGAGCCGCAGGATATCGTTAATGCCGCCCTCCAGCGGCGGCGCCGGCGCCTTGCCGGTCACAATGTCTCGCTCGATATGGACGCGAATCTGCCGTTGATCTATGTCGATGCCGTGCTGATCGAGCAGGCCTTCGGGCAGATCGTGGACAACGCGGCCAAGTATTCGCCGCCGGGCACGCCGATCACGGTAGCGGCGAAACGCAATGGCCACGATGTGGTGCTTTCGGTGCATGACGAAGGCGTCGGCCTGACGACGGAAGAGAGCGCGCAGCTCGGTGAGCGGTTTTTTCGCGGAGCCCGCCACGCCGCGACAACGTCGGGCTCCGGCCTTGGTCTTTGGATCGCCAAGGCTTTCGTCTCTGCCAATGGCGGCAAGATCCAAGCCGTCAGCTCAGGCGCCGACAAGGGCAGCACGATCTCGATCCATCTGCCCTTCGGCACGCCCGAGAATCAACCCGAGGTCGGTCCTGATGACTGAAGCCAATCCCGTGGTGCTCGTCGTTGACGACGAGGTGCAGATCCGGCGCTTCTTGCGCGCCGGGCTCGAGCTCGACGGCTTCACCGTGCAAGATGCCGAGACCGGCAGCGATGCGCTGCGTTGGGCCACGCTCAAGCCGCCGGACCTGGTCATTCTCGATCTCGGGCTGCCCGACATGGACGGCTCCGAAGTGCTGGAGCGGCTGCGCACCTGGTCGAGCGTCCCGCTCATCGTGCTGTCGGTGCGCTCGAACGAGGCGGAGAAGGTGCGGCTGCTTGAGAGCGGCGCCGACGACTACGTGGTCAAGCCGTTCGGCATGGCCGAGTTGCTGGCGCGCGCCCATGCCGCCATGCGCCGGCAGGTGCGCGTCTCCAGCGGCGAGCCGGTGGTCAAGGTCGGCCCGCTGACCATCGATCTCGCCGCGCGCATCGTCACCATCAACGGCGCGCGGGTGATGCTCACGCCCAAGGAGTACCGCTTGCTGCAGCTGCTCGCGCAGCATGCCGGCAACGTCGTCACGCACCAGTTCCTGCTCAAGGAGGTGTGGGGCTCTCCGCATCTGCACGATACGCACTACCTGCGCATCTTCGTGCGCAAGCTGCGGCAGAAGATCGAGGATGACCCGACCCAGCCGCGCATCCTGCTCACCGAGCTCGGCGTCGGCTATCGCCTGGTGGTGCCGGAAGGCGCGGTGCAGGCAGCAGCGTCGTGATTGCATTCTTGTAGGGTGGGTCAAGGCGCCTGACGCGGTCTTCGGAATGGGCATTGTCCGAGCGCGCCGCGACCCACCGACCGGTGGTGCCGTATGGCACGATGGTGGGTCGCGGCGCGCTCGAATCTTCGTCAATCTCTCCGCTGTGGGCGCCTTGACCCACCCTACGAGCTCATCACTGCCTTGATCGCGGCGCGGCGGGTCGCGTCGTAGAGCTTCGGATAGTCGTAGGTGAGCGGGCCGGACGGCGCGACGTGCAAGGTCGCGAACACGGGGCCTTCCTGCTTGAGCAGGTGGCCGGCCTGCTGCTCGAAATTGGCGAGCTCGGAAAAATCGTGCACTTGCGCGTAGCCGGCGGCACGCGCCATGCCGGCGAAATCCGTCTTGGTATTCGGGATCGGATGGCCGCCATTGGCCTCGTAGGTGCTGTTCTGCACCACCAGGTGCACGAGGTTTTTCGGGGCGACCGCGGCGATGGTGACGAGACAGCCGAGATTCATCAAAAGGCTGCCGTCGCCCTGCAGGCAGATGATGCGCTTGTCGGGCCGGCCGAGCGCGAGCCCCAGCGCGTGCGAGGAATCGAGCCCCATGGCGCCGACCGAGAAATAGTTGAGCGTGCGCTCACCGAGCGCGAGCCACTCGACCGCCGAGCTGTAGGTCGCGACCACGACCTCGTCGGTGACATGCCGCTTGAGCACGCGAAAGCATTCGTCTCGCTTCATCATGACATCGACGGCCTCCGGCCGACCAGGAATGCGACGGGGTGGGAGTTGGCATAGGCATCGTCGATCGCGGGACGGACCTTTGCGATGTCCGGCTCCTCGTTGATGAGGTGATGGGGAATGCCCATGGCATCGAGGATCGGCTCGACGATGCGCACCCCGTAGCGCGGCGAATTGCGCGGCGTGGTGCGCGGGTCGTGCTGCAAGAGCCCGATCATCATGCAGATCGGCTGCGCGTATTCCACCGCGACTCCGCGGATCGCGTTGATGGAATCGAGGAAGCCGGTGTGCTGGATCAAGGTCAGCGCGCGCTTGTTGCAATAGGACAGGCCGGACGCGATGCCGATGCATTCGTCCTCTTTGCACACGCGGATCAGCTTGAATGCCGGGTCGCGCGCGATCGGCCGCAGCAGGCCCCGACTGGTGACGATGTCGGGCACCGAAAGCACGTATTCGATGCCGCTGGCCTTGAGCGCGGCGATGATCGGCGAGCCCCTGAGCTCGATCTCGTCATCGCCGTCCGTTCGTAAATCCGCGTCCATGCGCGACCTCCCCCAACCACTTTTGCCGTCAGCTAAGCGGAAATCGGGAACTGCCGCAACGCCTTGAGCGTGCACGCGCTCGTGTCCCGGGCGAGTGGAGCGAAGCGGAACGAGACCCGCACGTGCGGTGCTTGCGGCTCCAGTGCTATGCGAGCATCATCTCCGCATGCGGATTGCACGTGTTGCACTTGTCCTTCTCGCCGTTCTGTTGGCTCCACCGTCGGCGCGCGCCGCCGACTGGCCGGCGCGGCCTATCCGCATCATTGCGCCTTCGACCCCCGGCGGGGCGGCCGACCTGTTCGCACGCATTCTGTGCGAGCACTTCAGCGCCACGTTCCCCGAACGCTGCATCGTGGAGAACCGCGCTGGTGCCGGCGGGCTGATCGGCGCGGGGGCGACCGCGCAGGCGGTGCCGGACGGTTACACGCTGATGACCTCGAGCACCGCCTACCAGGTGATCGCGCCGTTGTTCAGCGCCAGTCCCGGTTTCGACCCGCTCAAGGATTTCACCCACATCGCCTATATCGGCGGCCCGCCGAATGTGTTCGTGGTCAATCCCGCGCTCGGCGTGCGCTCGCTCGCGGACCTGGTCGCGCTCGGCAAGCGCGGGGGCCCGATCGATTATGTTTCGCCCGGCCTCGGCACGCTCGGGCAACTCCTGGC
>Ga0153954_1000664_pt1 | contig 24713 bp, 24 predicted proteins | sample TSFL038MetaG_FD_102277 | JGI IMG/M metagenome (GOLD analysis project Ga0153954, IMG submission 102277) | Attine ant fungus gardens microbial communities from Florida, USA - TSFL038 MetaG | ecosystem: Host-associated > Fungi > Mycelium > Unclassified | place: USA: Florida, Wekiwa Springs State... | reverse complement strand
GCTGAATGTCATCTTTTTCATCTTTCGCTTCGGGAATGTAGGAAACATTCCCTTCATCGAAATCTGAAAAATCTGCCATCCATCTACGGCGAGTGATTGTGGATTTGCACGCAATCACGGGTTTAAACCCAACTTGCCCCCTAGCTACGACATAAATCAGCCACTCCTTCTCGAATAGAATTTCAAGAAGGCCCACAAGAACTTTGGTCTTATCTTTTGCCCCAATGATAATCGTACCGCCAGCACTATTTGCGAAGGCGACTATGGTCTTCATAATGCCGCCCAAAGAACGGGCTATTTCTTTAAACTCAATTGTCTTACCTTCATTCTCGGTTAATATAATGGCGTAATCAGCTATGCATCTTACAGTGCAGTACTATGCATAAAAAACTGCATAATTATCACAAGTTATTGATTTCAAGCTGAATAAGGCAACAAAATTTTTCTGTTTAAAAATATCAACATCTTTGTCACATAAATTTGTAATCCCCTTGATATTCGATGTCACCGAGCTAAGCTTGTTTCCTTTGTTTCTATTCATTTCCTTCTTTATAGTGATAACATAATTCTATTGAAGCGATGGTGAATGATGCACAAAGTTTTTTTTCTTCACACAGCTAAAAAGTTGAGGATATTTCTCATAATAAGCTCGCTTTTAGCAACACCCTTCAGCATGCATGCTTATGAAATTCAAGACTCTTCTTCATCTAAGGAATGTCTGCCGGTCATCTTTTCTGAAGTAAAGGGGATAGAATGGGTAAAAAAATGCATTCAACAGTACCCAGAAATCCTTTGGCTGGCCAATGCCAAAGTACGCAAAACAGAAGAAGGACTAGCAACGGAAAAAAGTCTTTATTCAGAACAACTCTTCGGTCAAAAATTTATTGAATTTGATAGGACGATCATGACAATCCGCTGTTTGCAATTGATCATTGATGGCAGCGAAAACGCTTATCAAGAATTTACAGCAGATCAACCAAATAATACAAAACTTTCAAAAACAAGCTTCGAAAGGTTACACGCACAAGGAATCGATTTAATAAAATCACAATACGTCGGCATGTCTGAATTGGAAATAATCCAGGCCATGGAAGCTTCTCTTGTACTTGGAGATATAGGTAAGAGTGACAAAGCTAGAGAAATTTTTAACTCTTATGGCGTTAACACCCCTGATCACGATGACTTCCATGGAGAAGCGATGCAAATCTTGGAACGCTATCCAAATCTTTGCTCGACATTTAATAAGTTAACGCCGTTAGCTAAAAAATTACTCATTCAAACAGCTAATCTAGCTCACTATGGCCATGTGACTCATCTTGAAGGAGGACCTGGCATGTTTTCTAAGTTAAAACAAAGTGGTCTGCCTCTCTTTGCTATAATATTTGATTGCTTTGTACATATTTGTGATACAGCAGGCGCACTAGGCCATGTGAATAACAAATCTTCTCTGGTGTATACAGAAGAAACATATCGAGGAAAACAAGCTGTTATTAGTGCTTGCCACGTTCTTTCTGATTCTAAAAAAACGGAAATAGACGCTTACAATGCTTACTTAAAAATTAGAGCAGATTGGCTTGGTCTCAATGATCAGAATAGAATAGATCGAGCTCTAACACGTATAGGAGCAATGCTTCGGTTATTTACACCAGAAGAAGGCATACTTTTAAAGAAAGCTATTCTTGAATTAGATTCAGAGCAACAGACCAAGATAGTAATGCAACTGGATACAAAAGAAGGCGAGGAACTCGAACGTACACCAACATATATACCTGCCGTTTTAGTGAATCTTTCTAATAATCTTCAGTTAGGAATAACTCGAGAGGAAAGAATTTCAAAGGCTGTTACTTTGGGACTTCCTTTCCTTGCAAAAGTCTTGGAAAAACATAAGCAGTCTCTTTTCGAAAATAAAGCCGATCCAATGATTCCTTTGAATTTTAATAAAGTGGCAGGAGTCGCAAAAGAGAAGCCATATGCTCTTCTTAATGAATTCACTATCGATCAAGAAGGAAATGTATGCATTTTGAGAGAAAATAATTTCGAATCTGACTGCCTTCATAGGTAACAAGTTGAGTTTAAACCAAGAGAAAAATATGAATGCACTTTTATGTTTTAAAAATGCTATTCTACATAAGTACTTTCACGCAGCCAAATCATCAGCTTCGTCCATGTTTACTTATCTTTCTCAACTTTCTTTCAAAAAGTCCTTCTGGCCTTGGCGCCAATACTAATTTATTCACCACAGTTTTTTGTTTAGTCAACTAGAAGATACATGACTTTTCCTGTTGTGTATTGATTACGCCCTAATTTACTGCCTGCAAGTTTAGATATAATCATATTCCAGCATGCTGTACGCAATTTTTTAAATAAATTTAGTTATTTCGAAGGAATGATGATACCCCCATCCACATTAAGTGAAAAACAAACAGAAAACGGACAGATAATCCGCACAGAAAAATTTGTTCGAAATAGCGGTTCATACAAAATCGCTGATATCGTCGAAAAAGTACAAAGCCACATGAAAACTACTCATGATAGTCAATTAACCGGTAGAAAAACTGCGTTGATCAGTGGTGCCGGTATCGCTGGATTGGCGGCGGCTTTTGAATTAAATGCAAAAGGATTTGATGTTGTCATCGCTGAAAATCGCGATGAGTTCTCTCGCTTCAATATTCTTACTCTCAAAATGGAAGTACAAGCTTTTTTAAAAAAATTTAGCCTTTTAGAAGAATTCGAAAAGTCTGTTGCAGCACGAATTGAAGACCATCAAAAAATCATCTTTAGAAAAGAAAGTATTCAATCAAATCCACCTTCCAATGTGAGCAAGCTACAATTCGAAGGACCTTTGGATAAAGATTCTATAAAATTTAAGAATTTCTTCAAGGAGCATGGAATTTACTGCGTACAGATAAAGGACTTGCAAGCTTTTCTTGCGCAAAAAGCCGCACAGCTTGGAGTTCAAATATTGAGCGGTTGTGACATTAAATTTTTCACTACAATAGAAAAAGAGCGAGTATCAAAAGTAGAGATTCGTCAAAAAAACGAAAGCTCTTCTCCTTTAATCTTTGAACCCGATTTATTTTTTATAGCAGAAGGAACACATCCAATATCTGCCCAACAACTCGAGATGGTAAATGATTCAGAGGACATAGTGAACAATGCTTGCACTGGTGAAAATTGGGTCTTTGGAAATCTGAGCTATCATGGAGATAAAACCTTTGTCGTCTCCATGATTATGACTGCTCAAAAAACCTTACAAATAGCAAACGTCATCTTCAATGCTAAAAGCCAGGTCGTAAACGTAGCTGTGACCTCGAATGAAAACCTCAACCATGATGATATTGTCCGTCTGATACTTACCACAGCCAAAAAAGTATTCGATTATAAAGGAATTACAGAACCACCTAAGATTATAGAAATAGTTAAAAAGCCAACCAAGATTACAAATCAAATAGCTTCTCTTTGTTCAAAGGGAAATATATTTCGGATTGGCGACGCTGTAGGCCATAGTTCGCCTCTTGCCGGACTTGGAGGCACATTAGGTCTCACTCTTGTTCCCTTTACAATAGAACAGCTTTTAGACGATTATCAGAAAGGATCTGATGAATTACATAGTAGGTTTAAAACACATTCACAAGCTTATGTCAAAACTTGGATTGACAAATCAGAGTCGGTTAAGGAATCCATCTTAGGGATTTTCGATGGAGATCAATCTTCAGAAATAGAACCAAAAAAACCCACACCCTTAGCAACTCAACTTAAATTTCTAGACAAATCAGTCTTAAATAGATTATATTGTCTCATAAAAGGAATTCACCATGAAAGATCTTGTGCCTTATAGGCCTATTGCAGAGGCTATCAGCCTTCTTCTTTTTCCACATGCGGAAGTTGTCATTCATAATCTAAAGACTGGTTGCATTGAAGCGATTTTCAACAATCTGTCTAAAAGGGCAATAGGCGATGATTCCTTATTAGATGAAATCAAACAACTCTCCGATACGCAGAACGTCTTTCCTCCCTATTTTAAAAGCAACTGGGATGGAAGAAAAATAAAATCGGTAACAGCTGTATTGCGAAATCCTCATGGAAAAGCAATTGGACTGCTATGCATTAATCTTGATATTTCAAAGTTTGAAGAAATGCAGCTCTTCATCCTCGATCTAATCAAACCTGCAGAGGAAAAGCCGAATTTCCTCTTCAAGAATGATTGGAAAGAAAAAATTAACATTTATGTCTCATCCTATTTAAAGCAGCATGCGTTGCGATTAGAATCGCTAAATAAAGCTGAAAAAAAGAAATTGCTTCTTGCACTTCATGAAGAGGGAGCTTTTAACACCAAAAATGCTGCTTCGTATGTTGCAGATGTTCTACAAATTTCTCGAGCCACAGTTTACAATTACTTAAAGGATATATGAAAATCCCTCCATTTAAATTAGAAGAGTTTTGGAAAAAATATGAATTTAGCTCTCCCTACTTGCTCTGTTGTTCAGATGCGGAGAGTTGGAAACTCCATGAAATTCTAGAACTTGTTGATCCTGAATGCAAAAAGCTTTGGGACTCTTTGAGTTTAGGATATACCGAATCTCCAGGATTGCCTCTTTTACGCAAAGAAATAGCAAAATTATATTCTCAAATCGATAAAGAACAAGTTTTGACATTCGCAGGAGCAGAAGAGGGAATTTATTGTTCGATGCAAGCCCTCATTGAGCCTGGAGATCATGTCATTGTGATTGATCCCTGTTATCAATCGTTAAAAACTTTGCCAGAGACTCTTGGTGCCCATGTCACAAGCATTCTATTGGATCCTAAAAAGGGATGGCAATTAGAAATGTCGGAATTAAAAAGAGCGTTTCTTCCTACTACAAAATTGCTTGTTTTGAACTGTCCTCACAATCCAACAGGAGCTATTTTGGAAACAGAAGTGTTCGAAGGTTTGATCAAATTAGCCAGAAAGCATGGAACATATATTTTTTGTGATGAGGTCTATCGTTATCTTGAGATCGATGAACGCCATCGACTGCCTTCTATAGCCGATGCTTATGAAAAAGGAATCGCTTTGAATGTGATGACCAAGGCATTTGGCCTCGCAGGTCTTCGCATAGGATGGCTGGCAACGCAAAATGCCAATTTTCTGCAAAAAGCAGGTTCTTATAAATTATACACCTCCATTTGTAATAGTGCACCAAGCGAGATCTTAGCCTTAATCGCCCTCCGTGCAAAAGATAAGATTTTAAAGAGAAATCGTGAAATCATGCTCGACAATTTAGAAATTCTTGCTTCTTTCATGAAGCGATATCAAAAGGTTTTGTCGTGGGACCGTCCTCAAAGTGGTACGATGGGTGTTGTTAAACTTTTACTCCCTATTCCTATCGAAAAATTTGCTGAAGAACTTGTTAAAGAAATGGGCGTTCTAATCATGCCTGGATCCTTTTTCAATCTTTCTGGCAACTTTTTCCGGGTCGGATTTGGTAAGAAAAATATGATAGAAGCCTTAGATCGTTTCGAACAATTTCTTAAAAGCTTGTCATTTTATTAAGAAGTTCTATAGGTTTCTTCTGTTTTGAGACATGAGAGGATGTTTATAAAGTCCTACAAGATAAGATTCGAATTCTTTTCCTCTAGGAGCTCGCCCCCTTGGCTCTGAAAACACCCTCCAAACAAAGAAAAAAAATGAATTATTTTAAAAACAAATCTCAGGAAATATCCTTCATCGGTTTTATCCTCCTCGCTTTCATCTCGTTCTACATGGAAACCGATATCTATACGCCTAGCTTTCCGCAAATGATGGAGCATTTCCATACGAATGAAGATACAATACAAATGCTTTTAAGCATGAATTTCCTGGGCTTATGCATTTCCAGCTTGTTCTTTGGTCCAGCATCAGATGCCTTTGGAAGGAAACGAATCCTTTGCAGCGGCTTGTTTATTTTTATGCTTGGAAGTATTGGATGCGCCCTTACCAATTCATTGGACCTAATGATCCTTTTCCGATTTTTGCAAGGCATTGGCTGCGGAGCTATCGTCAGTGCGGGTTTAACATTATTTTTTGATGTCTATCCGCCGGAAAAATCATCCAGCTTAGTATCTTTCTGTAATGGTACAGTTGGAGGTATGATGGCTTTGGCTCCCACTTTGGGCAATTGGATAAGCCTGCATATGGGCTGGAGAACCAATTTTTATTTGATCGCCATTCTTGCAACATTATCCTTTATTTCGATCTGGATGTTTATAAAAGAGACTTTACCCATTGCTAAAAGAACAAAATTAAGCCTTATAAACATTTTGAAAAATTATTTTTCCTTAACTACAAATTTTCCCTTTATGGCCCATACCTTTATTTGGTGCTTAGGATTCAGCGTGGTGATTGTTTTCATCGCCAATCTCTCATTGATTTTTGTGGATTACTTACACGTTCCAAAGCAACTTTTTGGCTATTATCAAACTGCAATTATGGGTTCTTTCTTTGTGGGGAGCATGGGAGGGGCTTATCTGATTAAAAAAATTGGGATGTTTGCAACAAAAGTCATCGGCAGTCTAGGCTATATAGCAGGCGTGGTCTTTCTTACTCTCTTAACATTTTCAGCCGCATCCTCTCCTCTGCTATTAATCATCGCAATGTCTCTTGCAAGCTTTGGCAGTGCTTTGGCATCATCAATCTATTTTACCTATTCTATAACTCATATCGAAGACAACTTGAAAGGGTCTGCCATGTCGTTTGCACAATCTCTTCGATTATTTCTATCCTCATGTTTAGTGTGGATCGCTGCCAGGAGTTTCGACGGAACAACAAAGCCCATGAGTTTGCTCGCCATTACAGTTGCTGGCGTATGCATTTTATTCTATGCCATTCTATATGCACGAAAACAACACCAATCTCACACACAAGAAGCATTGGCGGTATAACTCGTACCTAAAACGAATGTGTTTGAATATTACAGCTTCAGAGCGGTTACTTTTCAAAAACGGCTAAAATTTCAAGATGTTCACTACCAGGAAAGAATAGAAAAGCTTCAGCATGACTCAATTCCCATCCTGCATTGCATAAGGCGAGGCAATCCCTTTGAAAGCTTTCCCAGCCACAGCTGACATAAATTAATCGCTGCAAATGCACCGCCTGAATCAAAGCCTGCAGAAGCAAACGATCGAGTCCTTTGCGGGGCGGATCGACAATTGCCACATCAATAGAGGGATCTAAAAGAGAAGCAAACTCTGAAGCGGATCCACATATAAAGGAGAGCTTTTTTGAAAGATGTATTGGCAATCTCTGAAGAGATTGTTCAAAACAGATTTTCGCTTGAGAAACTATCTCTACGCAGCGGATGCGCTGGCAGTATTCCGCCAAAGAGATGCCTATGGAGCCAACTCCAGCATAAAATTCTAGCAAAGATGCATTCTTAGGCACATATGTCTTGATACGTTCGAGCAAAGAATCGAACATATCTAAATTTGCCTGCATAAAGCTTGCTGGATGAAAGCAAATCTCTTTGCCTTGTAGCGTTTCCCAAAGCCAAGCCTCCCCTTCTATAAGACGCCATTCCTTTCCAAAAATAACGTTGTCTTTCCCAGAATTAAAATTAAACCAGAGCGAATGCCATAGGAGAGGATTCTGCTTCAGTAATGTTTCTCGGCATATCTCTTCAAATTCAGCAGTTACAACAGTCGGCTTCTCATTCAAAACCAGAACAAGCTGCACACGCTGAGTTGCTTTTTCAACAGTGACCTGAATATATCGCAAAAATCCTTTACCGCTATTCTCATCATAAGGTTCAATTTTTTGCTCAATGAGCCATTTTCGCAAAATATTGGCTGCAAGGTTGAGGGATGGATGATGTACACGACATCGGGGAATATCCACAACGCGATGTGAATTTTCTTCGAAAAGTCCGATTAATGGCAAAGAACTCGATCCGCGGACAGCCAATTTTGCCCGGCAGCGCCATTCCCATGGAGTGTTTGCATGAAAAGGAAATGAATGAAGGCCTTGAGCAGCAAAAAAATTTTGAGCTTCTATTAAAACCTTTGGGTGATCGAGGTGCTCATTTCGGGAACACCCAGAACAACGATCGAAGTGAGAACAATCGAGCTTCATGGATAAATGCTGTTTGTCTAATATCTGTTCATAAACCCGCCAAAATCTGTCGATAATTTTGTCGATGAGATTGTTCGCAAAATAAAACAGTCGATAAATGGCAAGTTGCCATCATCTCATCAACAACTTATCAACAGAGAAAAGCCGTAGGGAAATAAGGACTATTATAAACAATTCCACAATATAAGAAGAAGAAGAGTAACAATATATATAAGAAACAGTATTAATAACAACCAGGTGGAAAAGTAGTCCAAGAAGCAAAGAGCTTGAAAATATTTGCGAAGAAAGATAGAAGAATAGCTCTCTAAATAAGGATTGGCTATCCATGGATCATTTCCCTCCACACTATTTTTTTGATCTTTCGTCTTATCAGCATGCCGCTCTCTTTGAGAAGTGTATTCATGTGTGGGATTCTTTGAAGAACATAGAAAATTATCTTTCAGCTCTTTCATTAGGCAGCATTGCTGTCGATATTCCACAAGGAGCATTCCTTGTGAATCCACATCTCATTACAATTTCTAAAGGAACTGTTGTCGAACCAGGAGCCTATATTAAAGGACCTTGTTATATTGGTGAGAATTGTACAATTCGGCATGGTGCTTATATTCGCGGCAATTTTATTGCTGGAAAAGACTGCGTCATCGGACATGATACTGAGATTAAACAAGCTATCTTCTTGGATGGTGCTCAAGCTCCCCACTTTGCCTATGTCGGCGATTCCATCTTAGGCAATCGTGTCAATTTGGGAGCTGGAACAAAATGCGCGAATCTTAAACTCGATCATCGGCCAATCACTGTAGAAGCGGAAACGCATCGAATCGATACTCATTTGCGTAAATTTGGTGCTATCTTTGGCGATGAAACCCAAATTGGTTGCAACGTCGTCACTCATCCAGGGACTCTATTTGGTAAGCAGGTTTTTTGTTATCCTTGTTTAAGCGTGGGAGGATTTATCCCATCTCAATCTATTGTTAAAAATGAACAACATCTTGTCATCAAACCCAGAGCAAAGTTCGAACGATAGATTTACTGCTTTTGAGAATTCTGAATTCTGGCTTCGTTTGATTTCTGGCTTCTTGAAACTTTTTTTGACTCTTTTGGCTTTTTTCTTTCCAGCGCCTCCATTATAATGAGTCATTTCTCAATTTCGGAGATTTTCATGACAAGCATTGCAACAGCTGATAGAGGCAATGAAAAAATACAATTTGATTCTTTTTTAAAACCCTTTCAAGCACGTATTATTGAGCAAATAGGGAAGAACATGGCTTTACTTCATAACAACGGCATATTGCGAGAAGCGTGTGAATATGCCTTGCTTAATGGTGGAAAGCGTTTTCGGCCTGCATTAGTGCTTATGATCGCTGACGCTCTAAGATCTGAAAATGACGTCTCTTCGGCTGCTTTAGCTGTCGAATATTTTCATACAGCCTCTTTAGTCGCTGATGATCTTCCTTGTATGGATGATGACGATGAGCGCCGGAACAAGCCTTCCGTCCATAAAGTCTATGGCGAAGCGATTGCTCTGCTTGCCAGTTATGCATTAATTGCAGAGGGCTTTGCTGGAATCTCCACGTGCGTTAATGCTTTGAAAAAGAAGAATTATCATTCACGAGCCAGTTGGGATGCTATCGGAATGTTGGCTTTGGAGAATGCCTCGTTTAATACGGGATTGCAAGGTGCTACGGGTGGTCAATTTCTAGATATATTTCCTCCAGACCTCGCTTTGGCATCTCTTCGTGAGATCCTTCACAAAAAAACGGTCTCGCTTTTTGAAATTTCTTTTGTTTTTGGCTGGCTTTTTGGAGGAGGTAATCCTGAAGCCTTGCCAGCAGTCAAACAAGCGGCTTCTCATTTTGGGATGGCATTTCAGATTGCCGATGATCTTGGCGATGTTGAACAAGATGCTGCGAATGGGCGAAAGGTTAATGTTGCCAATGTGTTTGGCATCAAGGCCGCTCAACAAATGTTCCACGAGGAAATTCGAGGATATCGAGAAACCCTTAAAATTTTGGGACTGACTTCCAAAGAGATGCAAGATCTTGCGACTTATCTGGAGACTCTTGCAGGGGTTGGCGTAATTTATTGACAATGAACTAATGGAAAGATTGTATGAAAATTAAAATGATATCTGTATTCACTATTGTTTTGAGTTTTGTTGCCATCAACCTCTCTTATCATGCTCATGCAGAGCATTCCGATTGTGATAGTCGCCGTCATATCACAGATATGCTGATCAACCGTGCTAAAGCTTGTATTGCAGCAAGTCGTGAAATTTCAGCAAAAGAGGATGTGGTATCCCTTCTTGATGCTCTTAAAAAATCCGGCTTTGTACTGCAAGAAGGAGGAGATGATTTGCGGGTTAAATTCGTTCATGCACAAGCTTCTATCGAACAGGTTCTTTCCTCAGCTCTCGTTTTGGGAGAAATTAAAAGCTTGGTGGGCATTATCCACACCCCTCAGCCTGCCACGCCCCTTTGTACACAGACTGATAATTTAGATAGCCAGCTACTTGATGTTTCTATACGGTATGATCTTGAGAAGCTTCTTACGGTCCGCGAGCGAGCTGTCATTTTGCGCGACTATTTGGAAAAAGGGGGATGGTTGTATGTTGCCTATCCCGCTGGGGGCTTAGAAAAGCGGTCGCTTGCCCAACAAGCTGTGTATAAAAAGGAGCTTAGCAATTATAACGGACATTTAATCGATGCAGTTTTAAGCTGTACGGCTATGGATCCTGATAAGGTCGGCGCGACGTATTTCATGAGAGATCAAAATGAATTGATGTACGTCTTTTCTATAAAAGCAAAGCAAGCTAACGATCCTGTAAAGAATTCTGAATGGGGTCTTTGGATTGGAGTGATCGACGATCTGCACATTAAACAGCGTACTGTTGAAATTCTCGAGTATTTGGAAGCGAATGATGGCCCATCATTGAAGCGTGAACTTAATTTTTCTAATCCTTGATTTCCGCTTAATTCTATGAGTTATACCACCCTCTAGCCCAAATGGATAATCTAGAGGGTGGTATAAGATGGCTGCTGAATAGCAACCATCTTGCATTTTGATGTTATACTTCAGCGAGAGATTCAGCTTCGCTCTCAGTAGGCATAGAGCGGCTATTGGGTAAAGGTCGTTTTTCTTTGCTTTGCTGTAGGATTAATCCTTCAATCTCCTCGAGAAGTTTGGCGTTTTTCTTAAGTTCTTCGCGAACAACCTCACGGCCTTGGCCGAGGCGCTGTCCTTTATAACTAAACCAAGCTCCCTTTTTATCAATGATATTGAGCTCTGTCGCTAAATCGATGGCAGATCCTGTGCGAGAGATGCCTTCGTTAAACAAGATATCAAATTCAGCCACATGGAATGGAGGAGCCATCTTATTTTTGACGACTTTAACTTTGACGCGGTTACCGATATCGGCTGCGTCGCCGCTCCCTTTGATTCCTGCTGTGCGGCGTATATCAAGCCTTATCGAGGAATAAAACTTTAGAGCACGGCCGCCTGTTGTTGTTTCTGGACTGCCATACATGACGCCAATTTTTTCGCGGATCTGGTTGATAAAAACGGCACACGTATTGCTTTTGGCTAGTGTGGCTGTTAATTTGCGGAGAGCTTGCGACATCAAGCGAGCCTGTAAGCCGACAAATGAGTCGCCGATTTCCCCTTCAAGTTCTGATTTTGGAACTAGAGCTGCGACTGAGTCGATGACAATCACATCAATGGCGTTGGAACGGGCAAGCATTTCTGCGATATTAAGAGCTTCCTCGCCGCAGTCTGGCTGCGATATAAGCAAGTCATCGATATTGACGCCGATTTTAGCGGCATAGTGGGGATCGAGAGCATGTTCAGCATCGATGTAGGCGGCAACGCCTCCGTTGCGTTGTGCGTTGGAAACAACATGTAGCGCCAGGGTAGATTTTCCGGATGATTCCGGTCCGAAAATTTCAACGACGCGACCTCTAGGCAATCCTCCAATGCCAAGTGCCATGTCAAGGGTTAGAGAGCCCGTTTTAATGACATTGACTTCTCTTTCTGAAGAGTGTTTGCCTAAAGACATAATGGCCCCATCGCCAAATTGCTTTTTGATGTGGCTGACAGCTTGTTCTAAAGCTTTTTTTCTTTCTATTTCTGATTGGGACATCGACTTGACTCCTTTGCGATTTAACAAGACCTACTTAAACCCCTGATTGCGACCTTATGATAAATCAGATTCGAATTCTTTTCCTCTAGGAACTTGCAAAAATAAGGCAGCCATATTGATATAATAGGGCTGCCTTATTTTCAGAGCTACGTGCGAGCTCCTAGAGAGAAAATAATTTCGAATATGAATCATCATAAGGTCGCAATCAAGGGGTTAAAGCATAAAACAAAGGAGAATTCGGACGGAATCCAGCAAAGCTTTGATAGGCAATTCATTGGTGAGATAGTGAGAATGCGAAGTTGTTTATTAAAGCTATAGTTTGTTTTTTTTAAATAAATTTTAAAAAAATTTGAAACTGATTATAATTATTTATTTTTCAAAGGTTTATAAATGATTACTTCTAATTATCCACGTGACGGAAAAATCCAAGTTCTTGAGGCAACGGTTTCTTCTATGCCACAAGAGGCAACGCAGCAAGAGAGACGATCAATTTGTGAAGTGATTAAAAATCTTTCGCAAACTATTTTTTCAAACGATACTTTTGCTTTTTCGGAATCTCTTAAAGCGCAAGTTCAACAGATCGTCAGAATTTTTCGAGGTTTTTTCAAGACGGGTTCGAGTGAACATCGACAAGATCGAACAGAAGAACCCCAACCCCAAGTCAAAGAAGCAAAGCTTGTGATTATTGGTTCAGGACCAGCAGGATATACAGCTGCACTGTATGCCGCTAGGGCTAATCTTGAACCCATTGTTTTTGAAGGCTCTTATCGCACAGGTATACCTGGTGGTCAATTGATGACGACGACTGAAATTGAAAATTATCCAGGCTTTCCCGAAGGCATCAATGGTTCTGATCTCATGAATGGGCTCCGCAAGCAAGCACAACGCTTTGGAGCTAATCTAATAGAGAAAGATGTGACTGAAGTTGACTTCTCCACATATCCCTTAAAAGTCAAAAGTGGAGATGAGATCTTTCAATCCTTGGCTGTCATCATTGCTACGGGGGCTGTTGCTAATCGAGCAGATATTGAAGGGACGCGTGATGGCGAATTTTGGCAAAAGGGAGTGTCCGCTTGCGCCGTTTGTGATGGTGCACTGCCGCTTTTCCGCAATCGAGATCTCTACGTCATCGGGGGTGGTGATTCTGCCATTGAAGAAGCTTTATTTTTATCGAAGTTTGCTTCGAAAGTTTACATTGTTCATCGAAGAGAGAAATTGCGCGCTTCTAAAATTATGCAGCAGAAACTCAAAGATCATCCAAAAATCGAAGTGATATGGAATAGTGTTATGACAAAGGTTGAAGGCGATACAGTTGTACGCCAAGTCAGGTTGAAAGACCTTAAAACCCAACAAGAGACAGTTCAAGAGGCTGCGGGTGTCTTTTTTGCAATAGGACATACACCGAATACAGCTTTTCTTGGAGGCCAGCTTGCTATGCATCAAAATGGCTATGTCAAAGTGACTCCAGGAACCACGCGCACGAACATTCCTTTCGTCTATGCTGCGGGCGATGTCCAAGATTCGGTCTATCGTCAAGCCATTACAGCGGCTGGAACTGGCTGCATGGCTGCCCTAGAAGCTGAACGAGACCTTGAATCCATGAGTGCATTTTAATCCTGACTTGGGCGACTTAGAGAGAGATCTTATTGAAAATCAACAACTTAGATTTTTTCAATTACACTACAAATTAGCCAAAGTATACGGTCTTGAACTAGCAGATCTGGGAATTCCTGCAGCTCTATAAATTTTACTTGCCTCCTTACAAAGGTGCTGGAAGAGCAAATTGACGTCCTTGCTTGTCTTCTAAAATACTAGTTTCTACGCTGGCCAATTCTTCTTTTAAATTGTCTATGCTAATTGACTGACGTTTGAACCATTCACTACCCTAGTGGACTATAAGAAGCGTCCAATTGAGTGTTTACTAAATTGAACAAAATTCTCTTTTTGTATACAATAAAGCTATGGAATATGAAATCAAGATTTACTCTACTGAAGAAGGAAAAGAACCTTTTCGTGATTGGTTAGATAGTTTGAAAGGTATTGACACTCAAGCTCTTATTTTTCAACGGCTACAACGCATAAGCTAGGAAATTTTGGCGATTGCAAGCCCATAAGCGAAGGCCTTTGGGAATTTCGTATCCATCATAAAGCTGGTATAAGAATTTACTACGCTCGGGTTGGACAATGCCTCATATTGATCATTGGAGGAGGCGATAAGCGAAGCCAAGAGCGTGATATTACTAAAGCTATGAAGTAATTAGAAGATTATAGAAGGAGGGTATCATGAGTACCAAATTTCGCTCTTTTGAAGAGCTTTTAGGAGAGTATCTTGAAAATCCTGAATTTGCAATGAGCTTTCTCAATCAAGCCTTGGCCGATGAGGATATTGAGGCGTTTCAGCTTTCACTAAAAGACATTATTCGGATTCATGGTAAAGTTTCCGAATTAGCAAAAGAAGCGCATCTTAGCCGAGGAACGCTTTATAAGTTAATGCAGGGAAAGGGACAAGCGGAAATCGGGACTATTCTGAAATTGATCCATGCGTTAGGTTATGATCTTACTGTTAAACGAAGGGCTCAAACGGCATAAAACCATAGTAAAGCCCTTCATTGGATACTTCAAAGGCTTCCTCTGGCGTACTTGGAAATTCACGCTTCATATCTTCGCTTTCCTTAATCCCTTGTTGATAGCAACAGGATTGCAAAAGGGTGCCATCATCACGAAAAATTTCTAGAACCCCTTCAATTTTATTTACACAGAAAGGGGTGCTTTTCCAGATATTTCCATTGGGATGATAGTATGTCGAAATTCCTTCTAGCACACCTTACATAAATGTCGCTTGTAAGCCGCCATCTTCTCATCCCACACTTGGCAGCAAGCAAAGCTTGGACAAACTAAGGATTAATCATGATAAGTGCTTAGATTTGCGAAAGAAATTTGCGACTCCTTTTGCATTTTTATGTAGCAAAACAGTAAAAAGATGGATTTTCATGAAGTTGAGTTAGAATCCTTATACCAAGGACAAGCATGATTTTTGTGAAAGGAGGCTTCTTCTAGACAACATAGTGAACGAAATTCAGAATATAAATGTCCATGGGAAAATTTTTGTTCGAACATGGCTGGCTGACATAATGGTATTTTAGCTAAAGTTAATCCTTGTTCTATGGCGCTTTTGTAAAGATTTCTTGCCTTTTCTAAGGATAATTGTGTCCCATTGCCTGATTTGATTAGTTCTGCAAGGCAATATTGGTCGGTGGCTAATCCTCTATTTTCAACAGCTTTACTATAATAATTGAAGTCTCGAATCTCTCCATCAATATTCTGTCCAAATAAGCAATCAATATTTTTTATTTGTCCGTTTTGATAATACCCATAGGTATTCGTAGCGAATATCGCAGCTATTGCAAGCAAAGATGTTAAGCCTGCTCCTATCAATACGTCCGTCTGTTGATAAGATATCCATTCCAATACTTTTCAAAATCAGAAGTTTTTTTGCCTTGTTTTTCCAAGCAGATAGGTGCTTTTTCTATGTTTTCTACAGATTGCATAAAATTAAAATTCCTCATGATTTATATTGGACTCTTGCAATCAGCGTTTAAGGGCATTCTTCTAGTAGCGGTTTGCCATTTAGATAATCAATTTTGCGAACAAAATTGCCATCGCCATCAAAAATTGTCGCCATCCCATTGCCATCGATGATTTCGCTTGTTGGGATTCGTTCTCCAATGGCGAAATATTTGCCGCGGACGAGTCTGTCGAGTTCATATTCTTCAATCATCATCAGGCTGCCGTCGAAATACCAAGCGGTGCTGTGTCCATTCTTTTTGTTGTTGCTCATTTCCTTTTGGCTTTCCTGTACGCCCGTGTCATACCAAGTTTTAACTAGGCCTTGAATCTTTCCTTCATACCATGAGATCGAAAGTTTGGGCACGATTCGCTGTTTCAAACGGACGAGATCGTAATAATAAATTTCTTCGCCATGCTTGCAGCCGTTTTTTACATGATAAATTCTGGTCACGCGGCCATACTTGTCCAATACTTTGATTTCTCCTTCCAATAAACCGTCGCGAAACTCTTGCAATTCAGAAATCGTTTCCTTGTTGAAAACGGCACGTGTCCCCGTTCCCTCATCAACGCTTGCAATGCATTCTCCAAGCTGATTGTAATAGCGGCCGTAAGATAAAAGGCCTTCGCAATAGGATTCTTCAGCGGCTAAAACTCCTTCACACCAAAAGCGTTTTAATTCGCCTTCCTTAACCCCTTGTTGATAGCAACAGGATTGCAAAAGGGTGCCATCATCACGAAAAATTTCTACAACCCCTTCAATTTTATTTGCACAGAAAGGGGTGCTTTTCCAGATATTTCCATTGGGATGGTATTGTGTCGAAATTCCTTCTAGCACGCCTTTTACATACATAAATGTCGCTTGTAAGCCGCCATCTTCATCCCATACTTGGCAGCAGCCATCGAATAACCATGTATTTTCAGTGCCAGCGGCGATATCTCCAACCCCCTCAATCACATTGGCACAAATTTTTAATACGCCATTCGCATGCCACTCCTTATAAATTCCAAAAGCGCGGCCATTGATGACCTCCAAATATTGGCAGGGATAGCCATTAGGGTGATAACTAGTGATGCAAGCCGGAATATTTCCTTGAGAATCGCGGCTGTAAATGCGCAAAACTTTTTGGTAGGGTTGAGGTTGAAGAAAATCGACAGTAGCATAACGGTCAAGCCTTTCTGGATTGTTGATTGTTTCTGAAAGCCCATTTCGATCGATGATGTTGATGCTGGTAAGCATAGGGTCATTGACGTAGGCGATATAAGAATAGCTCGGGATGCAACTGGATGCTAGCAATGTCAAGGCGGCACCGCTGAGGGAAATATGCCATAGGGATTGTTTTAGGCTTTTGGAGAAGGTAGACATAGCGATTATAAAAATTCTCTTTTCAAAAGTTTTAGATTAAGCAAAAAAACTTGATTTTTCTCCGAAACATTTTTCTTGTCGAGCTTGAAATCAAGAATAAGTAATTGAGGTCTATTTGTGGGCGGTTTACAGTTGCCGATGGAGATTCCTTCGATAAGGCAAAGAATCTGTTGTATATCGTTAACATTGACTTCTATGGGGTGGACCAATGTTTCGGTAACTTCCTGAAAGATTGGTGTCGATTGAACGACCCCCTCAGTAAATACAATGCTATTTCCCTGACCTGTCAGTAATTCGAGACGTTTTTTTATATTTTCATCTTCAGGAAAATTGGGATTGTGAAGCATGCTTTTGAGGCTCTCAATCTCAGGTTCTAAAAAGGTAAGGGCTTCAAGGGTCTTGTCGATATAAAAATGATCGGCATCCCGAAAATGATTTCTGACTGCGATATTGACGGATTGTTTTTTTTCGCGACTATAGGCCTGCTCTTGAAGTCTCCAGAGGTGATTTTCGAGTTCCTTGCTCGCATCCAATTTTGCTGAAAATAAAAACCAAGCGATGATAATGGGGATGAGCCCTGCAAGTAGCAAATAAACAATGAGTCTTTTTTGTGGAATGTTGCTAAACATGGCTATCCTTTACGAAGACGAATAAGTTGTCTTATCTTTTAGATAGAATGAAGTTCGATATCTATCCTTGTTAGAATTCCATTTAATCTCTGCTTTGGGGTCGACGATATCATTTGGGGCAATCAACGCATCGTGGAATTCTCGTGCCATTTTTGGTGTTGGACTGGAAAATTCTAGCTCCACTTTTACTTGATACTTTTCTTGCTTTTTTCCAGGTTCTGGTCTTTTAACCATTGTGTAATTAAAGCTCTCCACTTGCAAGGAAGAGGATGTGTCAGTTTCTTTAGATGTGTTGCCGACAAAATTTGGGTGTGTGCTTAGCCATGCTAAGACATCACTTACAAGAGGTACATTAGGCTGTAATGGATATGTTTGGGGTGTCGCCTGTATCTCCTTTTCTAAATACTTGAGACGTGCTTGAATCTCTTGTGGAGTAAGATTTGCTAAAGGTTCAATCTCTGAGGATTCTTTGTCTGAAGGGACTTTGCTTGCAAATTCCCTTTCAAATTGGGTATAGGGTTTGTTCATGACGGTGAGAAGTTCGTTGTATTTCTGCTTGATTTCTCCTTCCTGGTAATTGATATAAGCCTTTCCAAACAAAGTAAGAGCTATCGCTGTCGCCACACATAAGGCTAAGTAAATGCCTATGGGTTTTTTTAATCTTTTCCATGGATCTGGATAAACGAATTCCTTCTGTCTAAAATTGATTTGATCCAAACGTTTGGGCAAAACGCTCAGAGTCTCTCCGATGGGCAGTGCAAATTGATGTAGCTGACGCTCATCCATGCCAAAAGAATGATCGATCGAAGCGGGAAGCATGATTTTGTTCAAAGGACGGCAAAGCTCGCCAGCAAATCCCTCAATGGCAGCTCCTGGTCCTGTTACAAAGAGCTCTCCTATCTCTTTTCCTTTCACTTGTTTGGTTAATGCATAAATAGTTCGTGTGATAGCGATGCGGAGACTATTTATTTCTTCTTTAATTGCCGGATGATCTTGAATTTTTTGGTTGATTGAAGATTGATCTAGGAGTTTATGATATGTTTCATTGGGCGTTATCCCTTCTTCTTTGGCAAGGCCATCGATCAGATTCGAAATTCCTGAAGGAATATGTTGAGCGGCAATGAGCTTTCCCTTTTCAATGATGATGCAAAGGGCATGGGAAATTCCCAGATAAAGAACGCTATAGGGATTTTCCTTTTCGCCACAAAATTGCTTAGCAAAGAGCGCTAACGACAAAGGGTCTGCAGAGACAATTTCTGGTTGAATGCCGAGTGTATTCCAAAGATTCAAATGTCTTTCCAGATGATCTTTGCGAGTTGCAAAAATCGTGAGCTTGCTCCCCTCTTTATCTTGTGAAAGGATCACCTTATCGAGTAAGGCATTTTCAGGCGGAAAGGGCAAAATAGGTTCTGCTTGGAAGGCGAGAACTTGGTCGATATCTTTTTCTTTTTTGAGTTTTAGCTCCAAAGGACGTACAAGAACCTCTTCAGCATTTAGCGATGTGACCACCAAATTCTTCTGCATTAAGGATTCTAAATGATTTTTTTGTTCATCTGTGTAAAGCGGCTTGACATTTCCCTTTTCTTCTGTAGGTAATTTTATGGGAATGTCGAAAGATGTTTCCAATTTAGGCTTTCCTTTGACAGAAGCAAGGACGACCCCTTTTAATGAAAAAGAATCTAAATCGAGTCCAAGGACATGAGTGGCTTGCGTCTTGTCTAACATAAATTGGAGATGCCGTTGTTATGCAAACCAAACTTGTTACTCATGAACAGGTCTGATTCGGATTCTTTTCCTCTAGAAGTTCGCAAAGATAAGAGGGTCATATTAGAAAGTATGACTCTTTTATCTTCAGAACCAATAGTGCGAGCTTCTAAAGAGAAAGTAATTTCGAATCTAACTGCCTTCATTGGTAGCAAATGGGGTTATAACTGAAATATAACGATAAGAGATTGAATTATAACGAAGAAAGAAAAATATTAGAATATAATTATTATGAGAAAAAACGATCGGATAAAATATTTTCGTGCATCATGAATACACCGAAAATTCTTTCATACAAAGCTTCCAAGGTCTTTGATAAGCATTCTCAGAAAAAGTTCTTCCTTTAGATAAAGAATTTTGCAGAAAGATTTCACACGAAATTCTCATAAAAATTCGCGCAGACTCTTCTGTCAAGTCTTTTTTTGTTTATAAAGTATTTTCTTCCTTTTGACTTCCTCAAAAAATTCTAGTATACCCCTTCGCTTCAACAAATATTGAAATGCATCCGATTCTTTGATGTATTTGGCTATCTTGGATCTTGGAAGGCTTTTTGTGAATAGGCGTTTTTTACGTTCTCCTAAGCTTGAGATTCTGTGATGCCACATATTTTCATGAATTTTTTGCTGCCATTTGCGATCTACTCGAATTCGTCTAAAGAAATCTCTTTTTCTTTGAGAAATTCATTTACTGAGAATAAATTTTTCCTGCGGCTCCAAGCTTCTAGTTCATCAAATAATGCCTTATTACTCTTACGTGCCATGCTAACCTCATCCTGTCTTCTGAATGCTCTCTCTTTGATCTCCTTGTCTACTGCTTCTTCTTTTTCCAAGAACAAAAGCTCTGTTCTTCTGAATTCATCGATTGGTTTCATTTAGTTTTAAGCTGTTCTGCAGAAAAACAGCTAAAAACAAAAAAAATTTTATAACAGGGAGTTGTTCTACATAAAAGGAGACAGTTTCTCGGATTTATGAAAATATTTATTCTGTCATGTTTCCTATTTATGCGTTTTTTTGCTTTTGCTCATGAAGCTCATCATATGCAAGAAACCACTTCGGAAATCGTTCAAAGTAATGAGGTTGTCCAAAAAGGAAAATCGACAGCATGGCTTCAATGGATTGGAAGCTTTCATCTAATTTTCCTTCATTTTCCAATAGCTTTGATCAATATGCTCGCTATCTCAGAATTGATGCGAGGCCTGTTTAAGAGGAAAATGTTTGATTTTTCTTCCCGCTTTCTGATTATTTCTGCAGCAATTTTAACTCCTCTGACGTCCTTATTAGGTTTAATATACAGCTTCTCATTTGCATATGAAGGCTTAATGGAGACGTTTCTTTTTTGGCATATGTGGTTTGGAATTTCAACGGCTATCCTTACAGTAATTGCTGCTTATATTAGAGAGCGATTTGGAAGAACGACAACTTATTTATTTTGTCTAATTTTAATACTGCTGATGGTGAATATCACTGGATTTTTTGGAGGTGGTGTGACATTTGGGCCTGATCAAATGATTCCTCCGTATTATCTAAATTGATTACAAAATTTATCCATTGATTAGCAATTAGGGTCAAAGGCGTGATAAAAACCATTTTTTTCAAGCAATTATTTTGATTTCTATAAAATGAAAAAAAATATACATAGAATAAACGTCCAAACTATGAAAAATGAGACATTTGTGATGAAATATTTATTCCAATGTGCGGCAATTTTTCTTATGGCAACGGTTCCATTATTTGCCACTATTGATGAGGTAACATCCAAAAAGCCCAATATCCTCGTCATAATGGCAGACGATATTGGTTGGTTTAATATCGGTGCTTATCATCGTGGTATTATGTCTGGAAAGACACCCAATCTCGATAAGCTGGCGAGCGAAGGGATGCTGTTTACTGATTACTATGCTGAAGCAAGTTGTACAGCTGGCCGTGCCAATTTCATTACTGGTGAACTTCCCATACGTACTGGATTGACGACTGTTGGACAAGCAGGAGCGGATGTTGGCATTCCTGAGCAGGCCAGTACAATAGCTACTGCTCTCAAGGCTTTGGGATATGCCACGGGCCAGTTCGGTAAAAACCATCTCGGAGACTTAAACAAATATCTACCGACAGTGCATGGTTTTGACGAATATTTTGGTTATCTTTATCACCTCGATGCGATGTCAGACCCATACTGGTTTGACTATCCCCAAGACTGGATCGACAAAATTGGCCCGCGTAACTTAGTGCACAGTTGGGCAACAGAGATGGATGATCCGACCGAGCAGCCGCGCTGGGGCAGAATTGGAAAACAGAAGATCGTGGATGAAGGTCCATTGCCACCATTCCCTGACATGAAAAATAGGCAGAATTGGCATGTGGGCCGTGAAGCTAAATATAATATGGAAACTTTTGATGAAGTCCTGGTTAAAAGCTCTATTGACTTCATGGACAAGGCTAAAAAGGATGGTAAGCCTTTTTTCATCTGGCATAATCCCACACGCATGCACATATTCACTTATCTTCCGCCAAAGTATCAAGCGATGATGAATTCCCAAACCAATTACAACGTCGAAGAGGCAGGGATGGCCCAACTCGATGATTGTATCGGGGTACTCTTGAAACATTTGGAAGAGATCGGAGAGGCTGACAACACCATTGTGATCTTCACGACGGACAACGGGGCGGAAGTTTTCACTTGGCCTGATGGTGGAATGACCCCTTTCAGAGCGACAAAAGGGACTGCTTTCGAAGGTGCTTTCCGGGTTCCATGCATTGTCCGTTGGCCAGGACATATCAAGGCGGGCGCCATTGAAAATAGCCTCTTCTCAGGTCTCGACTGGTTTCCAACTCTGCTGGCCGCTGCGGACAATCCCGACATCACAGATCAGCTACTCAAAGGAGTGAAACTGGGTGACAGAACTTATAGGAACCACCTAGATGGTTATAATCAAATCGATTTATTGTTTGGAAAGGGCCCCTCAAAAAGGCATGAGATCTTTTATTTCGTCGGCGCAAGCCTGGGAGCTATCCGCCACGATGATTTCAAGTTTCAATTCATTCAGCAGCCTTGGGGATGGCCGGGAGAAAAAATTACGACCGATATGCCTACTATTGTCAATCTGCGCCAGGATCCCTTTGAACGCACCCCATCCATTCGAGGCGAAAGTTTGAATAATCTAGGAGGGGGATATATGAATGATTTTTATGCACGTCAATTTTGGCGATTTGTTTCTGTACAAAAACTTGTAGGGAATCTAGCAGAAACTGCCATTGACTACCCACCGATGCAGGCTCCTGCCTCATTCAATCTCTCTGTCATCAAAGCCAAAGTTGATGAAATCATAAAACGTGGAGAAGGCCAGTAAGAGCTCGGAGCGATCGTTATGTTCAAACGATGTCTTACACAGTCTATCCTTCTTCTTTTTGCCATAAAAGCCTTCGCATCATGCGATCCATTACCTTCATGGAATGAAGGGGCAACAAAAAAAGCCATTATGGAATTTGTTGAGGTAACGACCAATCCCCTCTCTCCAGATTTTGTTTCCCCGGAAAACCGCATCGCTACATTTGACCAAGATGGTACATTATGGGTCTCTCATCCTATGTACACACAGGTCATTTACAGTCTTGACCGGGTGTCCATGGTGGTGAAAGAAAATCCAGAGCTTGCAGATGTTGAACCCTTCAAAATAGTCTTGGCAAGAAATAACGACTCAATAGCAAAACTTTCTACGGATGATCTTCTCAAAATTATTGTCACAACTTTAATGGGCATGACAACCGACGCATTTCAAGAGGATGTTAAAAAGTGGCTAGAAATGGCACGGCATCCACGATGGAAGCGTCCTTACACAGAATTAACCTACCTGCCGATGATCGAACTGTTGGAGTATATGCGAGCCAATGAGTATAAGACCTATATTGTGACTGGAGGCGGCCAGGATTTCGTGCGCGTGTATGCAGAAAAGGTGTATGGCATTCTACCTGAACAAGTCGTCGGCTCAATTGGAGGTATTAGCTATGGATATGACAAACAGGGTAAGCCAATTTTGATAAAAGATCCGAAATTATTGTTGAATGACAATAATGCCGGCAAACCCGAGGGCATTCACATTATCATCGGACGCCGGCCATACGCTGCATTCGGCAATTCAATAGGTGACCAACAGATGCTCGAATACACAAAAGCAGGCAGCGGAAAGCGACTCGCCATGCTGGTGCTGCACGACGATGCTAAACGCGAATATGCTTATGGACCTGCTAAAGGGCTTCCTGACACAAATGTTGGCACATTCACTCAGCAGTTATACGATGAAGCCATGAGGCAAGGCTGGATTGTCATCAGTATGAAAGATGACTGGAAGAATATCTTTACATTTGATTCCAATCCATAAAGTATGGTGAATTTTATTCTTTCGTTGCTTGTTTTTTCTTCCACTCCTCCGCTGTCATGAGACATCGAAATCCTAGATGATTTAAGCTAGTGTCTGGTGATGTTTTCATACGTGCAGTGATGCGATATCCCTTGCAATAAGAAGGATGGCATAAAAACGATCCACCACGATGTACTCGTTTCTTCGTGAAGGGATCCTGTGGATCATAACTTGTTTCGGGTCCTTTTGGGTTAACTGAAACTCCCTTTTTAGCCTCTTCAGCATAATAATCGATATGAAAGTAATCATGACACCATTGCCAGACATTCCCTGCCATATCATAGAGGCCATAAGGATTATGCGGATAAGTTTTGGTCGCTGTCGTCCCAAAAATGCCATCAGGCTTTGTACTTCTATAAGGAAAATCCCCCTGCCAAATATTTGCCTGAGGTTTTTCTTCTGAAAATTCCTCATCGCCCCATACATAAATAGGTTTCTTTTCTAGACCTCCGATCGCCGCAAATTCCCATTCTGCCTCAGTAGGAAGACGTTTTCCTGCCCATTCAGCATAGGCAACTGCATCGAACCAGGAGATTTGAACGACTGGGTGGTCTTCTTTGCCTACAATAGTACTTTTTGGTCCTAGGGGGTGTCTCCAATTGGCTCCAGGGATCCAGCTCCACCAGCGATTATGGTTGGATAATGGGATGGGCATTGAGGATGGAGTGAAAACAAGGGAAGCGGCCACAAGGAGTTCAGGATTTGGAGGAGGCGTTCCAGGCTTAACCTGAGCCATAATTTCATCCAGTTTCGGAGGT
>Ga0153954_1000663_pt1 | contig 24730 bp, 22 predicted proteins | sample TSFL038MetaG_FD_102277 | JGI IMG/M metagenome (GOLD analysis project Ga0153954, IMG submission 102277) | Attine ant fungus gardens microbial communities from Florida, USA - TSFL038 MetaG | ecosystem: Host-associated > Fungi > Mycelium > Unclassified | place: USA: Florida, Wekiwa Springs State... | reverse complement strand
ATAACTTCACGTTATTTTTTGGTGTTGCAGCCCAAAAAACTTAATTCACCACCGAGAAAAAGACAGAGAGAACACTGAGAAAGCTACTTCAGATAAACGAAAAGGTAACCCATAGTCAGTCGGTCGATTAGAAACACAACTTACCTCGATGACCTCCTCTGTGGTCTCACTGTCTTTTCTCGGTGGTGAAAAAGCTGGAACAAGTTATTTTACAATGTTGGCGGCGTAAGCAGCTGGGGAGCTACTGACTACCTTTATTTCGAATTCTGACTTCTGAATTCTAAAATCACAATTCTTCTTCTGTCAGCGTGGAGTTGGGATGGGCATGGGAGCGGCTATACACGAAGTAGAAGATGAGGCCGATGAGCATCCATCCGATCAGACGCAGCCAGCTTTCTGATCCGAGAAAGACCATCATTCCGAAGCATGTCGCTATGCCTAGGAGAGGCACCCAAGGAAAGAGAGGCGTTTTGAAAGGGCGTGGATATTCGGGATGTTTGTAGCGCAAGATGATGACTCCTGCGCAAACGAAGGTAAAAGCTAGCAATGTTCCAATGCTCGTCATGTGGCTAACAGCGGAAATGGGGGCTAATGCGGAGATGATGCCAACGAAAACCATCAAGATCAGATTGGCATGCCATGGGGTGTGGAAGGCGGGATGGAGATTGGCTAAATATTTTGGCAGGAGGCCGTCAGAGGCCATGACGTAGAAAATCCGCGATTGACCTAGCAAGAATACCAATATCACTGAAGTGAGTCCTGCTAGGATAGCGAGCGTAATCAGCCACTTCATCCAAGGCAAAGGGGTTTTATTGATAGCATAGGCGACAGGTGCTGCCACGTCGAGCTCGGTATAGTTGGCGATGCCTGTAAGCACCAAAGAAAAGAGGATATAGAGGAGTGTGCAAATGAAGAGTGAACCCAAAATTCCACGTGGAAGACTTTTCTGTGGATTTTTAGTTTCCATTGCTGTTGTTGAAATGGCATCGAAGCCGATATAGGCGAAAAAGACGACTCCTGTCGCTCTCAATATGCCTGACCAGCCGTACTGTCCGAAGATGCCAGTATTTTCTGGAATAAAGGGGACATAATTTTCTGGATTAATATAAAAGACACCAAAAGCAATAAAGACCAGGACGACAGCCATTTTTACTGTGACGATCAATGTGTTGAAAAGAGCAGATTGTCGGATTCCGGTTATGAGCAGGAATGAAATGGCGATGATGATGAGTAGGGCTGGCAAATTGATAATGCCTGTGGCTTGGGTTCCATTGGGTAGAAGAACTGTTTGCCAAGGGGAGGCGATGAGGTCTGGTGGAAGGAAGATTTTGAAATCATGAAGGAGCGAAACGACATAAGCCGACCAGCTGATGGCTACGGTAGCAGCTCCGATGGCATATTCTAAAATGAGGCTCCATCCAATTAACCAGGCGGGAAGTTCGCCCATGGATGCATAAGCATATGTGTAGGCGCTTCCGGAAACAGGGATCATTGTCGCCAATTCGCTGTAGCATAATCCTGCGAATGCGCAGCCGATAGACGCTAGGGCAAATGAAATGACAATGGCTGGACCTGCATTTTCAGCTGCGGCGATGCCTGTAATGGAAAATAGACCGGCGCCGATGACCGCTCCAATGCCGAATAGGATGAGGTCAAATGTTGTTAAGGAACGTGTGAGATGCTTGCCTTTGGAGTCGGTGAGCTTTCCAAGCTCTTCCAGGGATTTTCTCGTCCAAAGACCCATCATGCATCCTTTTCCAGGCACGTCATGAGAAGTTCACCGAGAGCTGCGTTTGCGCTGCGTTCAATAATCATTTGCCTGCTGCCGTGGGCACGAAGGAGACGGGCTTTTGGGGGTGCGCCTTTTCGTGCCGTGCCTATCCATACCGTCCCTATGGGTTTGTCTGGAGTCCCTCCTGAGGGTCCTGCAATGCCGGTGATGGCGAGTCCAAAATCGCTTCCTGTCGAGGCTAATATCCCTGAAGCCATAGCAAGGACCGATTCTTCGCTGACGGCTCCCTTTGTTTGGAGAAGATCTTTAGAAACGCCGAGGAATTTTTCCTTCGAGAAATTTGAATAGCAGACGATGGACCCTAGAAAATAGGCGGAGGCGTTGGGAAGTTGTGTGAGTTTGGCGGAGAGACTTCCCCCTGTGCAAGATTCTGCGATGCTTAATGTCCAGCCATTTTTGATGAAGAGGTTATGGATAGTCTCTTCGATTTTTCCAGAAGATGATTCAAACAATTGCTTGTTGAAGCGGGCTGCAAGAATATTTAGGGGAGCAGAGAGCAAAGCATTCCCTTCGCTTTCTCTACTGGTTTCAATGCTTGCACTGACCGTGAGTGTACCGTGAGAGGGGTAGATTCCGAATTCTATTCCGGGATAGTTTTTTTCAAGTTCGCGCAATGAGGGATCGATGGTTGATTCGCTGATTCCAAAAAAGTGGAGGGCTTGTGAGATTTGGCGTTTTTTTTGGGGAAAATGGGAGATGAGATAGGGGATGACTTGATTCCTAAGCATCAGATGCATCTCTCTGGATACCCCTGGCATTAAAATGAGTGTATTCGAAGGCGTATTGAAGACTAAACCAGGTGCAGTGCCCACTTCATTTTTCAGGATGAATGCTTTTGTCGGGACTGTTGCTTGGTCGTTTAAGCTGATCAACATACTTCCGTAGCGCTGCTTGAGAGTTTGCGCGATAGATTCGTCGAAATAAAAATCTGAGTCAAAGATTTCAGCGGCGACTTTTTTGGTACAGTCGTCACAGGTCGGTCCTAGACCTCCTGTAGTGATGACAATGCGACTCCTTTGCAAGCACTCTTGCAGGGCTATTTTGAGGAGAGCAGGTTGATCGGGCAGGACAGTATGCCGGGATACAAGATATCCCGATTTAAAAAGCTCTTTGCCGATGTCTGCAGCATTTGTATTAATGGTAAAGCCTTTTAGAATTTCAGTTCCAATGGCGACGACTTCGATCTTTTCATTCATGCGACAGTAATTCCTTTAAGGATAAGCTGAGGGTGCTTATTGATCCATCCTAAGCTTTTTTTTCCAAGTCGCATGGGGACATTGTATTTGATTCCTTCAACGCAAAAAGGGGTTGGAATCGTATGCTGGCGCATCCAGCGCTGTAAGGTATGAAAAAGAGCGGTATTTGGGAATGATTCGTCGTTTTTAATTTGGACAACTTGTTTCGTTTGACCATCTTGATATAATTGAGGATAAGAAAATTGGATACCCCACGTAATGCTGTCGATGCCGAAAATCATCGGTCGGAATTTTTTATCGATGGGAGAAAAATCAAGGTGATGGGCTTGAAGTTGGACGACTGGTTTAGAAACTCGAATGATCTGCTGTTCGGTGCCAACGGGAATGGAGAAAAGGGCGTCGGGTGAAACGGTCATGGCGGGCGAAAACCACATGCGGTAGCTTTCTGGAGGAGGGAGAACTCCTTGCTTTAAAGAGTCGATGTAGGAGGCATAATGCTTTAAAAATTCCTCCTTGGAAAGCGGCCTTTTATTTTTTTCAAAAACATGTCCACAAATGTATAAGAAAAAGATGCCGAGCGAGTCTAAAAGATGAGACATTTCCTCTACATCGAGGAGGGCCTGGCAAGAGAGCCATTTGGAAGCTTGCAAAGGCGGTTCGCTGGTTGTTCCAATGCGCAAATGATCCATGGGATAGTGAAGGGCTTATGCCGTTAAGTGGTTTTTTTTAATTCCGGTGATGATTGACAGCCAAGCAACGCCAATGAAGATGGCACAGTCAGCTAAATTGAAGACAGGAAAATCATACCCCCAGAAAACAAAGTGAAGCATATCGACGACATGGCCGTATAAAAAATAGTCGAGGATATTTCCAGCGGCACCTGCAATGATCAAGGCTAATGGAATATTCCATCCTTTATATTTATTGAAAAATAACGCATAGGCAATGAGTCCAAAGACAAGGACGATACGCAAATAGAGGAGTGGGATTTGGAAGTCCGAAAGGACCCCCCAGGCAGCTCCTCGATTGATTTGATGGCTTAAAGAAAATTCTATTCCAAGAAAGTTCTTAAAGACTCCAATTCCTCCGTAGGGATACCAAAGCTGATAGCCATTGATAAGTGGCAAGTATGTATGTGTCAAAAGCTTTGAAAGGATATCAGCTAAAAGGATCCCTGCGCTAAGGAAAAAAGGGACTAAGCGGTTGTAAATACGATTCATTTTCATTAAAACCGAAAAGTTAAATCAACCCTTTTTCCACTTGTTCTTGCGCCTTCACAGTCATTGTGGCATATGGCACAGCTTCTAAACGAGCTAAAGGAATTTCTTCGCCGGTAATATCGCAGATGCCGTAGGTGTTTTCATTGATTTTTTCCAAAGCTCTTTCGATTTGGCGCAGGACATTATATTCGCGCGAAGTGACTTCAAGGCTTATTGTGCGATCAAAGTCGTCAGTTCCCTGATCTGCCTGATGCTGGGAGTAGCCGGTCGCCTCGTCAGGAGTTTTGACTTCAGCTGTCGACCCCTTGAGCGAATGGGTTAAGTTCCGATGCATATCTTCGAGCCGTTTTTTAAATTTAGCGATTTCCGCTTTTTTGAGTGCCATTGATATTCTCCTCATTACTCACATGTTATTTTTTCAGATTTTCGCCCATAAAAGGCATCATCTTTAGGTTTAATGGATTGGATAGCGTCCATTAATTCCGCGACGTTCTTAAAGCGCCGATATACACAAGCAAAGCGTATATAGGCGATCGGGTCTAACGCTTGCAAGTGTTTCATCACAATATCGCCAAGTTCTGTAGTTGTGATCTCGCGCACCTGCTGCTGCATAATATCTCCGGTGATTTGCGAAGCAATGGCGATCACTTGTTCACGGCTTATTGTTGTATGGCGGCAAGCCGCCTCCATTCCTTTGATCAACTTTTGCTGTTGAAAGTCTTCATATCTCCCATCACGCTTTTTTACTTCAACAGACAATTCAATCGTTTCAAAAGTTGTAAAGCGTCGTTGGCATTCCAAGCATTCGCGTCGGCGGCGAATCGCGTTCATTTCCATCGCATCGCGGGAATCAGTGACTTTCAATTCTTCATGATGGCAATAAGGACATTTCATAATGATATCCTAAGCAAATACACTCGATGCCTCAACATAGTTAAGCAGTTTTCAATACATACAAAGGGAATTTCTCGCTAAAAGATTCTGCGGTGTTATCGAAAATTTACAGCGCAAATGGCCCAAAATCCAAGAGCAAGGAAAACCTTACGCGTCACCAGAACATGCATGAAGTTCTTTTTTTTTTGCCATTCATTTTGCACAGTCTAGATAAATTTAATAGAAATCCGATTCCGATAAAGTAGGAATTATATTTTTTTGTTTTATTCCAAAATAAACTGTAGATTTTTTTTGTTTTTATTTTAGTTGAGAAAATATTAATGATTTTGTATTAATTTTACGATAATTTTAGATTTATAGATCAATTTTTTAATAAGCCATCCTGCTGTCAATTTTCGAGAGGTTCTTTAATTACAGCAAGAGTCGTTAGGAGCCATCGATGATATCTGATAATACTTATCCTTATACTTTACTTCTTCAAGGTTATGCTGAAAAAAGTCCTTATCCAGAAGATTTTAATTCAACAGATGATGATTTTAATCCAACAGACGATCAAATACAAATCGTCAGTCATCTTAAAGATTTTAAAGTTTCAGTTAGCGAAATTGTCACGTGCTTTTGGGCCTCTATTAAATCACAAAATCATGATGGGCAAATTGGAGAAGTCAGATCATTTCTTGATGAGTTTCCAAAAATTATAAAAGAGCCCACAATCGTTCAATCTACAATTCAGAAATTTTTCCATGGTGTGCTTGGTGCTCCTAAAATGATGGATCGATGGTCGCAGTTTAACTCCTTGAATTTAACGGAAGTTTTCGTGCGTCAATCCTTATTGTCAGCGATGTCTCAAAGTCCAGATACTTCATTAAGAGAACTCGCTAAAGAGTTTTCTTTGAGCAGGTTTTCTAAAGAGGCTAACGTCACAAAACCTGAAATTTCTGCATCTCCATTCTATCAAGAAATTGGACAAGAGCTTTCAGAGATCGAGGTGGATTTGCTTCTTGCGAAAGCTAATGGTGAAAAGTCGTCTGATTTCTATGAAAAATTATGCAAGCTTTTAGTGTCTGGAAAACTTGAAAAACGCCAGACAGAAATCACAGAAATAATGAGCAAAGTTTACTATGATGAAGATTTTGTAACCGTTCTAAGCAAGCTAGCTCATGAGGAAGCCATTCAGCTTAATTTGTATAAAAATTGCTTTAATCGAATTCTTTCTCTTCACGAGAAATCTAAAGACCAATCAAGGAAGCTTTTAAAACGCCATCTTGAGCTTAGTCAGAAATTCAATCTCATTTTCGACAACCAATTTACCACTACCTATGAATTTCCACTCATAAAAAAATTTATAAAATCAACGTTTAACACTGTTTTTGACGCTTGTCTTGCTAAATTAACAATTTTTCTAAAAAACCGTCTGTTCCCTTTGGAAATATTTTCTTTTTTGAAGGAGCGTTTTTTAGAGTTGAAGGGTTTAGAACAAAGAAAAAAAATCCTAGAATTGATGATAGATTCTTTTATTGAGATGGAGACCGTTAGTAAAGATCTATTAATAGCGATGGGCAATTTTTTCAAGTCATTACCTGAAAACAATATCGATTTTTTCAGATCTTTTCCTGAAAAAGCAGTTAAATGTGTTGATAAATATTTCAAAGAAATTGATTCGAGAGCATCCTCTTCAGAATCTGAGGAAGAGTTCATTCAGATGTTCGAGAGCGGTTTATATGCTTTAGGAAATTGCGCTATTAGTCCATCACTTCCAGAGAAAGATATCCACATAAGTGCTTGGAAAATAATGTTCAAACTTTGCGTCCAAGGATATGGAAAAACTGAGGAAGTCCAAAAGGATTTAGATGAAAGATTTCGACTCGCTTTAAATTCTTACTTAATTCGTTATCGAAACCCGGCGTATAAACAAGCTAACCGCGAAAAAATTGTGCAAATGGTTTACGAAATGGCCATTGAGGAGTGCTTTGAAAAATTCGATCGAGAAAACGACGTTCAATTGAATTTAGTTTTAAAAATTTTAAATATTTTTGCCCATCAAAAACAAATAAATAAAAGTGAAATTGAAAATATTAAAGAACGATTTAATCAATTACAAATTTCTAAAAAATATTTCGAATTTTTTGAAAAATATGTGATAAAATTCAATCAGTTTAAACTATGTCAAATGACGGTAAACTTATGGAGTGATTTAAGAAAAAAGGAAGAGAATTTAGCGAAGCTAATCACTCTATTGAAAAGCAGCTAACAAAACTGTCATTCTAAAAATATCCCAATGTTTCTCTAAGGTGCGAATGACTCTTTATAACAGGAAAAATAAATACGACAAAAACACCTTTTCAACTCAATTTAGGCAGGCTAAAGGCAACAATTATTTGTATTCAGAATAGCTGCCTTTGTAAAAATAATATGTTGATATTAATAATTTATTCCTATTTTATAATAAAATGATCTCAATTACATCTTTCGAATCTTATGAAAAAATCCCTGAATCTGAGTCGCAGCTACTTGAATTAAACAAAAAATTTAATCGTGAATGTTTAAATTTTTGTCACCATATGTGGTCGGGTGTTAAGGATCATCCACACTATCCCTTGATGGCTGAAAGGATCATTAATGCTTTTCCTAAGGCTCTCACTGAAAAGAATTTGGATGGCCTTTCGAGTATAATTCAAGAGGTTATTCAAACACGATCCCTATTTGACGCATTAAATTCAGATATTCAACTCTGCCAAAAATTGGCACAAGAATTGAAGCTATCACCTACTGAAATCCAATCCCGCCTGCTTTCTTCATTGTGTCAAAGTAAAATTGAGGATTTGCAAAATCTTTCTGTAAGGCTTTCTTTGAGGGGCTGTGAATTACAAAAAAGTGAGGTTGCGACTCCATCGATGGATTTTAAAAATGATTTGTTTCATGAGTTGGCGAATTCGCTAGAAAAAACTGAAGACTTAAATGAAAGAAAAGAAGATTTTCAAGAGATCCTTCAATTATTCAAGATCGGAACAATTGCAGAAGCTAAAGATTGGATAAAGATACTTGGGGTGTTTTCTCGGAGTTCATCCGATGAGTTAAAAGAGAAAGCCTGGAATGAATGGTTTGCCTGGGCCGATCAACATGTTGACAAAGCGGTAGAATTTATCAATGGGATGAATAAGACGCTTATTCGAGATTTTTATTTTCATCGGAATATGAAGAATTTTTTGGAAAAATTACTCCAAAATCCTCAGGTAAAAGAGCCTATTGAAATCTATTTGAAACTTCTATCGCTTTCCAAAAACTCTCTAACGAAGAACATGCCTTTTGAGGCCGTCCCATTTCTTAAAAAAGTCTGGGAGATTCACGAGAAGATGATTCAAAAGCTGCCGAAAGACCAGCCTTGTTTGAGAGAGCAGGGACTTCGTTTATTAGAAAGAAGTTTACAACATAGTGACGAAGTGTTTTTCGATGAGGAGCTTTTAAATGATTATTGTTTTTATGTGAAAGAATGGCTCTTGCTTGATTCTAAGGAAATTGGCCCCTTAGATGAAAGTGCATTAAAATTATTAAGTCTACAAAAGAAATATTGGTGTAAAAATGCACTGTCCTTGAGTCGTGCATTGAGAGAAAAGTTTCCAGTTTCAGTTTTTAAAGTGGCTAAGTGTTTAAAGGATACTAATAACGTACAAGCGTTGTCTGAAATGCAGGAATGTATTCGTCAAGGCCTTTCATTGGTTGAAGCAGCAAAAGACAACCTTACGCGATTTGCAAGCCTACTTTCGCAATTATTACCACAATTTGATGTAGATAGTTTATTGTTATTAAGAAGAATAATAGAGCATCATCAACCTAAAATCAATCAAGCGATTCTTCCTGTTATTGACGGACTTATTCATCGCTTATTGGCTTGCCATTGTGATGGTCAGGATGGAATGACCAAAACGATTGAGTTTTTCTGTCAAATCTATCCCCATAAGAATATCGATTTAGAAACTCGAATCATCGAAGCCTTTGGACTATTTTTGAAAAGCAATCCTAATTCTAAAGATATTACAATCATTCTAAATCTTCTTTCTACGAAATTTAAAAAAGATAGAGAATTTCTTTTTTATTTGTTATTGTCAATGACCCATATAGGGAATGAAAATCAAGCTCCGGATAATCCGATTCGACATCTGATTTTATGGTTTTTTAAAGAACATCAGAAGATATTTGAATTTGGACAATGTTGTGACTTTTTTAATATCTATCTCGCTCCTTGCCTTCAATCAGAGAAAATTTTGGATGACGAATGTTTAAAAATTTTTACGCTTTCTAAATTTATAGATAATAAAATCCTTGCTAAAAAGAATATTATAGAAAATGCTGATCTATTTAAAAAAATGAGGAATCATTTTTCTAATTTTAATGAAGATCAGTTTGTTCTCTTGATTTCCAGGATTATCGAACGTAATTTGGATCGAGTCAATACGAGCTTGGAAATTAAACTTCTAGACCGTGCTAGGTCCTTGACTTTATGGGGATATGCTGCAAGAGCTAAGGGTTTCCTTGAAAATCGCTTTCTTGAAGTTTCTGAAAAAGCATTCAATTGTTTAGTTAGATTATTCATGGCTCTGGATCCAAAAAATACCGAGGATCATTCTTTTCAAGAACAATACCACAGGGTTTTTTTGGACACTTTTCGGGCACATTTAATTGGTCGTTTTGAATCACCCGATAGATTAGATGATAGATTATTAAAATTTTATAGAACTTTAAGGGCTAAAAATAAAAAAGCTTTGGAAGAACAAGAGTTTTTTTATAATGAATGTTTAATATCCATCTTTTGTGATATCAGCAAGGTTTTGATTGCCAGAGGAAGTTTATCTGAAGATGAAAAAAAAGAGCTTTTGGAAGACACTTTGCAAACTGTGCTTTTGCATGCAAAGGGATTTAAATTTGATTTTAAGTTTTTTATACAACTGATTCAAACAGCCTATGGAAAACAAGATGCCGATGCTGCTATCGATTTAATCGATCATTTGATCATGGACTTGAATTCTAAAGATTCTGTGAATCATGAACTTATATTCATTGCAATTAATTTTATGGATGATGTTTCTGAGAAAAAACCTCCCGAAATAGCAATTGCTTATTACAAAAAACTATTAGCAACTGTCCAAAAATTTCAAGTGCTTGAGATTCCTATTTCAAAATATCTCCACCGTTTATTGGTTTCGATTTATTTCGCTTTTTTAGAGCCAAAGATAAAAATTTCCGAACATCTTCGCGGAAAAAGTGATGAAGAAATAATGGAGATAGCTCCAAGTCAAGGAATGAGATCAGCTCCAAACAACTTTAGCGAGCCTACGAAATCTCTATGTCAAGAAATTATAGAAGTTTATATCAAAGAAGTCCAAGGTCAAATATCTCTGGAAAAGGTAGAAGAGAGTATAGATAAGATCGTTGCTTGGATGCCCTTCGTGATGACAAGAGACACTATAGATGAAATTCAGGAACGTTTAGGAAGAAACTTGGATTAACAAGCGGGGAAGTCAGAAGCGCGTCGTTGTACAATTCACCACCTATTTTAAAAATAATTATTATGTGCTCGAAGCATTTGGAGTGCGAAAGTCCTCTTTCGCTTTGTTATGAGGGCGATTTTGGTGTGAGAATAAGAGGGACTTCAGCGATTCAAACGACTCCCAGAGAACCTCAAAAGATAAGAACAAAAACATTCCGAATTTTAAACTTCTGAGTTTTGAATTCTTGCTTTATAACAAAGCGAAAGAGGATTTTCGCACTCCAAATGCTTCGTGCATATAATAATTATTTTAAAAAATAGGTGATGATAAGGGTTTTAACCCCTGGTGGTTGGTCCCTTATTTCGTGCCCCTGCCCGTGTGCATGCCCGTGCCCGAAAATTAACTTTTGCACGACTTATCTACGCACCATCTTGCCTAACATGGACACAATACGTATAAGCAAATCTCGACTTTTTCTTGATATTGCTTTAGTTTTCAGAAGGTAATCTTTTCGGGCATGGGCACACACACGCATCCTATTACCCATAAGAAGCACAATGCTGCTTACAATATAACATAAAGGGCTAAACGCAGAGGCGCAAAGAAAAATCCAAAGACAAACCAGTCCTCCTCTGCGTCTCCCTGTCTTTGAGCCTCTGCGTTGTAATGTTTATTGGACTTGAGTAATTAGGATGCCCACACGGACAGGGGATGGATCATCTAGGTTAATATGGATGTATAAATTAAACTTTTCGGGCACGGGCACGCACACGGGCAGGGGCATGGAATAAAGGACTAGTTAACCAGGGGTTAAAACCCCTGGTTAACTATGTGGAACTGCTTCACTGTTGCACTTTTAGTCTTTCGGACTATTAAGACCAGATTAGAATTCGAGTCGATGATCAATTAAGGGATGAGTATCACCGACATCGGAATCGTGATGATGAGGATTCACAGCAGTTGATTTTTCAGTATTTACAGGAGCATTTAATTTTTTGTTTAATATCTCAATGTGGTATTCAACCACTTGCTTGGTTATTGCTTTATCGAAGTTTTCCGCTACATAACCTTTCGTGAATTCTTTAATTTTTTCAATAGTAATGTTTCCATTTGAAAATTCATTACGAAGATGCACATGGTATTCTGAATAAAGATCTTTTAAAGAATTTTTATCAACTGTTTTAGTATTTCGTTTTTTCAAAAATTCGAAGAAATCTTTATGTATCGTTGATTGATCAGCGACCAAAATGTCTTTGTAAGATGAGCGTTCCTCTAATAGTTTCATTTGCTTATCAAATTTCTGAGATTGTTTTTCTTCGTCTTTAAATCGACTTTCTTTTTTTCCTAGATATTCGATAATCCATCCTTCTAATTTAAGATTAGTTATTATTAGAACGATATCTCTTAAATCTGAATATCCTGGCGGTTGCTGTAAATTAAGATTGAGAGGGGTTGCTTCGTAGGACCGACGATTTTTAAGGGCGTCTTTCGAAGCTAAAAGATTCTCATAACCTATCGAATTGATCGTATCGAGAATGTTTTTTGTCTTTATGGCTTTCACTTTTAGGTCTTTTGCAATCTTTTTGGAAGGAATAGAACCCTTTGTGCTGACAATGTCAGAAAATTCTTGAACTAAAACGCTTAGATACTTTGCAACTTGGTCAAGAGCTATTTTTCTTTCTGGAAGATCGAGAGCTTTAATTTTCTCAAAGATTTTTTCTTTCCATTTAGAAGAAGAAGATATTTTTTCGATTTTCTTTCCATTGATCTCGAGGTCCATTAAACCATTAAAATTACCGACAATGTTAGAATATGTAGTGGAACTAGATATCATTTTTTTTATTCCTCGTTTAAGGTTAGAATATTAGCGAAAAGACGATCGTTATACTTTTAAGATAAATAAAAGAAAATAAAAGACTGCAATTTTTTCTAAAACTCGTTGATCTCATCGATCATTTGTCGTAACAATCCAAAATCTCTTCGAGTATGATGAAAAATCAAGCGAGGCAGTTCTAGATGATCGGTTTCCCCTTGAAGAGGTCCAGACTGAGTGATGTTTCCGTCGCTTACCAGGGCGGAATACTTTTCGTTTAAACGATCGATCTGTTGCTGTGAAAGGGGGTCTTTAAGTCTAATGACGAAAATATCCTTGACATAGCGGCTAGAGTGATAGCGAGAATAAAATTTTAAGATATGCTGTACTGCCGATTCTGGGTCATCAGCAATGAAAAAAAGGTTGACGTCTTCAGGACTGATCCAATGATTATCTAGAAGATTATCATTGATATAGCGGCGCCATTGCTGCCAATAGACACCTCCTTCGCCTTCAACTAAAACAATGGGAATGATATTAGCCTTCCCCGTTTGTATGAGGGTCAGCATTTCAAATAACTCATCAAGAGTGCCAAACCCTCCTGGAAAGGCTGCCATTGCATGAGAATGGCTCATGAACATGAGTTTACGGGTAAAAAAGTAGCGGAAAAAAATGAGTTTGGGGTCGCCTTCAATCACTGTATTGGAGGGTGCTTCAAAAGGAAGCCGTATGGAAAGTCCAAAGCTCAATTCTTTTTTGGGGCCTTCGATGCTGGCTTTCATAATCCCATTGGCAGCGCCTGTGATGCACATCCAGCCGTTTTTAGCCATCTCAGTGCTGAATGTTTTGGCAGCGAGGTAATCTGGGTGGTCTTCTGGGGTACGTGCTGATCCAAAGATGCTGATGCAAGGGCCCTCCTTGTATTGGTTAAAGACCCTATAAGCATAGCGCATTTCTTTAATCGAGCGGGTGATGACTTTGAGCTGTCCGACATCATGGCCTTCTTTCATGAGCTTGAGGGCAGTCTCTACAATCTGAGTCACCAATCCTCCCTCAAAACTCTCTGGATCTCCGCCGCCTTTTTTTATAAGCTCTTTAATTGCGCATTCGATGTCATCTTCTTGTTGTTCGATTATTCTCATTGTCCGCTCTAGTACCACGTGATGCCATCCAAATCGATAGGCAAAAAAAGATTTTATGTTGTAAAAATGACTATGGCTTGACTTGTGATCAAAAGTAAATTAAAAACTCACCTTATGCAAAAGGAGTAACGATCAAATGGATCTTTTGATCTCAGAAAAAGGCAAAAATGCTCGCCATATTTTTCTCAATATGGCTGCGCTTTTTGCCTTTTTCTGGAATCAAAATCTCTCATTTGTTCATTTACTCCTTTCTTGCGTAAGGTGAGTAAAAAATCCATGAAAGTGAAATGTCAGATGTTATTCTTCTTTGTCTATTAGTAGCGGCCGCTTTGGTTGTTTCTATTGTTGTCTGGACCATAAAAAATGGCATTTCACCCATGCCTACTTCACCTAAAGTCAAGCGGCGTTTATTGGAAATTTTGCCTGTGGTCCAAGGACGCATTTATGAATTAGGCTCAGGATGGGGGACGCTGGCCTTTTCATTGTCACGTCATTATCCAGAAGCACAAATCATTGGATTTGAAACATCTCCAGTTCCTTATTGGATTTCTAAACTGTGTTTGAATTTAAGCTCTTCAAGAAACCTGACGTTTGAACGACGAGATTTTTTTAATGTTGAGCTGAAAGATGCGACGATGGTTGTTTGCTATTTATATCCGGGGGCAATGAGAAAACTTGGAGAAAAGCTTATTCAAGAGCTTAAGCCAGGAGCCTTAATCATCAGCCACACGTTTGCTTTGCCAGGATGGGAACCTAAGGCAACATATGAAGTCGACGATCTATATCGTACAAAAATTTATATCTATGTAAGGTAAAACTCTTATTTATGCCAGAGAGGGCTCTAATAAGATGCTAGCAAGCAAGATGAACAAGACAAGAATGGAAATAAAAATATAGAGATAATCTTTCAGATAAGCAAACATAACGATGCAAGAGGCAACGCGGGCAATCGGCGTGGCCACTAGTAGCAAAATTCCCAGCTGCATTATTTGCAGACTATTGCCTTGAAAGGATTCTAAAATAATCTTCGAAAGTTTTGTGAGATCTACTGGTTCGGCTTTAAATACACGGTAGTCGAAAATCTCATCAGGATGAAGCCAGAGGAAAATTCCACAGCCAATACCACTCACAAGTAACGCTAAAAGCAGTCCTCCAAGTAGGACATAACTTAAAAATTTTTCCGGTGCTCTCATTTAAAAAATTCCAGTATAAATCATCTGAATTGCGATAATGACAATCAATAGGATGAATAGTTTGCGTAATAGATCCGTTTTCATCCGTGGCAATATTCTCGCACCGCATAATGAGCCGAGAGTGACTCCGATCAGCACGGGCAACGTGAGTATAGGATCGATATAGCCCAAATGGAGATAAAGGCCTGCGCTAGCAGCGGCGGTAACGCCGATCATAAAATTGCTTGTTGTTGTGGATACCTTGAAAGGCAATTTCATGGCCTTATCCAAGGCTAGCACTTTCAAAGCTCCAGATCCTATACCTAGTGCTCCGGAAAGGAGTCCGGCGATAAGGATAATGAAGTAACCTAAAGGAACATTTTGGACATGATATGCTTTATAGCCCTTTGCAATGGGATATTGGCCGTCGAGCTTAAAAAAAGTTGCAAGCTTATCAGGCGGAAGATCAAAGGCTGGCAATCCATTGCCATACAAAGAAGCGATAGCGCTATATAATAAAACAAGGCCAAAGGCGAGATGCAATGCAGAGCCGGGAAGATGGCTCCCTATTATAACCCCTAGAATAGCTCCAAAAGTTGTACCTGTTTCTAGTAATAGTCCTACACGTACATTTGAAAATCCTTCTCTTACATATGCCGAAGCAGCTCCAGAAGAGGTTGCAATGACAGCGATAAGACTTGTGCCAATGGCATAATGAATATCAGCATGGATTCCAAATACCAGCAGAGGAACAATGATGAGTCCGCCGCCAAGTCCTGAAAGCGCCCCGATCAAGCCGGCTAACAGCGATCCTGAAAAAAGAATTGAAAAGATTTCGATAGCAGTCACAGCAATAATTGAAACCTATTTATTTTTTCCTAAACGACGTAACTGTTTCGCAAAGCGTTTGGAGTGCGAAAGTCCTCTTTCGCTTTTAAAGGCAGCTAGAAGTCATTTTTAATACTAACTTCATATTTTTTTATCTAGCACAATGAGATGAAGCATTGTACCAGTTTTGCATTGGAAAAAATTGCCTTTATAACAAAGCGGAAGGGGACTTCCGCACTCCAAACGCTTCGCGCAGAAGCTTTTCTACCGCCTACAGACTACTGGCTACCGTCTACCTTTATTCTGAATTCTGAATTCATATCCATTTCACCACTTTGCGACGGGCGGCATCGAGCACAAAATCGCTTCAGGATTGCCTCCAGATTGGAAGCCGAAACGAGTTCCTCTATCGTAAAGTAAATTGAATTCAACATAGTGAGCGCGAAGTTGATGTTGGCGTTCTTTTTCTTCTGGGTTGTAAGATTGAGGGATACGTCGTTGGTAAATTGGCAAAATAGCGTCCAAAAATGTATTCCCCACCTGTTTCCATAGAAGAAAGTCATTCTCAAAATTACCTGTATTATAGTGATCAAAGAAAATTCCTCCTATTCCGCGCTCTTTCTTCCAGTGAGGAATATAAAAATAATCGCGAGCATTCTGTGAAAAAGTGGGGTACAATGTGCTGTCGAAGGCATCGAGAGAATGTTTGGCGATTTGGTGAAAATGCTCTCCATCTTCGAGATAGGGAAAGCCCATCGGCGTTAAATCATAGCCTCCTCCAAACCAATGTCCTTCATTGGTTTCAATGTAGCGGATATTCATATGCACTGTAGGCGCATGTGGATTCATCATATGTGTGATCAGACTCACCCCCGTAGCGAAGAAAGGTCCCTGGCCTTCTTGAGTAGGAATCGCTTGACCGGAGACTCCAGACCAATTGACAGCGGCTTTTTCAAATGCCTGGCCTCGTAGCAAAGAAATTTCTCCACCGCCGCCCGAATGATGCTGCCAAGGTTTTCTTTGAAAGCGGTGAATAGGTTCAAATTTCTCAAACTGTTCGATGATTCTGTCACGAAGATCTTTTAAAAAGATGATAATTTGTCCACGAAGATGTTCTGTCATGTGATACACTCAATAGGGGATTTATCGCTATTTTACTGGATTTCTTGATTTAATAAAGAAAATCATGGACAATAGACGCAATTATTAATAAATTCGAAGGGTCGTACTAATTATGCGGCAGCTTCTTTTAAAATCAGTCAATGACTCTATTAAGGCAATCTCTTTGCTAGAGCAACCTTTTGCTCTCACTTTCATGGAAACGGCTGCGGAGATGATTACCGATTGTTTTCAGAATGGAAACAAAGTTCTAGTAGCGGGAAATGGAGGCAGCCTTTGCGATGCGATGCATTTCGCTGAGGAGGTGACAGGTGTATTTCGTACTTTGCGGCCCGCCTTGCCTGTCATTGCCCTTTCTGATCCTGGGCATCTCACCTGCGTAGCCAATGATCTGGGATTTGAACAGGTTTTTGCTAGGGGAGTGGAAGCTTTCGGCAAGCCTTGCGATGTTTTTGTGGGCTTAACGACAAGCGGCAATTCTCCAAATATTATCAAAGCGTTTGAAGTAGCCCGTCAACGGGATTTGAAGACTATTGCTTTTCTTGGTAAAGGTGGAGGCAAGCTCAGAGGGGTTTGTGATGCTGAGCTGATCATTGATGGTTTTTCCACTTCTGACAGAATTCAAGAAGCGCATATGGCTGCCATCCATATCATTATTGAAATGATCGAATATCATCTTTTTGCGAAAAAAGAACATCCTGCATCTGAAGAATTATTGGTAAATTAGGCCGATTCCCCATCCCTCAGAAATTCATGTAGACCTAAAATCATGCAAAGACATTTAGAGAATTATTTTCTGGATATCATCACAGGGAAGCAAAAGGGGATATTCTCTTCTATTTTAAAATTTTTCCTTTGGCTCTTTAGCTGGCCCTTCCGATTGATTGTCTTATGTCGCAATTGGATTTTTGATAAGGGATGGGTGAGCCGCTATTATCCACCTGTTCCCGTTGTTATCAGCATCGGCAATATTGTTGTTGGAGGAACGGGAAAAACTCCTGCGACTTTGATGATCGCTCAGGAATTTTATAATGATTTTTTAATTGCTATTCTCTCTCGAGGATACCGGTCGCAGGCTGAAAAACTTCCATTGCCAATCATATTAAGCAAAGGGGAAGGACCGATGCAATCGGCTTCATTTTGTGGGGACGAGCCTTTTTTGATCTCCCAAAACCTTCCTAAAGCCATTGTCATTGTTGGAAAAAATCGTCATAAAGCCTCGGATTTAGCTGCCAAAGCAGGAGCCCAATTAATTCTTTTAGACGATGCGATGCAGCATCGCCGGTTGGCTCGCGATTTTGAAATTGTCGTCATGGATACTTCAGATCCTTTTGGACAAGGTCATTTTCTACCTCGCGGTCTTTTGCGAGAAGGCATCAGCTCATTATCTCGGGCCGATTTGATCATATTAAATCATGTTCATGACCGACGAACTTTCCATTCAATCAAAGAATGCGTCAGCGCTCATACGAAAGCCATCATTGTAGGCACCCGAATGGAGGTGACAGGCATAGAGACGCTTGGGGGCGAGAAAATTTCATCTTTGCAGGATAAGAAAGTGGGAATTTTTTGCGGCATTGCCCATCCAGATTATTTTTATAATACTGTTTTGCAGCAGGGAGGATCGATTGTCGACAGTGCTTTTGTTGCGGATCATATGTGTCTCGAACCTAAATCACTGGCTTCTTTCGCCGAACTATGCAAAAAAAATGGGGCTGAGCTATTGTTGTGCACGGAAAAAGATAAAGTAAAAATTTCAGATATCGATAATTTTCCTTTGCCAGTAGCATGGGTAAAAATGCGCCTGAACTTAGTCGAAGGGCAGGCAGAATGGCGTACTTTTATGGACCGCATCCATACAGATTTGAAAAGGCGGATATAGGGAAACGCAACATAGGGATTCTGAATTCTGATCTTTTTCACCACCGAGACAGAACAGTGAGACCACAGAGATGGTCATCGAGATAACTGAGCGTTGTGTCTTCTACTGGCTGCTGACTACTGGATACTGACTACCTTTTATTCTGAATTCTGATCTTTTTCACCACCGAGATAGGACAGTGAGACCACAGAGATGGTCATCGAGATAACTGAGCGTTGTGTCTTCTACTGGCTACTGACTACCTTTTATTCTGAATTCTGAATTTCTGTGTTGCGTTCTGTGTTCTACGGGCTTCTTGCTTAACTTTCTTGACTTTGTGAATATCCAGGCTGTCCATCAAAGGTAGAGAGATGTTCCGTATGAGTAAAATCAATGCCGTTTTCGGCTAATTCTTGAAGTAGTTCTACAATGTGCTTATGGGTTACATTTTTTCCATGAGTGGAAATAAAGCGGCAGCGCCAGCTGTCGACGCAGGCAGTTTCAGGCATTTTTTCAGGCCACACTTTCGCTCCGCGATTGCTGATTTGAATGAGCTTCATTTGTTTGTTGTTTAGGTGCGATAGTTGTTTGTGGAGGTGGTCGACTGAACCGGAAAAATCAATAAAGATATCGATACCAACAGTGTCTTTTTGCACACGGGGAGCGGTTTTGGACGAATGCGCCTTATGGAGGTGTGTGGGAGTAGAATAAGAGACTTCTTTCAAAGTTTTTGGTTTTTGACCTAATCGCTGGATGACGGCTGCGCCAAATTCTTTGGTACCGACCTTTTGTTTGCTCGTATTAGGCTTATAGATATCATAAGTATGGATTCCCTCTTCAATGGTCCTCAACCATGCATTGTGAACAGTGGATGCGGTCTCCGGCAAGCCGATATGAACGAGCATGAGCACAGAGGCAAGGATGAGTCCGGAAGGATTGGCTAGATTTTGGCCTGCTCGCCTTGGTGCCGAGCCATGAATCGCTTCAAACATGGCGCCATGTTCGCCAATGTTTGCCGATCCTGCAAGACCTACCGAGCCAGCAATTTGTGCTGCAACATCAGAGAGGATATCTCCATAAAGATTTGGCATGACAATGACGTCGAAGGCTTCAGGTGTGTCTGCAAGTTTTGCGGCCCCAATGTCGACGATCCAATGTTCATTTTGAATGTCGGTATATTCTGAGGCAATTTCATTAAAAATTTTGTGGAAGAGTCCATCCGAAAGTTTGAGAATATTGTCTTTTGTGAAGCAAGTGACTTTCTTTCGTCCATTTGCGCGGGCATATTCAAAAGCGTAGCGGATAATTTTTTCCGAACCAGGGCGAGAAATAATTTTTAATGCATGGGTTGTATCTTGGGTTTGCCTATATTCGATCCCTGTATAAAGGTCTTCTTCATTTTCTCTGACGATAACCACATCCATCTGAGGATGCTTTGTTTCAACGAAAGGTGAATAGGAAACACAGGGGCGCACATTCGCATAGAGACCAAGAGTGGTGCGTATGGTGACATTTAAACTTTTGAATCCTCCCCCCTGAGGCGTGGTAATGGGGGCTTTGAGAAAACCTTTGCTTGATCGGATTCTTTCCCATGTGCTCGGTTCGATCCCCGCCGGATAACCGCGTAAATAAACTTTTTCTCCGATCTCCACTTTATGAATGGCTAAGGGCGCCGAGGCGGCAGCGAGTATTTGCAAAGTAGCATCCATAATTTCAGGACCAATACCATCGCCTTCAGCAACTGTAACTGGGATAAGTTTTTCAGTCATCATCTCCTCCGATCAACATAACGCATTATCATCTCTATCAGAATAAGAATAATAAATAAAACAATAAATAACGCGAGTTTTGGATAAGCAATGCAGCTCATTTGAGAGAGATTTTTTTTCAGCTTTGAAAATTTTTTCGGTGCCTATAGTCTTGCGTCCTACAGGCGAGAAAAAAGTTCCAAAGCTGAAAGAAAAGATCCTCGAAGGAGCCCATTGCTTATCCAAAACTCGCGTTAAATACCCTTTAACGATGAAAAAAAGAAAGACTAGTTGAGTTTTTGATCGTTCTAATTTATGATGGAGTCTGCGATTAATTGGTGTTTTATGTTAAAAGATCTTTTTGAAAGAGAGAAAGCTGCTCTAAATCATTTCTTTGACAACCTCGATTACAAATCTGTCGAGGCATTATTTGATCTTCTCAAAGAATGCAAAGGAATGATGATCTTATCTGGCGTCGGAAAAAGCGGTCTCATTGCGGAAAAAATTGCCCTCACACTGACTTCAACAGGAACACGCGCCTATTTTCTTTCTCCGACAAATGCCCTTCATGGCGATATTGGCATCGTCTCCAAAGATGACATATTTATCATGATTAGCAAAAGCGGCGAAAGCGATGAGCTGCTCCAAATGGTTCCCTTTTTGAGAAATAAAGGGGTGAAGCTCATTTCTATCGTTAATAGCTCTCGTAGTCGTTTGGCAAAGGCTTGCGATCTATCTGTCACCTTGCCAATGGGGAAGGAACTCTGCCCTTTCGATCTGGTGCCGACGACATCTGCAGTTTGCCAAATGATTTTTGGCGATGTGCTATCCATTGCCTTAATGACCCATAAAAATTTCAGCTTGCTCGAATATGCCGCCAACCATCCAGCTGGCAAAATAGGTAGAAAATTAACTCTTCGCGTAAAAGATTTGATGCTGCGCGATAAAGATCTTCCGCTTTGCTCCCCCGAAGACTTCCTCGGAGATACTTTGGTCGAACTTTCAAATAAGCGCTGCGGTTGCGTCCTCATTGCGGATAAAGAAAAAAATTTGATGGGAATCTTCACGGATGGCGATTTAAGACGTGCCCTTCAAAAACATGGGCCTAGGGCCTTGGAATCCAAGATGCATGAGTTAATGACCGCTACTCCTCGCTACATCAAAGATGAAGAGATGGCTAGCAGCGCCCTTTCCATCATGGAAGAAGATCAACATCATCCCATCACTGTTCTTGCTGTCGTCGATGGTCAGCATAAGCTAACTGGATTGATCAAAATGCACGATATTGTGCAATCGGGACTTCAATAGCTAGTATAAAAGTAGTCAGTAGCCAGTAGTCGGTAGTCAGTAGAATACAAGAATTCAGAATTCAAAAAGGACATTAATGACAAAAAAGACCTTAAGGACCTTAGACAAGACATTCTACTGGCTACTGGCTACTTTCTTCTGAATTCTGACTTCTGAATTCTTGCGTTCCACTGATTTCTGACTCAAATTGCTGATAGGCATGTTTGCTAAAATAAGGGAGGAATAGGTCGCAGCTTTGCCGCTTGAGCGATGTTGTTCGAAATGAGTCGAAATCAAAGTTAGGGGATCGGATGATGATCTTTTTTGGCAATGGATCTTTTAGCCAAATTGCAATGCCATAAAGACGTTTTTTTTCTACAAAAGCATGGTGGGCGATATCGTCACAAGGAAGACTAAAGAGGGGCTTTCCCATGGCTGAAAAGTGCATCAAGTGGTTTTCATCAAGCGTTAGCAAATAGGGCTTTACTTCGAGACTTCGCAGGCGCTTGTAGGGGAGCCATCCATAGGTGATTAAGGCAAGTCCGATCAAAAAAAGGGGAAGTCCCCAAATCTTTAATTGGTGAGGGGGAAGAAAGGCGCCGCTAGCCATCCATAGGATTCCTCCCAGGCTTGCAAAAATAGTGCCTTTGAAGAGAATGAACGTCATCAATGAAGAGCGGATGCTACTTCTCAGTGTCAGTTCATTGCCATTCATTTTTTAGCTCCTAATTGCGCCCTTATGATGAATCAGGGAGTTAACGGCTTAAAATTGTTTGATAGCCTTGCAGAATGATTTTCCAATCGCGTTCGAGAAGGTATTTTATGGCTAATAAGCCTTTCCCGCCATGCGGTAAGTCGCAATCATCAATCATGACGATGCTATTCTCATGGAGTTTTGGATAGGCCGCGATAATTTCCTTCAAGTGATGCATTTGTGAAGGAAAAGGATTATTCACATCAAAGTCATAGCTATCAAGATAGAGAAAGTCAATGGGAGCTGCAAACGTTTCCAAAAAGGAGACGGAGTCTGAGCAGATCACGCTGACATAAGGAGTAAATGGCTGAACAGCCATTTGTGCATTATAGACTGCTTGTGGATCGATATCGACAGAGTAAAAGGTCGCTTGATGCTGTTTAGCCCAATCGGCAAAAATCACTGTCGACCCGCCATCGCCAGCATAATTCAGCTCTCCATTCCTCGCCGTTCCTGTTTCGATGAGGATCTTTGCTTCCGTCTGCGTCAAAAGGTCTAAGGCACGCGACATGGTGAGATATCTTTTATCGGACATCGGGAGGCGGTTTCTTAAAAAATTCTGTCCGGGCAGGGTGTTGAAGCGTGTATAGCGACTTTCTAGTGGCTTAATAGTAACTAGGGATTCTTCATGGCTATAGCTTAATAAAGAGGTGCTCATGCAAAGAGAGCAGGCGATGACAATACGCTTAAAGATATGCATAGGATGATCCTTAAAATAAGTTTTTGAAGATGAATATTTGCACTTTAAGGATATTTGTCAAATAGATAGTATATTGGCATTTGCTAACGTTAGCTTAACTCTTACTGAAGGTCTATGGAAGCTTTAGATACACATTCACTATGGATAATTGCTGTTTTTTTTATTGGCTATTTCTTCATCACCATCGAACATGCGACTAAAATCGATAAAGCGACGGTCGCTCTTTTGATGGGCATTATATGCTGGGTCATCCAATTTGCGTATGGAGTTCCGGCATGTGAAGATTCCTTGACTTGCCTTGGCGAACACTTGTCGAGTATTAGCCAAGTCATTTTCTTTCTTTTGGGCGCCTTGGCGATTGTCGAAGTCATCAATATCCACAAAGGGTTTTCCATCATCTCCGACAATATCAAAGTGAATTCTAAAAGGGGACTTCTTTGGACGATCGGCATTCTAGCCTTTTTTTTGTCAGCGGTTTTAGATAATTTGACGACGACGATCGTTATGATTACTCTTCTTCAAAAGATCGTTAGAGATCCTGAAGACCGCCTACTCATCGGCGGCGGAGTTGTCGTCGCTGCTAATGCGGGGGGGGCCTGGACTCCCATAGGGGACGTGACGACGACAATGTTGTGGATTGGTGGGGAAATATCCACGTTTGCAGTCATGCGCGACTTGCTTGCTCCAAGCCTCGTCTGCTTTGTTGTCGCTTTTGCCTGCTTATCCTTTATGCTGAAAGGAGACTTTGCTCCTAACGATATTCATGTCCAAAATGATGAACTCGAGCCTATGGGCAAGCTAGTTTTCTTCCTAGGAATAGCGGCATTGGTTTTTGTTCCCATCTTCAAAATAGTGACGGGACTTCCTCCTTTCATGGGAGTTCTTTTGGGTTTAAGCGTACTTTGGCTAGTCACCGATTTAATTCATAGTGACACTGAAGAGAGGGATCACTTGAGGATGTCGCGTGCACTGACACGTATCGATTTTTCGGGATTGCTTTTTTTCTTAGGGATACTGTTGGCCATTGATGCCATGGATGCGGCCAAGATTTTAGAAAAGCTTGCTTATTGGCTTAATCATCACATTGCCAGCATCTCGATTATTGCTTTATTTATCGGCTTTGCCTCTGCTGTTGTCGATAATGTTCCTCTCGTCGCAGCAACGATGGGAATGTATGACTTGACACAATACCCAACCGACCACCCCTTCTGGGAGCTTGTTGCTTATTGCGCTGGAACTGGCGGTAGCATCCTCATCATCGGCTCGGCTGCCGGGGTTGTGTATATGGGACTTGAAAAAGTCAATTTTTACTGGTATCTCAAAAAAATCAGCCTTCCAGCCCTTTTAGGCTATTTGGCTGGCATTGGCGTCTATTTAATGATATTTCATCATTAAACCCTTGCCCTATACAAAAACGTGCCTGTGCCCGAGTCATATCTATGAATCATTTTAATGGTTTTTCGGGCACACTCACGCATTTACCCATAAGTAGTGCAATATTTGTCTACAATATAACATAAAGGGCTAAACGCAGAGGCGCAAAGAAAAATTTAAAAACAAACCAGTCCTCCTCCTCTGCGTCTGTCTGTCTCTGTCTCGACTTTAGCATTTTTTAGCATAAAAAAAGGCAAATCAGTATCTTAAATCTTTTTTCACTTCACTGATTAAAGGATTTACCATGACTGATTTGCCAGGATCCATTTTACACATATTTGCTT
>Ga0153954_1000662_pt1 | contig 24737 bp, 26 predicted proteins | sample TSFL038MetaG_FD_102277 | JGI IMG/M metagenome (GOLD analysis project Ga0153954, IMG submission 102277) | Attine ant fungus gardens microbial communities from Florida, USA - TSFL038 MetaG | ecosystem: Host-associated > Fungi > Mycelium > Unclassified | place: USA: Florida, Wekiwa Springs State... | reverse complement strand
CAAGCGCTTTCGTTTTGACGATGGTTCGTATCGGCACATTTTTTGCTGACTTACTTCTCGCGGCATGTTTCTGCTTAGTAATTAAACATAACTTATTTATTTGGAGTATTTTATATGCACGTTGATGCAGTAAAAACGCTTTCCCTTTATGGGGACTGCGTTGAGGTTTTAAACAACCCCAAAATTTTACGGCCCAATCCTTATGATGTGGCCAAATGCTTTTTAAGCAACGCACACATGACCTGCCAAGCCTTGCTTCAGGGGCGTCTGAGCAAATTGGATCCGATTGTCGGGGAAAACGCGTGCCAGGTGCGCGCTTTGCTGGTGCTAATTGCATACCTAACGCCTGAAGTCAGAGAAGAATTGAAGACATTGGATGAAAGAGTCAATGCTCTTTTGAAAACTTTAAATGAAATGGTCAATGCCCAACGGAAATCGGTCTGCAAGTTTTACAAAGAAGAAGCCGCACTTGAAGAACAGTTGGCGCAACTTAAATTGTGCATCACCGTCTCAGAACGGGTGGACTATCTTTTGCGCTGCCATTTGCTAACCATTGGGAAACATTTCTCAATCAGCCGCGATGGGACTGAACGGTGTTGGATAACCGTTCAAACAATCAAAGATCGGCTGAAAACTCAGATTTCGAATGAAGTTTTAGAGCCGATCATTCATCACGCGCGTCAAAAGATGTCGCAGCACACCGTGCGTTATCTTCAAGAAGAAGCACGCAAATTGCGCTCCAATGGATGTGAACTTGTTTTGCGGCAATTGCAACAGGAGCGGATCCGCATGGTGATTGCCCGCCCGCTCACTCACCAAAGCTCCTGCGCTTTCTACAACATTAAAGCCGTTGTGATGCGCGTGTGTGAGCTAGGCATACCCATTTTGATCAAAGAGCACTTGATTCATGATCAAAATAAAGCAAAGTTGCGTGCAGACACAATAAGAATAAATCCGATCAGATTCTACTTCCGCGGAGCGCAAGCGGGCGGCTCTCTTATAAGAGTGAATCCCCCGGAAGATCCTCTGCAGCCTCTTTTAGTCGTTGAAGGTTTCTTTCCGGAAAAGCAAACGCCTGAAACGATTGCTGCAGCGCTTGACCAACGAGGTGCTTGGGAATTGATTTTAGCCAATGCAGCGGGAGTTCTGCAATTCTCCGCGGATGATGTGATCGATGTTCTCGAACAAGAGGCTAAGGATGAGATTCAGCGCTACAGAATCCTTGGAGAGAAGCTAGGGTGTCAAACAGCTACCCCGGCGGTCTTTTCGATCGCTCACATCCATGCGTCCACTCACCAGGAAGAAAAGGGGGTCAAAACCGATACAAAAAATTCACTGAAAAGCTGAGGTAAAAGATGACATCTTCCACACAAGCGTTGCGCAGCCAGCCGCGCGCGCTCTTTTTATTGGCCTTCACGCAATTGTGGGAAAGCTTTAGCTACTACGGGATGCGCGCGTTGCTCGTCTTGTTTCTCATTGGGCAATTGAAAGTGGCCGAAGGAGATGCCTACGCCATCTACGGCCTCTATACCTGCCTGGTGGAACTTGGCGCCTTTTTAGGCGGCTATTGCGCCGATCGTTTGACCGGTTTGCGCACTGCCGTAGTTTTAGGGGGCGGTTGCATCGCGGTTGGTCATCTTTTGTTGACCTACGCAGATGCTGAGCCCGTTTTCTTTCTGGGATTAGGGGGCATCATTTGCGGCTCGATGCTCTTTCGAGGAAACTTGAAAGCGCTAGTCGGTTCACTTTATCAAGAAGGCGATCGGCGCCGCGAAGGGGGATTCGCTCTCTTTTACGTTGGAATCAATCTGGGTGGCTTTGCGGCCACCCTTTTGTGCGGTTATGCTGCGCAAGCTTATGGGTGGCACATCGGTTTTGGGCTAGCTGCTTTGGGAATGCTGCTTGGGATGGTTGTATTTTTGTCGCAAATACAAACAAACCTTATAACTGACCTAAAAGCACCATTTTCGGTGGTATTATTACTGGCAGCTGGTGCAGTGGGTTGCGGGTTTTTATTAACTTATGCCAACTTGGCGCAAGTCCTTTTATTCCCTATAGCCTTGATCAGTATGACTTTATTGCTGCGCACTCTCTGGAAAATGGTTTCCCGTGAGCAAGCTTTGACCTTGATCGGTCTTTTGAGTTTATTGATCGTCTACTTCACGTTTGAAGAGTTGATGGGTTCATTGCTGATCGTTTTCTCTGAAAATCAAATCGATCGGATGGTCTTAGGATGGGAAATTCCGAGCACAGTTTTGTCAGCCACCAATCCATTGGTGATCATTTGCTGTGGGCCTCTTCTTTCCTTTTTCTTGCAAAACCGCGGGATTGGGTTGACGCTCCGTTTAGGGATCGCTTTCCTCTTATTGGGCGCAGCCTTTGCACTCCTCTATGGGGCTGCGGTTAGCCATGCGGCGACTGCCGTGCAAATGATCCTCAGCTTTGCGGCCATTGCCGCAGGGGAGCTGTTTTTAGCTCCAGCTGTCTATGCGTACTGCTCAGAAGTAAGTCCGCAGCGGCGGCGCGGCTTTATGATGGGGGTCGTCACTCTCGCTTTTGCCTTGGCCAGCTTACTTAGTGGGCAGGTGGGGCAACTGGCGGCTTGGGGCGGCGAAGGAGGGATCCCCTTGCTTTTTCTAGGAGCCTCCGGGATCGCCTTATCTCTCTCAGCTGGATTGTTGATTCTCCATTCAAAGAGGAAAGGGGGGATCGCTACACTGCAGTAAGAACCTCTTCTGGCTCCAACCACTCAATGGGGAGGCCGAGCGATTGCGCATGGGCGATTTCGGCGGCCACCCCTTGGGACTCCTCCCAGCCGGAAAGCTTTAAAACCAGCAAACGATCGCAACGGGAGAGCATTTCATGGTCAAATTGCCTCCACGTTTGCCAATTTCCTCTCCGCCCCAAGCGATCGATCGGCAAATTGTGAGTAAGGGGTGAAAAGACATAAATTTCTTTCTGCATCAAGAGATAGGCCACACGGGTTACCGTTTCAAGCCGCTCTATTTCAACTTGAGGATCGGGATGAGAGTAGGGGCACGCAAGATAAGCAATATTCATGGAATTACATCCTCTTGAATAAAATGTTGTTATCTAATATGATTCATCTTATGAATTTTGCAAATCAATTGTTTCCTTTCTTTAGATTCATGCGCATGTGCGCCTAGCACATATCCACTACCTTTCATTCATTTTTTATACTAACATTGTAAGTCTCTTAAAAAACAGCTCATCATCCCAATGAGTACCTAAGATTGAAAAGCAACATGTAAATTTGGCATTCCCTCTGTGTTCTCTGTGGGCTCTGTGGTTGTAAATATTTTGTTTTTGGGCTTTTATTTACTACCACAGAGCCCACAGAGAACACAGAGGGGGCTAACTCAACAACATAGGTAACATCTCATTTGCAAGATGGCTCTAAAAAACTTGCGAACTATTTCTTTAAGTTCCAAGTAAAGGAAAAAATTTATGTCACGTGAATCGTGGCGCGACCGCGCCGGTTTTGCCCTTGCGGCCATGGGCTCAGCCATAGGGCTAGCTAGCATTGTGCGCTTCCCCTACCTCGTCGCCGATCACGGGGGGGCAGCTTTCATTGCCGTCTATCTGTTAAGCCTCGCCCTCATCGGAATCCCCATCCTCATTTCAGAAATCACACTGGGGCGTGCAACTCAGCGCAACTGTTACCAAACCTTTGCTTCCAAGGGAAAAACGCCCTTTTGGAAAGGGGCAGGAGCTTGGGTGCTTTTAACGGCTCTCCTAGTAAGCGCCTTCTACAGCGCACTTTCAGGCTGGATTTGCGGCTATCTCGTGGAAGCGCTCGGCAATCAACTCCAATCGTTGCACACTTCAGAGCTTGCCACGGCCCATTTTAAGGGGTTGCTGAACACACCTAGTTGGGGTCTTTTCTACCATTTTGTGTTCATGGGCCTAAGCGTCGCCTTGGTGTACGCTGGTTTGCGTGAGGGTATTGAACGGGGCTGCAAAGTGCTCATGCCCATCTTGCTGGTGACTTTGTTGATTTTGGTGATCCATGGACTCATGCTTCCCAACGCAGGTAAAGCTCTCGAATACCTTTTTAAACCCGATTGGAGCTTGATTACCCCAGCCGTCGTCCTAATGGCTCTGGGGCAAGCATTTTTTACCTTGAGCCTCGGACAAGGAACGATGATCACTTACGGGAGCTACCTTCCTAAAAATATCCCCTTTGTCGGGAGCTGTGTGGCGGTCGCTTTCTCGGTCGTTCTCGTCTCGATCTTGTCGGCGATTGCCGTTTTTACCACCGTTTTTTCTGCCCACATGCAACCAGAGGGAGGCTTGGGGCTTATGTTCCAAACGCTGCCGGTTGTATTTAGCAATATGCCCGGAGGATATCTCCTAGCCATTACTTTCTTTTTGCTGGTAGCTTTGGCCGCGCTCACATCGGAAATATCAGTGCTAGAACCAGTAATCGCTTACTTGGTCGATAACCATGGTTGGAGTCGCAAAAAAGCTGCCTTAGCAACCGGTGCAGTGGCTTTTTCCATTGGGGTGCCTTGCGCCCTCTCGACCAGCTTGCTCTCTGGATGGACCTTAGAAGGCAAAAATATCCTCGAACTGTTCGACCTGATTGCCACGACCATCCTCGTGCCGATTGGAGGGCTACTAGGGGTACTGCTCGTGATTGGTAAGTGGGGTTTTCCCGCAGCATTTAATGAGTTAACAAATGGACATCCCCAAAACCACCCGCTGGGACGCTCCTACCTCAAAGTCTGTTTGAAGTACTTGGCGCCCACGTTGATTTTGGTGATCTTTTTCAGTAACCTTAACCTGTTTTAACACGAGAAATGAACGATGAGCCAGAAACCTCTTCCTCCTCTCTCTCCACAAGCGCGAGCGTTGGTACCAGGAAGGAGTTATGAACATTATAAAAAGCTGCGCTATAAACTCATCGGCGTGGCCCGTCACAGTGAAACCCTAGAAGAGATGGTGATTTATCAACAGCTTTATGGAGACGGATCTATTTGGGTGCGCCCATTGGGGATGTTTTGTGAGCAAGTAGAAGTGGAGGGAGTTTGGCAACCCCGTTTTACTTGCGTTGAAGAAGATTGATTTGCCTGAGGTGCTGGTGAGGGAGGTCGATTGGTCTGGATGGCTTTCAAGACCGTCTGGATGCCCGTTTTAGAATCTTCAAAAAAAGCTGGACCGCTCAGCAAGGTTACTTTGGTTACGGTGAGAGGGGCACTAGCCCCCTTTTGCTTTAGAAAATCTTGTGTTGCATAAGCTTCCAAGGCCCCCTGTATCACGAGCCCAGCTACTTGTGCAGTCGGAGAATCGATCCCCGCATCTTTTAAGTCGCTGGCGTGGGAATAATTGCGTACACCCAGTCTTAAAGCTTCACGCATCCCTGTTATACCGACAAAGCGCATATTGTCCGCTTGGAAAATATTGCGATTGCCTAATCCAATTAGGAGCAGTTTGGGAGCTAAGAGGGTATTAGAAGGGCTATCGATCAGCAAAGTTTCTAAGCTTTTGCCCGAAAACTGCCCTGTTTGTCTCAAATAAGTGATCAGCCCATTCAGAGCCTCATCTACGTGCACCAATCCATTCAGTTCTTTGGGCAAAGCGGGTGGTGAGGTGGTGATATCCCCTTCTGTATATTCAAAGAGGCAAACGACCTGTAACTCCGTCGTTTGTTCGGCAGGGCTTTGCACTTTTAGTTCGAGATTAAGGCCGTTTACATTCCCTAATACCTCGCGCGTACCCAGTGCGGGCAAGTTGGTCGGATCCGCGGCTCCCATACACACAAGAGCTGCAAGAATCATCAATCCAACTACAAACTGCGGACAAAAGCGGTGCATAAAACTCCCTTTCCTTTTATTTCCTATACAGACAAGAAATTTTTAAGGAAAGGGGTGCTTTATTAAACTTTGCTCGTGTTAATAAATTTCGTTCGGTTTGAAGAAAAAGGCGATCTCTTCTTTAGCAGACTCGGGACTGTCAGAGCCATGCACCGCATTTTTGGTCTTGGACTGGGCAAAATCGGCGCGGATGGTGCCAGGAGCCGCTTCTTTCGGATCTGTAGCACCCATAATTTGTCGGTTTTTGGCAATGGCACCTTCCCCATCTAATACAATAGCGACGATAGGGCCAGAGCTCATAAATTCGGTGAGATTGCCGTAAAAGGGGCGATCTTTGTGGACGGCGTAAAATTGTCCCGCTTGCTCTTGGGTAAGGCGCGTTTTCTTAATAGCCGCAATGCGCAATCCTTTTTGTTCGAAACGATCGATAATGGCGCCGACGTGATTGGCTGCAACCGCATCGGGCTTGATGAGCGACAAGGTTTGTTCAGCATGAGCCAAATTGATGTAGAGCATAGAGACAGCGAACAAAGTTGAGAATAAATATTTCATAGCTAAGTTAGTTTTGGTTTGGTTTAAAGGTTGTTGATACGAACTACCATTATATTGAGTGGTCATATATCCTTCCATTGTGAAAGCAATCTGAGTTTCATAAGGTGAACGCGTTCCTTATTATAAGGTAGCTGCCGGATCAATTTGCGCAGCTGTGTCTGGTAGCGGTTGCGGGTCTTTGTATCTAATGCATCATAACGCTTAAATGAGAGGGGGCAATTGGGGTTCAAAGTCGTTTTCTGCGCCAAGACGAGGCGGATCTGGGGAAAATCGTTTTGATTATTAGTGGTCAGATGGTGGTGATCTTTGTAGTCGAGATGAGGTTTTCCTCCTGAGAAGGACGCGTAGGTGCATTTCTTCGAAAAGGCGAAGTCTGGGCTATGGTCAAAAATTTGTAAAATAAAGCCCCGGTTAACTGGCAATAGCTTTTCCCCTTTTTGCCACAATGTTTGGAGGAACTCTCCCTCTATCCCAAGTTTTTTAAAAAAAGGAGCTAAGATCCCAATAAAGGGGGGGTGGGTCCAGGTTTGGTTTTCTAAAAAATAGCGCGGGGTAAGGTCATTGGGAAAATCATGGGATTGGTAAAGGGAAATATTAAGCGAAAGAATATGTTTTTGAATGTGCGGTTGATTGTCCCAGTTGGCGGGTGGTAAATGTTGTGCTTCCTGTTGAATAAAATCGAGTGCCTTATCGTATTTTAAATCCCCATCAGTTGGGATTCTTAAAAACACAAAATCAGACCGGACAGGAATATCGATCAGATCGGTAATTGTATAGTAAAGGATATCTTGAAAAAGGCGAGCTTGCGCAGACCCCCCATGGTAGCCAAGAAAGCCATCCTTTTCCTCCTGGATCATCTTCTTGAATAGCTCTTTCTCCTCTGAGCGCATCCCATATTCTTGCAAAACAAGATTGATGTCAGTCATAGAACCTCCATAAATGCTTGCGTTGACCCTGCAAGGGCAACTATAAGCGATCAGGAGAAAGAGGAGAACAAAATTTCTTAACATAGAAAATAAAATAATCTTCAATTTAACTTGTGTTCTACGAAGTAAATTGTTATATTTTTTTATATGAAAACGGACGTTTATTTACATAAACCATAAACCAGATAACTTCAACCCTTATGTGGAAGTAGCCGCAAGTCACATCGAGGTACAAGGAAAGCTTCTGCTCATGCAACGCTCTCCCGGTAGACACGATGCTGGCTTATGGGGTGTTCCAGGAGGTAAAATTGAAAAAACTGAAAGCGTTTCAGAAGGAGCTGCCCGGGAGCTTGTTGAAGAAACGGGTATTCAAGTTCCTCCTAACATCCCCTTCAAATCACTCGGCACTCTTTATATACGCAAACCGATTGGTGAATATACTTACTATTTGTTTGCGGCCACACTGCAAGATTTCCCCGGCGTGATCCTTTCCAAAGAACATGTCCAATTTGCATGGGTGCTTCGTAACGAAATAGAGAGCTATCCCCTCATGTTTGGCACAAAAGAGATTTTGCAACACTATGATAGGTTCAGGAGATGAGCAAAAGTGCAGAATTTTATTTCGTTCGTCATGGACAAACAGATTATAACGTCTCACCAACTAAAGTGGACCATACTGATGTCTCACTCAATGCCGTTGGGTGGTCTCAAGCGCATGCTTTAGAGCCTTTAATTCGTACTTTGCCCATACGATCTGTTTGCCACAGCCCCTTAAAAAGAGTTTTGGAAACCAAAGATGTAATTGCTAGTCAACACTCAGCAATGCATCATGTCATCGAAGAATTGACCGAGTGTTCTGGGCAGATTTGGGACGATATGACCTCTGGAATAAACGGTGAGCACGTTAGCTGTTTTATACAACGCGCTGTTAAAGGGATTAATCGCGCACTAGAAAAACCAGGTCCTATTTTGATAGTTGCCCATGGCGGCATCCACTGGGCCTTTTGCAGCGCCATGAAAATTCCCAATCACACCTGGCTAATCGGTAATTGCGAGCTAGTTCACTTTAGCCACCATGAGGGGCAATGGAAGGCCCGTCCACTTTTACATAATCATACAACACAAGGATAACAAATGATTACTCGTTGCGTATCTAGTCATCTCATGAGTCATTTAATCACGTGGAGAAACCCTAACGGGCAAGAAACTAATTGGATTGCAGCTGAACAGCAACGCTTCTTCAATCCTTCACTTAAAAAAATATTTGGTACTTTTGTCGGTTTAGGATGCATTATACCTATAGCCACTATAGAAAGTGTGGCTTATACCGCCTTTGCAGCCTTAAGCTACCCAATAAAACCCCTATCCGATCGGCCCTACACTTTCTTTGTGAAACTTTTAGAAAGTAGCTCCTTTACTGTCATTTGGAGCCTCGTGGATCAGGTGTTTTACAATCCCTTCTTTTTGGACTTGATGACCGACGAAAGCTTTGCCCGTCTTTGGGCGCACCACTTTAATCCCACCCGCATTGAAATTCTCCGCTTTGAAGATAGAGCCCGTATCGTAAACTGGGTGGAACAACACAATCCTCCACACCAAGCAGCTCCTCTTTTGGCACCGATCATCGATTTAGGCTACCGTCTGCGGGACTCAAATCGATTAGGGGCAAAATTTCTTTACGAAGAGGTGTTTAAGAAGGAATCGCCAGAAGTTATGGAAACTGCAAGAGACTATGATCCAGCAGTCATCCCCTACATTTTGTCTAAGGCCATTTTAATTTATGCCGGAGGAGCCAAATCTAAGGAAGCTATTCCTGTTTTCTTTAAAGACGATACTCGAGCAAAAATTCAATCTTTCCGTAGAACTATCGCTCCTGAAGTGGTTAGGAGATTGGAAGCCAAACTCATGACCCTGGATCTTTTTAATGCTCCCACTGATGCAGATCTTCAAGAAGCATTTAACACCTTACGCAATATTGCCTATGGTGAAGCTCAAGGGGGATTTTTCGCTACGCGGTGTTGGCAGGATGCTATTGCGTTGCTCAACGCACCAAATAATAATCGGGCTTAAGGTTGACCCCGGCTGCTGAGATAATTGAAGTTTCAGCAGCTTTTCAGTTGCTTATTTTAAAATGCCCTGATAATTAACTACAGGCCTCCCACTTTACATCTACGGGGCTAATCAGATCTTCTTCGATTCCGTTGTAGGACATTGTGCTAGTGAAAATGGCGGTGAGATGCTTTTCTTCGCGCGCTTTTTGGTAGAGGGTGAAGAGCTGGGGGGCTGAGCCTTTGAGAACGACGAAAGAACAGGTCGAGACAGTTATGAGGGAAGAGCCTGAAGGGTTGAAAAAAGGGATAAAATCCATGTGGGAGCGCTGTTCAGGCGTCGCTTCTTGTTGTAGGGACATCGCCAGCTGTCCTGTGGCACTGAGTAGCTTGCCAACGGGGGACTTTTCGTTGAGAACAATTACAAATTTATGGGTGGCATCAGTATTCACACTGCCCATAGTGACTCCAAATTGAGAAGTTGAGTATAAGAGAGATAGATTTTACAAGCCAGGGGGATTATGAAAAAGGCAATCGTAATCGGAGCTTCTTCAGGCATTGGGAAAGAATTAGCGCTTCGTTTGGCCCGTGCAGGCTATGCTGTAGGATTGATGGCGCGCCGCGTACCCCTTTTAGAATCCCTACAGAAAGAAATTCACACCCAAACTTTTGTGGGTGCCATTGATTTGACTAAACCGGAAGAAGCGCTTAAACAGGCACAAGCGATGATCGACAAAATGGGCGGGCTGGATTTGATGGTGATCAGTTCAGGCACAGCCTCAATCAATTATGATCTGCACTGGGAAAAGGAAAAACAAACGATCCTCGTCAATGTCGAAGGATTTTGCATCCTAGCTGGATTGGCCTTTAATACCTTTAAGAAAGAAGGGCATGGCCATCTTGTAGGGATTTCATCGATTGCTGCTTTGGGGGGAAACAACCATGCCCCCGCCTACAATGCCTCCAAAGCCTTCATGTCAAATTACTTGGAGGGTTTGCGCAAAAAGGCTTTTCAGGAAAAATTGGCGATCGCTGTAACCGATGTTCGTCCTGGTTATGTAGACACTCCGATGGCCCTAGGAGATCATAAATTTTGGGTGGCTTCTCCGCAAAAAGCCGCCGAACAAATTTTTGAAGCGATCCGCAAGAAAAAAGAGGTTGTCTACATCACCAAACGGTGGTCTTTGATCGCTTACGCCATGAAAATTCTTCCCTTTTGGATTTACAAAAGAGTTAATTGATTCTCCTAAGGAAATAATAGCGGCAATCTTCAACGAAACCATGCTTTAAGGCTATTGCTAACGAAGCAGGATTATCTAAATTGCAACTCCACATCGGTTGTAGATTTTTTTGGTGGCAATATTCAAGAATATAAGCCGTTATGATGGTTCCTAGGTTTTGACCCCGGTATTCATCAGCCGTTACAACCCCAATCTCTGCTTTTCCGCGAACTTCTAGTCCATAGGACTCTGCAATTACTTTATGATTATCGATCAAACAAAAGCCTTTGCCGTCTTTTAGAAATTGGTCATCCCCTCCAAAATATCCGGAGATAAAGGAATGCCAGGTGCATTTTTTAAAATTGTCAGCATCGATCGTTTTGACAGCATACTGTGAAGGGCGCGTTTGTTTCCACTGTTTGACTTTAGCTAAATCTCCACCCCATTTGAGTTGGATCCGCTCGACAGGGGTAAACCCTTCCTTTTCGAAATAGGGAATATGCTCCCAATCTAGCTTTGTAGCTAAAATAACCTTTGGCACTGTCTTCAAGTAGGCGACCACTTCCGCTAAAACCTCGGGTATCAGCGCACCACCCAAAAAAGTATAGCCAGCTGGATTGTAAACCAGGGCAAATGTGGGTTGGGTGGCACTATCGGAAAAGACCGCTCCTGCGCAAAGTTGATCCAAGACGCCATAAAGGGTGGGTTCATTAATGTGTAAATCAGCAAAAAAAGGTTCAACCGCGCTATATTTTTCTGGGCTTAACATCTGCAGAGAACATCCAGGGTTGCTTTTTAGAGAGTTGGGGATCAGCATTGCTAAGCCTACGGTCAATAGTAAAAAAAATGTCTGCATAGGCACCTCCAGCCCCCTATCATAACTTTTAGTCGCATAATCGGTCTTGCAAAAAAGCCACCCATTCTCAGAGATCGTCGAAAATCAATTCTTTGGCTCAGAACGACAAGTCCCCAATGGAGCAAAATTAGCCTAAGGCTTATGCTATTTCTATGATTGAAACACCGCGACTCACTATTCGACCTTTTCAAACCCATGATGTGGAAGCATTTGCTGCGTTGATGGCCGATCCTGAAGTGATGCGCTTTTCCACTAGCGGCCCCCTCACTGATCGCGCCAAAGTTACTGTGCAATTCCAAAAAATGATCCTCGATCACTTTGCAAAGCGGGGTTATGCCCTTTATGCTGTCTTTGATCGGCAAAGGGATCAGTTCATCGGCTATGTGGGATTGATCGATCAAAATATCGATGGAGAGACAAAGGTGGAGCTCGGTTATCGCCTCTTTCCCCAATTTTGGGGGCAGGAATTCGCTAGTGAAGCATGCCGTGCAGTTTCTAATTATGCTTTTACCAAGTTAGGAATGGAAGAGCTCATCTCTATCATCGATCCCCACAATGCACGCAGCCTTAATGTAGCCAAAGCCCTAGGGATGCATTTATGGAAAAAGGCGATCTTTCATGAAATACCAGTTCACATTTACATCTTTGGAGTGCGGCGACCTGGCGCCGCTTTGGTACAATGCGGCTTGACGCATTGATAAGTAGAACGCGCCAGGTCGCGTTTTTAAAAAGCGGCGCCAGGTCGCCGCACTCCATACCCTCTAAGTGAGCTGACCGCTGAGGTAGAGCCACTGTGCACCCTCTTTAAGGAAATAGCTTTTCTCTTGCATCAGATGAATTTCGCCATTCTGTCTCAGATGAGCAACAAATGTCACTGTGTTGGGTGTAGACTCGAGGATTTCAAGTTTTTCAAATGTTGTTGTTTGGCAAAAGTGGAGCAAATCTTTCGTCCATTTTTTGTGATTCTTGGTGTAGTTTGGATTGGCAGGGTGGGTTGTGCGGATGATGTAAGCGACTTTGCCGAGGGCGTAAGCGGAATAGCGGGAGCGCATTAAGCTTAAACAGGAATCAGCATATCCTCCTTCGTGCAACGGAGCGCAGCATTGGGCATAAGATTTACCGCTACAACAAGGGCAATCGATCTCTTTCATTGTTTTTACCACCACATGAGTGCTAAAGTTACTGGAAAACTTCCTTGAATTAGAAGATAAAGGATGTGTGATCTTTACGTGATTTGGGCCATCAGTTTGGACATATCGATGGAGCCCCAGTATTCGACGATTTTACCATTTTCGATCCGATAAGTGCTTGCGCCACTATAGGAAATAGGTTTTCCGGTGGCGGCGACTCCCTTAAAGGCTCCTAGATGAGTGCCTGCGGCATTCCAATGCAGTGTGACACAATTGTCTTCCAAATCGGTAGCTATCACAGTCACGTGAAGGTCGGGAAATCCCTGTAACCAAGCTTCTACCACATTTCTCATGGCCTTAGGGCCATAAAATTTGCCCATCAAGCTGTGGATGATACATTGAGGGTCAACCCGCTCATCAATGGCGCTTAAATCTTGTTTTTCCCATATGCGGCGGGAATAGTTTAGGGCGACTTTAAGTTTCGACATAGCGCATCCGATGATAGCAGACGCCCCAAATCACTGCACTAAAAGCAATCGAGGCGGGATACAAAGCGCAAAGCGCCAGGGAATGGCTCAAATCAAAGAGGGTTAGGCACAAGGGCACCGTGGTCCCAGCAAAGAGGGAAGCAGAGACCGCGTAGCTTAAAAAAATGCCCCGGCAGCGGGTCTGTACACTAAATTGTTCGAGAATCCAAGCATGAATGGGTCCGATCACGAGACAGGCACATGCCGTCAAAATCAACTGAATGGGGAGCAGTTGCGGAGAAAAGGCTGTCAATGGCACTACAGCCAGGCCAAAAAGAACAAGACCAGCTGTGATGGTAGGGCGAATCCCGAAACGATCGGCCAAAAAACCCGAAGCGACTAGACAGAGTCCATAGAACAGAAGGGATTTGAAGGTATCAAACTGGCTGCTTTGTGCGAATGGCAAGAGCGGGAGCAGAAAAAAAATAAAAGTATAACTCACCCAAAAAAAGCCGAGAAGAAGCACCCCCGAAATAACCTGGGGCCATTCATTGCGCAAAAAAGGGAGCCAACCCGTTTCACGATTGCCTTGCAAGGCTGTGAACGGAGGCGTTTCGCGGCAATGGTGTTTAAAGAAATAGCTTAAAAGACCGCCAATGCCACCGGCGATGAAACAAAGGCGCACAGTCAAGGGATCGGCTGCAACAGCAATAAACCCATTGGCCGCGGCAATTCCAAAGACGGCAAACAAACAGCAGAGGGAGCTGAACAAACCCGTTGGCTTAGGGGCGTGCTCGAGGGAAAAGACGATCGAGCTATAATATTCCCCACCGGAAAAAAAGTACTGGGCGCAGATCAATCCCAAAAAGAGGAGCCAATTCCACTCTCCAAAAGGGACAAATCCCATCAAGCCTGTGGCGAGTGCCAGCCCAAGCGTTGAATAGACGCAAATTTTTTGACGCCCTTGCCGATCACCCATGGCGCCAAAAATCACAGCACCTGCCGGATAAAAAAGGCCAGCGGCGATGATCACTAGCGCATAGGAAAAGAGGATCGCGTGGGCGCTATCCTGCCTTTCAAAAAGATAAGGGGCCAATACTGGAGCCGCAAAGCCGTATAGGGCCATGTTGTACGCCTCGACAAGGCTCGAAAACCACCCCGCCCACACTTCACGTGAAATCGTTTTTGAGTCTACAAGATTTGCCATAACACAACAAATCTAAATTAATAATTAATAATTGTCAAATAGTGGTTTTCTTGTAATTATATTTAGAATCTAACTACACAACATAGTATAGAAAAAGGAATTTTCGATGAGTGTACAGCAAATTCTTTCCGTTTATCCTACTCAAAAGTGGATGCGTTGTATATCAACTGGCTAAACAAAAGGTGACACCCTGGAAAGCTGCTGATCCGACTGGGTGGTTAGCTACAAAGCTAGCTTCGATCCCAAACACGCATTGGCTCTCCCGCATTGCATAATCCCTCTAACTCCTTATTGCTGTTGCAGCATTATGCTTCGTTGCCCTAGCGGCGGCATTCTATTGGCGCGTTTCTTCTAAAACATAAAAATAGTGGCTACGACCAGGCTTCGTCTCGAAATTCGCGAGCTGAGAAATGTGCCCTTCTCGTTTTAAGCGGGTAAAAGAGGTTTCCCAAAAGGTGTTGGTGCGTTCCGATTGATCGATCGCACCAGCAAAAAGGGAGGGAGACGGGGGCAAATAGTGGGATGCAGTTTCTGAAATGGGAGCTGTTGAAAGAGGGCTTAGGACGACGAGCGTTGCAAAGAATTTGGTAACCATTCTGCTTTGCCTTTAGTGATATGTTCTTAAGTTTTAGCTATACGGCTCGATCGATTGCATGTCAAATTTTATTTATAATTTACAGGAATTCGATGTTCCGTTAGCTTTTGGGAAAAAGTGATTAGGATGGATCCTCGTGTACTTAGATTAAATGAATGCTATTCGGGTGATCCACCCTCTTTTTCTCCACGAAACGCATTTGTTGAAGCGCAAGCAAACCTCTTGAATGCCCTTTCGGTTCGGTTCGCGCCCGTAAAAACTCCTAGATCTCCTGGACAAAAACACACTCTCACCCTGAAAGAGGAGGGTTGGGATTGCTTTCATGCCGTTGTTGAAATTGAAAAAGTCGTGACAATTATTTTTTTACAGAGCCTTCATCCCTTAAAGCAAGAAAAATTTGCGGCGTGGTTAAAAAGGGTGGCTGAGCTAGGAAAGCCTGTAAAGATCACCTTTTCTGAAAAAGCTTTATCCAAATTTGAAGCGGTGATGCTGCTCGCTTGGGCAAGTGTGGAATTACCGATCGATCTTCTGTGTTTTCAAAAATGTCTTCCCGAAGAGCGCTGGAAACTAATTAAAATCGTGGGATCGGCTGGGCAACGATTGCGTGCCCTTGACCTGCATGAACAGCATATGCGCATTGATGATTGGAGAGAAATCGCCAAAAGCTGCACTTCGTTAGAAGAATGCAATCTCAATGAATGCGCTGTCCAAACCCTAGAGCCTTCACCTAAACCCCTTTCAACAGATATCATCGAAACGATTCTGGCTAAAAACACAGCGCTTAAGCGCTTGTCAGTTCAACGCTGTGAAATTAATGTCACGCTTTTGCAAGCAATCAGTGTAAGGGATACTCCTCTAGAAGAACTCGATGTGAGCTTTGGCCACTTAGAGCCAGCTATTTTCAACTATACCCCTCAACTGACAGGTAATGTGAGACAACTTAGGATGGAAGGTTGTCATGATGTTTCATCTACTATACTCCTTCCTTTTTTAGAACAATGGAACACAATCCACACGCTTGATTTATCAAACCTCTCTGGGCTAACACCAAAGGGAATTTCTGCCATTCTGGGACTTCCACATTTGCGCAAACTCATTCTAGTGAGGTCTAAAAATGGAGCAGAGCCTCTTTTTGATGTTTCTACTTTGCCCCTATGCTACCTTTCTTACCTGGATATCAGAGATACAAATGTGACTCTTGAGGAGCTCAAAGAATTATTGATCCGCGCACAAGGGTTAACTGAAATTAACCTCAAGGGGTGTAAAAACTTAACACCTGCCGGTCTAATTGAATTACGCAAGCTTTATACCAATCTTTGCATTTGGAGCGAACATTTGGCTCAATCGCCCCGTGTGCAAACTGAGGAAAACCCCTTTTGGATTATATTTAGAAGTTATTTTACCCAACTATTTCCGAATGCAAAGGTTTCATGGAACAGCCACCAAGATAAATGGCATTTCATCTTCACAGCCTGTGCTGAACAAAATACACCGCGCTGGGGAGCTGAGTTATCACAAATTGGCAGAGTGCTTGCTACAGCCAAAGTGCATTTAACAATCCATAAAAGTAAAGGGCTAAGTCCCCAGGCTGCTCCCGCCTTCTTTACGTTTTTAAGAATTATTGCTCCCACTGTTATGGAATTGGTATTGCACAATGCTTACGACTTAGAGATGGAATGCCCAAGGTTGGAAAGCTTGACCCTTGAAGAAGGGGTTTTGGAAGCGATCCATTTAAAAAACAAAAAAATGCCCCACTTGCAGCACCTGATTTTAAAGCAAATCAAAATAGAAAAAAATGCTCTTCCTGTACTTGTAGAAGCATTCAATAGTGTTACCACATGGGAAGTCGAGGGTACCCCTTCTTGGGAAGAAGTGAAGGCATTAGCGCAACTTCCCCATGTAACTGAAAGGGGCTTTCCGTTACCCACTGAATCGATTCCGACTGAGCAACATAAGCTAGAGCTCATTTTGACCTTGTATGCGAATCGACAACAAAGTGAGGCATCTAAAGAGCTAGCTAAGGGGCTTATTTCATGCCTACCTAACGAATTTGATGCTGTAACACTCAAAGAAGCTCTAAAGAATAAATGTGAACCTCTGGTTCAAAAAATGGTAACAAAATGGAATGAACGTTATGGAAAAATTGTTTTCTTTAGCTATGCGAAGGAGGATTTAACCGCCAAAATTAGAATCCCCTTTCCACCTAAAACTGTTTTGGAAGATGAGATGATCTCATTGCTTCTCAATCTAGCCATGCAAGCCGATATCCAGTGGGTCATCGAATTAGGGGAAATACAACCTACAGAACTCTTTTCCCAGCTTGTGAAAGGATACGAAGTATTGGCTCAAGCAATGGCTCCAACGATCAAACGCTTAGTCTGGAGGCAAACGGACCAAGAAGAAAAGATCCCTTTTCCGCAGCCCCTTTTTACCCCTTTTGTACAACATGTGACTCTACGAAGTCTTACTTTGGAGCATGCGTCTTTGCAAAATGTCTCCCTTCAGGAATTATATCCGCAAACAGGTCTACATGAACTGGCTTTAATCAATTGTCAGGGGATCTCTCTACAAGAAATCGAGTCGTGGAATCAGCTCACCGAACTGCGTAAACTCAACCTCACTGGAACTAAAGTGATCAATGATCAGATGATGCAGGCTATTGCGAAACATTGCAAAGCTCTGACCCATCTGAATATAGCTGGCACGCAAGTAACAGATCTTGGCCTTCAAAGTTTAGACTGCTATTCCAAAAATATCACCCATCTAAACATCAGTAATTGCATGATTTTTGGTGCATTTATTCACGTGATTCCTCCGGGGAGTATCCAAGATAAATCCCAAAATTTTCCCTTTAGACAGCTGATCTGGAACCGCACTAGTCAAAATCTGATTTCCGCAGGACTGTTTATCCCTACCGCTACCCTTGAAGCACTTATTGAATCCTCCCCTAATCTCACCACCCTTGACCTCACGGGCTTTCCGCCCATCAGCAATACGATCAAGCTACCCGAAACCCTCACATTTATCTCATTTTAAAATCATTGCAATGCCTATTAGAAATAGTGCAAGACCAAAAATTTTATTTAGTGAGGCAATAGGCAATGTATAAGTGAGATGAGCGCCAAGAAAAGTCGAGAGAATAGAAGAAAAACCGATAATGAAGAACCCTGGTAGATACAAATAGCCAATAGTGTTGGGAATAGTTTCTTTTCCTATCCCAAGTGATAAAAAGGAAACAGCGCCTATAAGTGCGATGATAAAACCTTGAACAGCTGAAGTTGAAACAGCATTACGGAAATGCATCCCTAATCCTATTAATAGGGGCACAGTCATGATTCCTCCTCCAATACCAAGGATGCTTGAAAGCCCTCCAATTACAACGCCGATAGGGAACGATAAGGAGTTTGATCGCGGTTTTTTGTGATCACTCTCTATTTCTTTACCTTCTTTTCTAAAAATGAAATAGAGGCCGAACAGACATTCTACAAAACCTGAGAAATGCTGCAATTTTTTTCCGGGAAGATAATCAGCAAGAAAAGCTCCCAGTATGACTCCTACAATTGTTCCAGGAAGAAGAGAAAAAAAGTAATGCCAGTTAACCCCCTTCTTTTTGATATGAGCCCAAGCAGATGAGGCTGAGGTGAATATCATGGCTCCCAAAGATGTTCCTAAAGCCACATGCATCAGATAGGGTGAGGAAAAGCCTACAAAATGAAGGGAAAATAAAAGTGCAGGAACTGTAATAATTCCTCCCCCTATCCCAAGTAGACCTGAGAGTAATCCCGCGATCAAGCCAATGAGCGCTAAAAAAATATAAATTTCAGTATAGGCACCCATTTCTGCTCTACCTTACTTTTTTGGTTAAAGGAGGAAACCGAGGCTTAGGGTAATGGTGAAGAAGAGGAGCAGCATGGCGCCTTGGGCAAAAAAGGTGTTGTAGGCACGGCTGGGTTCATGGGTCCAGATACTCCGCACGATGCGGATGGCAAGAGGGAATGCGAGGAAAGGGAGGATGGCTGCCAAAGGATAAGTGGGGAACCAGAGGAGAGTAAGGGCGAAGGGGGCCATGGCAAAGAGGGTGATTTGGCAGCGGCCAAATGTTTTGCCGAAGCGAACGGCAAGGGTCCGTTTATTTACGGTGCTATCTTCGACAATATCGCGTAAGTTCACAATTGAGATCATCATCGTCGCCAGCATTCCTGCTTGGAGCGCAGCAATAAGGCTTGCACTGTTTAACGTATGGGTTTGTAAGTAAAAGACTCCGTTTACGGCCGCGCCTCCATAGAATAGAAGGACAAAAAGCTCTCCCAGCCCATTGTAGGCCAAAGGATAAGGTCCTCCGGTATAAAGATAACCGGAAAGAATAGCGCTGACTACAATGGCGACAAAAGGCCAACCACCGCTAATAATGAGCGGGATCGCGGTCAACGCGCCTAAAGCAAAACAAATAAGCCCACCACGGTAGACGGCGGCAAAGGGAAGTAATCCCGCTTGCGTCACGCGCATAAATCCCAACCGCTTTTCCGTATCGGCCCCTTTTTTGAAATCGAGGGCGTCGTTTACCAGGTTTGTTCCCACCTGAAAGAGAAATGCAGATAAAAACGTACAAAGGGAAACGACCCAGTTAAACTGAGCCGTTTCCCCAAAGCCAAGCGCAGAGGCAATTAACACAGGCGTTAGGGCAATAATGAAAGTCTTGGGACGCGCAGCCAAAAACCACGCGTGGATTTTCTTTTCCCTTTCAAATTGTTGCTTAACGTCCGTGGCCACGTAGATTAATCCTTAGCTGGGTAAGCTGGTTGACGATTGGGGTGGATATGTCTTGATGTGGCATCACAGCGGCAAGCGCAGGTGTTGATCAAAATATAGGGGGCTGTTTGCTTAGACCAAGGCGATGGTTTTGCAACGAGGATCGGATCCCCTGCTTCCCATTCATAGATCGAGGCAAACTTTTTAAACTCCCATTTGGTCCCATTGCTGAGAAGGATTGTTCCCGTGGCCGGATCGATGCTGCTCAATGTGGCAGCAGGTTCGGTAGGCTGCATGAAAGGGGTTACATCGATCAACTGATCGCGGGTTGAGTTGTAAACCATCAACTCTTCCACATCATCCCGTCTTTGGAAGAAGGTGAGCCCATCACCTGGTTGCCAATCTTTCACCAGATCTTCGACGAAGCTAAATTTGAACTTCTTTTTTTGTTCATAAAAACTGCGCGCTTGAGGTCCTAGGGGCTGAATTTCCCATACTGAACCATCGACGAGCTCGATGCATTTTCCATTGAGGAGAATTTTTCCCAATTTGTAGTTATTCCCTATGGGATTTTTTTTCATAAACCCTTGAATATAGATCAAAGGCAATTCCTTAATGTAGGGCTCAGGGTTAGCAGGCTGCTTTGGTGCATCTGCAAACGCAAAAGCAGTCACAGCTGTACACAGGGTCAATAAAAGGATACGCATCTTTCACCTCGTTTATGGTTTTTCGGCATTCTAAACGATCGGTATTTTTTTTGTAACCCTTCATAGAAATAGAAAAAGGGGCCGGGCCTGCATTCTTGCATTCGTTGCCGAAAAAAAGGCCCGAAAAAAAGGGGCCGGGCCTGCATTCTTGCATTCGTTGCGTTTCAATTAATTGTTTGTCTAGTCGGTCAGCGAACGCAAGAATGCAGGCCCGGCCCCTTTTTTTTCAGGCAGAGATTTTCAAGAAAAGAGATTCGAGGGCGAAGGAGAATCCAGATGAGCGCTCAATAGCTAAGCGCGCTTCCCCTACTGCCTTTTCTACATATTCCACAGGCCTAATTTCGCCGCGATGAAAGGCCTGCTCCAACTCATTTTCATAGTCGCGGTGGATCAAAAAGTTACGGTTTCCATTCACTAGAAGGAGCTGGAGATCGCGGTACCACTCCACAAAGGTGAGAAAAAGATGGTCCGCTTCTTGCAAAAGGCGCATAGCCAAAGCCCCTTCCAATTCTTTTTGGAGGGCCTCTTTTTGCGTGGCATTTAAGCCTTCAGTGGAAACGAGCGCACCCAATTCTTCTTCAAGGGCTTGTTTGGAATGCTCGACTTCTTCGGCGATCGCCTCAACTGTCTCAGTCAATTGCTTATAGCTGCGCATTTTTCCTTGGGAAAGCTGCTGAAGGATCATCGTGCGCCCTTTATCGGTAGCGCCTTGCATGAGCCGAACCGCCTTTCCCAGAGAGCCTTGCGCGAGATAAGCTAGACGGCGCGCCTCGTCGCTTCCCAACTGATGGCGTGTTTGCAGATATGTGGCGATCTCCCCTTCTTCTAAAGGGCGAAAATAGAGCTTGCGGCAGCGCGATAACACGGTTGGCAAAAGCGCTGTAGGTTGACTGGAAAGCAAAACGATGAGTGCATCAGGAGCCGGTTCTTCGAATGTCTTTAAAAGGGCATTGCTGCTGGCGGGTAACATCCGTTCCGCATCGTGGATAATAAAAACTTTCCACTTCCCCTCAAAAGGGGCCATATACACCTCTTCACTAAAGCGGCGTAGCGCTTGAATCGAGTGAAGCCCTAATTTTCCTTCTGGATAAAGGATATGCAGATCGGGATGGTTTGCCCGCCCCAACAGATTTTGAGCCAACTGAGCGGCAAAAAGCCCTTTTCCAATCCCATCAGGGCCGGCAAAAAGAAGCGAATTGGCGATCGCCTTGGTTTCCACCATTCTTTGAAGCCCTTTTTTAATCGGGTCGTTGCCAAGCAGATTGTCAAACATGGAGATTATTATGTCTTTATGAGATTTTCTTTTCCAGGAGGGCCCACGTTTGCTTAAACACCTCATCTGGGGAAGCGCTCGCATCGATTACACTCATCCGTTTGGGGTTTTCGCGGGCCAACTGGAGAAAACCTTCGCGCACACGCTGGTGAAAATCTTCCTGCTCATTTTCCAAGCGATCCATCACCCGCTTCTCTTTATGGGCGCGCTGCATTCCGATCGTCGGATCAAGGTCGAGAAAAAAGGTGAGATCGGGAAAAGTATTTTGGCAGATTTGGTCGCATAGATTTTGCACATAAGCTTGCCCCAAACCGCGGGCAATGCCCTGATAAGCCACTGAGGAGTCGTTAAAGCGGTCGCACAGCACAGTTTTGCCCGCGGAGAGTGCTGGGCGGATCACCTCTTCCAAATGTTGCGCGCGACCAGCCAAGAAGAGGAGTAACTCGGCCCGCGGCCCAATCGCGGCATGCCCATCGGCTTGCAGCAAAAGCTGCCGTATTTTTTCCCCGAGAGGAGATCCTCCCGGTTCACGCGTTTGCAACGTGGGATAACGGCGCTGATTGAGTTCCTGCTCGAGACGGCGAATCAGCGTCGTTTTTCCGGCCCCCTCGCCCCCTTCAAAAGTGACGAACAGGGGTTTTTTCATTTTTCTTCTGTTGCTTCCTCTACTAGAGTTTCGTCGTCGTCGCTAGCAGCCACTTTCTGGATCGCTACCAGATAGTCCCCTTCCTTCAAGTTGACCAACTTGACCCCTTGAGTATTTCTACCAAGAACTCTGAGATCTTTCAAGCGGATACGGACAGTTTGACCAGTCGAAGACATCATCAGGAGGCCATCTTCATCGGTGACGCAGAGGGCGCCCACGACGTTGCCGTTTCTTTCGCTGGTAATAATGGATCGTACACCTACGCCGCCGCGGTTGGTTTGGCGGAAATCTTCCACTGCAGAGCGTTTCCCGAACCCATTTTCACAGACAACGAGGATCGATTCGGTGCCGTTGACCGCTTCGCAGCCGACGACGTAATCTTTTTCATCTTTGAGGGTCACACCCTTAACCCCATGGGCGGTGCGTCCCATTGCGCGCGCTTTGCTTTCATCAAACCGAACTGCCATCCCTTGATAAGTGAAGAGCATCACCTGCTGCCCTGCTTTGACAAGTGGGGTGCCGATCAACTGATCTCCTTCATCGAGAGTGATTGCCCAAATCCCCTTGCGGCGGGGGTTGCTGAATTCGGATAGAGCAGTCTTTTTGACCACTCCGTTGCGGGTCGCCATCAGGATCGAGGCTTCTTCTTCAAAATTGGCCACGCGCAAGATCGAGGCGATTTTCTCTTCCGGTTGCAGATCTTCAAGGAGATTAATGAGCGGCTTGCCCTTCGATTTGCGCCCAGCCTCAGGAATTTGCCACACTTTGAGCCAGTAACAACGTCCCAAACTGGTGAAAATAAGCAGATAGTCGTGCGTAGAGGCCACGTAGAGGCGCTTAATGGTGTCGTCCTCTTTCTTCATCCCGACGCCAGTAACGCCTGCGCCTCCGCGACGCTGTTCTCTAAAGGTGTGGACCGGCATCCGCTTAATGTAATCATCCTCTGAGATCGTGATCACCGCTTCCTCATTGGCGATCAGGTCCTCCATATTCATTTCATGCTCGGCGGCAATAATCTGTGTTTTGCGCTCAGATTTGTGGTTCTTTTGGATCTCGGCCAGTTCTTCTTTGATGATATCCTTAACCATCTGCTCACTGGCCAGAACAGCGCGCAAATAATCGATTCGCTTGAGGAGATCTTGGTATTCTTCGTTGATTTTGTCGAATTCCAGGCCGGTCAATTGATAGAGGCGCAGGTCGAGGACGGCATTGGCCTGACGTTCGCTGAAGTCAAATTGCTTCATCAATTCCACGCGCGCTTCATCGCGGTTATTGCTAGCGCGAATGAGACGCACCACTTCGTCGAGGTTTTGGATCGCCTTCAGATAGCCTTCTAGGATGTGGGCGCGCGCTTCAGCCTTAGCGAGCTCAAAACGGGTGCGCCGGCGTACGACTTCGATCCGGTGGTCGATCCACGCCATGATTAGATGCTTGATATTCATCACGCGCGGCAGCCCCTTATCGAGCGCCAACATATTGCAGCCGAAGGTGACCTGCAGGTCGCTGAATTTATAGAGCTGATTGATCGTCACTTCCGGAATTTCGTTCCGTTTCAATTCGATCACAATCCGCAAACCGTCCTTATCGGAATCGTCGCGCAAGTCGGAAATCCCATTGAGCTGCTTGTTGGAGATCAATTCGGCGATTTGTTCGATCAAACGAGCTTTGTTGACATTGTAAGGGAGTTGATCGATGATCAAACGGGTGCGGTCATCTTTTCCCTCCTCCACATTAATTAAGCCACGCACAATGAGCTTTCCGCGGCCGGTATGGAAAGCTTCCATAATCCCGCGATAACCAGTGATTATCCCTCCTGTGGGAAAATCGGGTCCAGGCATCACCTGCATGATCTCTTCAATGCTGGTAAGGGGGTTGTCGAGCAATAGGGTCGTGGCCTTAATCAACTCGTTGAGGTTGTGAGGGGGGATATTGGTCGCCATCCCAACCGCGATCCCTGAGGAGCCGTTGCAGAGCAAATTGGGAAATTTCGAAGGGAAAACGGTAGGTTCTTTCTTGGTCTCGTCGTAGTTGGGGACCATGTCTACAGTATCTTTATCGAGATCTTCCATGAGTTGGATCGAGGCATGGGTCAAACGCGCTTCGGTATAACGCATTGCGCCTGGTGGATCGCCGTCGATCGAGCCAAAGTTCCCCTGCCCGTCGACAAGGGTATAGCGCATGATCCAGTCCTGAGCCAAACGGACCAAAGTAGGATAGATTACCGCCTCCCCGTGCGGGTGGTAGTCCCCTGAAGTATCGCCGGAGATTTTGGCGCATTTACGGTGTTTGCCACCCGGCGAAAGGTTTAGTTGGCGCATCGCAAATAAGATCCGCCGCTGAGAGGGTTTCAACCCATCGCGCGCATCAGGTAGAGCACGGGAGATGATGACCGACATCGAATAGCGCAAATAGCTATCCTTCATCTCATCTTCAACGTTGCGGGGTACAATGACTTCGTTTTTTGTGTATGACATACCGTTTTTGGCTCCCTAAACGTCCAGATTCTTTACTGATAAGGCGTGTT
>Ga0153954_1000661_pt1 | contig 24771 bp, 24 predicted proteins | sample TSFL038MetaG_FD_102277 | JGI IMG/M metagenome (GOLD analysis project Ga0153954, IMG submission 102277) | Attine ant fungus gardens microbial communities from Florida, USA - TSFL038 MetaG | ecosystem: Host-associated > Fungi > Mycelium > Unclassified | place: USA: Florida, Wekiwa Springs State... | reverse complement strand
TGCGCCTCGTCGATATAGCCGAAGTAGCTGCCCGTGTTCATCGGGTGCTTGCCCTCCTGCCACAGGCCGCCGCAGTGACGGAACTGGATCTTCGGATACTTTCCCGCGACCTTCAGCATGTACGGGTCGAAGTAGCCGAACGAGGTCGGGAAGAGCAGCGTCGCGCCATCGAGGTTGATCATGCTCTCCATGGTCTTCTCGACGGCGACCGTCTCCGGCACCTTCTCTTCCTCGACGATCTTCAGGCCGGCTGCCTTCTTCAAGACGGCCGCCGCCTCGGCATGTGCCTGGTTGTAGCCGTAGTCGTCCTTCGGCCCGACATAGATGAAGCCGATCACCAGCGGCTTCTGTGCCTGCGCGGCGCCCACGAGCCCGAAGGCCGCTGCACCGGCCGCGCCGCCCAGAAGGGTACGCCGGCCGATAGTGAACTTGTCGATCATTGCTTCCTCCGCGATCCCTTGCCCGGCCAAAGCGGCCCACAGCGGAGGTCAGCAAGGCATGTGCCAGCGAAAAAGGCCGTGGAATCAGGCGATTCCAAGCGTGTCTGCCTGAATGCACGCCTGAATTGTATGCAATCTCGACAGATTGCGTGCTTTTTGGGCATGCACAGGCCCTAAATCGGGATTGGCATTGCTTTTGTATGCAATCGGCCGACATGCAGTCTGAAAATCCGACCCTGGCCGAAAAGCTCGCGACGGCGATCGCCGACGGCATCCTCGATGGTTCCCTGAAACCGGGTGTGCGGCTGGATGAAGTCAGCCTGGCGGAGCAGCACGGCGTCTCGCGGACGCCGGTGCGCGAGGCGTTGCGCCAGCTCACGACCAGCGGCCTGATCGACATGCGCCCGCGCAAGGGCGCGGTCGTCTCAAAGGCGACGCCGGATCAGGTCGAGAACCTGTTCGTGGCGATGGCCGAGATGGAGGCGACCTGCGCGCGTCTCGCCGCCATCAGCATGACACCGATCGAGCGCCGCCGCCTGCAGGCGCGCCATGAGGCGATGCTGGCGCTCGCCAGGGCGGCCGACACCGGAGCCTACTCGGACGCCAATGTCGCCTTTCATTCGTCGATCTACGCCGGCTGCCACAACGCGCCGCTCGCGGAGTTCGCCCTGAACCTGCGCCGCCGGGTCGGGCCTTTCCGTCGCGCGCAGTTCCAGGTCGAGGGCCGGTTGATGCGCTCGCACCAGGAGCACGACGCCGTGGTGCGCGCGATTCTGTCCGGCGATGCCGCGGGCGCGCATGCCGCGATGCTGCATCATGTTAGCCTGGTCGAGGACGCCTTCGAGGCTTTCGCCGCGAACGCGGGCTAATCCATTGATCAAAATGGGGGGTCCAACGGCGGGCGAACTACGCTTCGACGTAGTGGAGACCCGGATCCATGGCCCGTATCCGAATCATTGGAAGGCCGAAGCGCGGGGACCGCAGGAGACGCTGCACGGTGGGGCAGATCGAGCGCGGTGGAAGAGGATGGTATGACCGGCCACACTGTTATTTTAGGTACATTTAACAATCACTCTTGGTAACTGCTTCGTTCAGAGTGCGAGCTTCGACCCGCTCGCCGAATGACCGGTATGGCGAAACCCCGCCGCTATCTTGGATACGTTTAGCGGTCACCTGAAGTAACCAACACTGCGTCCAGCGGTGAGCGACCCTGACATTTCGACGCCTTCCGAGCCGCGTGTCGCCGGCTCAGTTCAGCGAGAACGGGAAGTATTTGTCGTTCAGCTTCTTGTAGGTGCCGTCGCTCATCATCTGGGCGAAGGCGGTGTTGAGTGCCTCGCGCAGCTTCACGTCCTCGCGGCGCAGGCCGGCGGACACGCCGATGCCGAGCGTCTGCGTGTCCTTGATGTCCTGGCCGATCAGCGCGCAGCATTTGCCCTCGGGCTTCTGCGACCACAGCCAGAGCTGCACCTTGTCACCGAACACGGCATCGACCTCGTCGGCCGCCAGCGCCTTCAGCGCATCGGCGACGGTGTTGTAGCGCTTGATCTGGGCGGAGCGGCGGAAGCTCTTCTCGATCCAGTCGAAGTGCATGGAGTCCTTCTGCACGCCGATGCGCTTGTTGCGCAGGAGCGACGGCGGTCCGTCGAAGGGCGCGCCCTTGTCGGCGATGAAGGCGCCGGGCGAGAGATAGTAGCGCCGCGACATGCCGAGCCGTCTCCTCCGCTCGCTGGTCACTTCCATCGACGACATGATTATGTCGAACTTCTTGTCGAGCAGGCCCGGGATCAGGTCGTCCCATTTGACGACGACGAACTCGCACTCGGCCTTCATGCGCTCGCAGGCTTCCTGGGCGAGGTCCATCTCGAAGCCCGCAGGCAGGCCCTTGCGGTCGAGATAGTTGAACGGCGGATAGGCGCCCTCGGTGGCGATGGTGATCTTGAAGGCGGGCGGCGGGAAGGGTGACTTGGGCCCCGCTGGGCGAGTTTGTGGCACCGGCGCCTTGGCCGGCGGCTTGGCGGGATGTGTCGCGGGGGTCTGCGCCAGGGCAACGCCAGCCAAGGCGAGCAGCGCCAGGAGGATGGCCCAGAACCTCATGCGATCAGCCGCTCCAGCACCGCATTCAGCCGCTGCCGGCCGGCGCGCGTGGCGGCGAGATGCGTCGGTGTCACTTCGACGAAGCCCGCCTCGACCAGCGGCGCGAGCTTCGCATCGCCCAGTGCCGTAACGGGATCGGCGCCGGTCTCGACGGCGAAGAGGTTGCGGTCGATGCCCTCGGCCAGCCGCAGGCCGACCATCAATGCTTCTTCCACCCGATCCTGCCCCTGCACATCCATTGTCTCGATCGTGCCATGCCCCGATTGCTCGACGGCGGCCAGCCAGTTCTCCGGTCCGCTCAGCCGCCGCATGGCGCGCTTGGCGTCGCCGACCGTGAACCGGCCATGCGCGCCCGGCCCGACACCGACGTAATCCTGATAGCGCCAGTAGATCAAATTATGGCGGCATGCGGCGCCCGGCCGCGCGTGGTTGGAGATCTCGTAGGCCGGCCGCCCGGCCGCTTCGAGCCGGGCCTGCGTGAGCTCGAACATCTCGGCCGCCTCCTCTTCGCCGGGCAAGGTGAAGGCGCCGCGCGCATGTTCGCCGAAGAACTTCGTGCCGCGCTCGATGGTGAGCTGATAGAGCGACAGATGCTCGCCTGCCAGGGAGAGCGCGCGCGACAGCTCGGCCGCCCAGGCTTCGACGGTCTGACCTGGACGGGCATAGATCAGGTCGAAGGACGTGCGCGCGAAGTGCCGGTTCGCCGTACCCAGCGCGGCCAGCGCCTCGTCGATCGAATGCTCGCGGCCGAGGAAGCGCAGGTCGGTGGCGCTCAAGGCCTGGATGCCGAGCGACACGCGATTGACGCCGGCCTGGCCGAGTATGGCGAAGCGCCCGGCTTCGACCGAGGTCGGATTGGCTTCGAGCGTGATCTCGATATCCTCGGCCGTATCCCACAGGCTGCGCGTGCGCGCGATCAGCTCGGCGACCGTCTCCGGCTCCATGAGCGAGGGCGTGCCGCCGCCGAAGAACATCGTCTCGACCCGCCGCTCTGGCGCCTCGCGCGCGGCGTGTTCGAGCTCCGTCAGCAATGCCCGGCGCCAGCGCGCCTGGTCGATGCCGTCGCGCACATGGCTGTTGAAGTCGCAGTAGGGACACTTCGATTTACAGAACGGCCAGTGCACGTAGACGCCGAGGGGACGGCTCATCCGAAGCAGGCCTCGACCATCATCCGGAAGGCGCGGCCGCGATGGCTGATGGCGTTCTTCTCCGCGTCGTTCATCTCCGCCGTGGTGCGTGTCTCGCCGACCGGTTGGAAACAGGGATCGTAGCCATGCCCGCCGCTGCCGCGCGGTGGCCAGACGATCGCGCCGTCGCAGGTACCGTGGAACAGCTCCAAATGCTCATCAGGCCAGGCCAGCACCAGCACGCAGTGGAAGGTGGCGCCGCGCGCCCGGTCGGTCTTCGGCACGCCACGCTGGGCGAGCTCATCCTGAATGCGTTGCATGCCGACCATGGCGTCACGCGTCGGACCTTCCCAGTCGGCGGTATAGACGCCCGGCTGATCGTCGAGCGCATGGACGCTCAAACCGGAATCATCGGCCAGGACGGGCAGGCCGCTCGCCCGGGTCGCGGCCAGCGCCTTCAACGTCGCGTTCGCCTCGGACGTCGTGCCGGTTTCCTCCGGCGCAGGCAGGCCGAGTTCGCCGGCAGACACGACCTCGATGCCGAACGGTCCCAGCATCGCGGCGATCTCGCCCGCCTTGCCGCGGTTGTGGGTGGCCACGACCAGTTTGGGCAAGGTGAAGCGACGGGCCATCAGTTCTTCCCGCCTCTTCTATTTGGCAATCGCGAGCTGCTGCAGGTGGGTGAGCTCGGTAACGCCCTTCTTGGCGAGCTCGAGCAGTTGAAGGAACTGCGCCTCGCTGAACGGGTCCTTCTCCGCCGTGCCCTGGACCTCGACGATGCCGCCCGTACCGGTCAGCACGAAGTTGGCATCCGCTTCAGCTTTCGAATCTTCCGGGTAGTCGAGATCGAGCACGGGCGTGCCTTCCCACAGACCGCACGAAACGGCGGCAACCTGGCCGGTGATCGGACTGGCGGCGAGCTTTCCGTCCTTGATCAGCCGTTCGAAGGCGAAATGCAGCGCCACCCACGCGCCGGTGATCGAGGCGGTGCGCGTGCCGCCATCGGCCTGCAACACATCGCAGTCGACGTTGATCTGCCGCTCGCCCATGGCGCCGAGATTCACGACGGCACGCAGCGAGCGGCCGATCAGCCGCTGGATCTCCTGCGTACGGCCCGACTGTTTTCCGCGCGCCGCTTCGCGATCCGTCCTTGTATGGGTCGAGCGCGGCAGCATGCCGTACTCGGCCGTCACCCAGCCGCGGGAGGTGTTGCGCATCCACGGCGGCACTTTCTCGTCGACCGAGGCCGTGCACAGCACATGAGTGTCGCCGAATTTCACCAGGCATGAGCCTTCGGCGTGGCGGGAAAAACCGGGTTCGAGGGAAATCTTGCGAAGCTGATCGGGGGTGCGGCCGGACGGGCGCATGCTGGTCTCCTGCAGGGTGGAGAGGCTTATGGCCAAAGCCGATGGCGCCGACAAGGCAAGCCGGCCGGGCCGTTTCCCGCAAAAATGGCGATTTCCGCGGCTAGTCCCGCCGCACCAGCCAGCCCCGGCGGCGAAACCCGGTCTTGATGATGGAGACCATCATATGGCCCTGGACCGCGATGAGCGTGGGCAGGGCGGCCACGATCGCGAAGGCCTGGTAGATCGGGGCCACGAGGCCGAGGCCGACGAGCGCGAAAACGCCAACAATCGTGCCGGCGACCAGCACGACGTTCACCCCAACGGCCTGAAGCACGTTGCCATGACCGATCCACCAGACGTAGCCCGCGCCGAACAATCCAGCCCAGAAATAGGACCACCCCCCTACGCGGACATTCCGTTCCGTCTTAGGGTGTTCGAAGCGCCAGCTCGTGAAAATCACACTCGTCCTTTTACACGTAAAGGCCCACGAATACGAGCCGTTACGTTGACCAGATCGCCATCGCTACCTACATTTTGCCATGGCTATCCATCGTCTCGGCCTGCCGGGCGGCGTTCTTGCGGATGCAACGGGAGGTCAACGGCAGACGGCATCCGTCGCCGAATTGAACGATCGAGCGCGCGAGGTGTTGCGCCTCGTCGTCGAGAGCTACGTCGAGACCGGCGAACCGGTCGGATCACGCTCGCTCACACGTAAAATCACCGAAACACTTTCGCCCGCGACCATTCGCAACATCATGGCCGATCTGCAGGATCTCGGCTTGCTCTATGCGCCGCACACCTCGGCGGGCCGGTTGCCGACGGATGCGGGACTGCGGCTCTTCGTGAACGGTCTGCTCGAGGTCGGCAACATCTCCGAGCAGGAGCGCGAGAGCATCGAGGCCCGCTGTGCCGCCGTCGGCCGCAGCATGAACGAGGCGCTCGATCAGGCGACCACCTTGCTGTCGGGCCTGTCGCGTTGCGCGAGCGTCGTCATGGCGCCCAAGACCGAGCAGCCGCTGAAGCACATCGAGTTCGTCAATCTCGGTCCGGGCCGCGCGCTGGTTGTCACCGTCACGCAATCGGGCCAGGTCGAGAACCGCCTGATCGACACGCCGCCCGGCATGCCGGTATCGGCGCTGGCCGAGGCCAGCAACTATCTCAACGCGCGGCTCAGCGGCCGCACCTTCGACGAGGCGCGGCGCCTGATCCTCGAGGATCTGAAGCTGAAGCGCGCCGAGCTGAACGATCTCACCGCGCGCGTGATCGAGTCGGGTCTCGCGACCTGGGCCGGCGAGCCGGGCGGCGCGCTGATCGTGCGTGGCCAGGCCCGTCTTCTGGAAGACATCACCGCGCTCGCCGATCTCGAGCGCGTGCGCGCGCTGTTCGATGCGCTGGAGCGCGGCGAGAGCTTTGCTCGTCTGCTCGAGCTCGCCAACGTGGCGGCGGGCGTGCAGATCTTCATTGGCGCCGACAATCCGCTGTTCGCCAACACCGGCTGCTCGATGGTGGTGGCGCCGTTCCGCGATTCGCAGGAACGCATCCTCGGCGCCATCGGCGTCATCGGTCCGACGCGCCTCAACTATGCGCGCATCATCCCGCTGGTCGACTACACCGCACGCACGATCGGGCGGATGGTGGGGTAGCGAGTCGCGTCCGACGCGCCGCTATCACCAATCCTTCTCGTCGAAATCCTCGAACTGCTTCATGTCGTCATCGTCGACTGAGGCCGGCTGGCCATCGGCGGCGGAAAGCGAGAGCACGCGGAGCTTCGTCTCGGGCCCGATCAGGGTGACCAGCTCCATCAGATCGTCGCGGGCGAAGGCGACGCAGCCCTGCGTCGGGCTGAGATCCTCGCGCGCGATATGGAGGAAGATCGCCGAGCCCCATTCACCCTCCGGCGGATCGTCGTTGTAGCCAACGACGACGACGAGGTCGTAGAGCCCGTCCTCACGCCACATCTTTTCGTGGCTCCAATCGTTGGGAATGCGGACTAACCGGTTGTAGGCAGGCGAGCGCGGATCGTCGCACCAGCCGTCATGCTCGGCGATGGGCCGGGCCGGTAGCCGGACCTTGGGCAGGACCAACTTGTCATTGCGGAAATAGACATGCCGCAGCGGGAATTCGCCGGCCGGCGTGGCGGCATCGCCCTCGACCTTGTCCTCGCGCACGCCGCCTGCGCCGACGACGCAACGCCAGCGTTTTTCGCCCAAAACGGCCCAACCCAGCGCCGATTCGCCGGAATCCGCCTGGACGGTCAAAAGCCCGTGCTGGGACATTGCCTGAAACCTCTGTGCCCTTCATAAAAGCACGCTTTCCAGGGAGATATAGTGAGATGGGTTATGTCGTGAAAGCGCCGCCCACGGTCGGCGTTCCGGTCCACGGGAGCTCCGACCTGTTTCCGGTACGGCGCATCTTCTGCGTTGGTCGCAACTATGCCGCCCATGCCCGCGAAATGGGCCACGACCCCGATCGCGAGCCGCCCTTCTTCTTCACCAAGCCGGCCGACGCCATCGTGCTCGCTGCCGACCCGAAGAACCCGGCCAAGATTCCCTATCCGCCGGCGACCAAGAACCTGCACCACGAGATGGAGCTGGTGGTCTGCCTGAAGTCGGGCGGCGCCGACATCCCGGTCGAGAAGGCGCTCGATCATGTCTACGGCTACGCCGTTGGTCTCGATATGACCCGCCGCGATCTGCAGAACCAAGCCAAGGACATGGGCCGCCCCTGGGACATGGGCAAGGGTTTCGATAACTCCGCGCCGATCGGCATCATCTATCCGGTAAGCGAGGTCGGCCATATCGACAAGGGCACCATCCAGCTCGATGTGAACGGCAAGACCCGCCAGAAGTCGGACCTCAACGCGCTGATCTGGAGTATCCCCGAGACGATCTCCTATCTCTCGGGCCTGGTGACGCTCGCCGCCGGCGACCTGATCTACAGCGGCACGCCTGAAGGCGTCGCCGCCGTCGGCAAGGGCGATACGCTGCAGGGCTTCGTCGACAAGGCCGGAACGGTCAGCGTGACTTACGTCTGAACGGAGCTCACGCGGAGCAGAACAAAAGAACGCGTCACTTCACGGTGGCGCGTTTTTCTTTTAGAGCTGCGATGCCCTGAACGTATCGCACTTGTTCATGTTGCCGCTCTGCAGCCCGATGTTGAACCAGCGTACGCGCTGTTCCGACGTGCCGTGCGTGAAGCTGTCGGGCACGACTCTGCCCTGTGCCTGCTTCTGCAGGGTGTCATCGCCGATTGCGGTTGCCGCGGTGATCGCCTGTTCGACATCTTGATCCGACAATTTGAGGCTGGCATTGGGGCCGTGGCTGGCGTGGTAGGCCCAGACGCCGGCCAGGCAGTCGGCCTGCAGCTCAAGCCGCACTGAAAGCGCATTCGCATCCCGCTTGCTCATCTGCTCGCGCATGCGGTCGACCTTGCCCAGGATGCCGAGCAGGTTCTGCACGTGGTGCCCGACTTCGTGCGCCACGACATAGGCCTGCGGGAACTGGCCGGGCGAATGGAAGCGCCGCGACAGCTCGTCGAAGAAGCCGAGATCGAGATAGACCTTCTGGTCGCCCGGACAATAGAACGGCCCCATCGCTTCCTGGCCGATGCCGCAACCCTGCGTGCGCGTCTGGCCGCGATAGAGCACCAGTTTCGGATCGACATAGGTCCGGTGCTGTTGGCGAAAGAGTTCGGTCCAGACATCCTCGGTGCTGCGCAGCACGCGCGCCACGAAATGCGTCTCGGCATCGCTGCTCGTCGCCGGCCGCGACGCCGTATGCGTCTGCGGGGCGACGTAATTCGAACCGCCGTCCGCCAGGCCCAGCAGCGCCAGCGGATTGACGCCCAGGATGAGCGCGATCACGACGATGGCGATCAGGCCGAAGCCGCCCCGGAACAGGCCGCCGCCGAGCGGGATGCCGAAACCCGGCCCATAGCCGCCCCCACCGAAGCTACCACCGCCCAATCCACCCCCGCCAAAGCCCCCACCGGAGCCGCCGCTATCGCCGCGCCGATCCTCGATGTTGCTGCTTTCCGGACCATCCATCTCCATTGGAGCGTCTCCGTCGTCTATAGTCGCGGGCGATGAGTCTGACCGTCGCCACCTGGAACATCAATTCCGTCCGCCTGCGCATTGCCAACGTCGAACGCTATCTGAGGATGCGCAAGCCCGACGTCCTCTGCCTGCAGGAAACGAAGTGCCCGGACGAATTCTTCCCGCACGCCGCCTTCGAGGCGCTGGGCTACACGCACCGGCTGGTGCAGGGCATGAAGGCCTACAATGGCGTCGCCATCCTGTCGAAGGTGCCGTTCACGGCGACCAGCATCCATCATCGCTGCGGCAAGGAAGACTGCCGGCACATCGAGGCCGCGCTCGACGTGGGCAGCGATCCCATCCTGCTCGACAACCTTTACATTCCCGCTGGCGGCGACATTCCCGACCCCAAAGCGAACGACAAGTTCGCGCATAAGCTCGACTTCTACCGTGAGATGGCGCGCTGGTATGCCGACCATCGGCCGAAGCCCCGCGCTCGCAAGGGGCTGCGCCGTATCGCCGTCGGCGATCTCAACGTGGCGCCGCTCGAGCATGATGTCTGGAGCCACAAACAGCTCCTGAAAATCGTCTCGCATACGCCCATCGAAGTCGAATTGTTCGGGGAGATGATGGCGGCCATGCATTGGATCGACGTACCGCGCCGCTTCGTGCCGGAGGGTGAGAAGCTCTATTCCTGGTGGAGCTATCGCAACAACGACTGGCGCAAGTCCAACCGCGGCCGGCGTCTGGACCATATCCTTGCAACACCCGCGTTGTCGGGCGCGATCCGCAGTCACAAGATCGACATCGATCTGCGCGATTGGGATCTGGCGTCGGACCATGTGCCGGTGCTGGCGACGTTTGACGTCTAGGGGGGAGAGCGATGCACATCATCGGCATCATCATCATCGGCTTCCTGGTCGGGCTGGTGGCGCGCTGGATCTGGCCCCTGCCGCATGTCAATGGCTTCTGGATCACCGCCGTCGTCGGTATCGTCGGCTCGGTGCTGGCGACCTATGGTGGCCAGGCGCTCGGCCTCTACCGGGCCAACCAGCCCGCCGGCTTCGTCGGCTCGGTGGTGGGCGCCATCGTTCTATTGGCGCTTGTGCACCTGTTCGGCCACTGAAGCGCGCTACTCGACGCGATAGAGGAAGTAGCGGTCCTTCGGGACATTCGGCGGCTCGGGCTGGCGCTGCCAGCGGCTGACCGTGAGCGCCTGGTTGGCCAGAACGTAACCGCCCGGCGCCGCCAGTGCATCGAGCGCGGGGCCGAGCCATTCGCCCATCGCCATGTTGGCCGCGTGATCGCCGGTGCCGAGGTCGGTGTGGATCAGCGCCCCGCACGCGCCCAACTGCCTTGCGGCCCGCGGGATCGATTTGCGCGCCTCGCCTAGGAACAGGCGGTTGTCAGGGGGAATGCAGTCGGGATGGGCAGCGACCTGGCGCTCGAAGACATAGATGTCACGACCGGGAAAGAGCACCCGCAGATGGTCGTAGGTGCGGCCATTGCCGAGCCCGATCTCGAAGATCGGCCCGGGCAGGGCGTCGATGGCGGGCTTGAGGAAGTTCAGGCAGTCGCGCTGCGCCTGCATGCGCGCGATGAAGCTGTCGAGGCGGCTCATCCGTCGGTGTCAGGCGGCTTTGTTCGCGGCGCGCAGTTTCTGGTTGGTGTCCTCGAGACGATGGGCGAGCTCGCGCATCATCTCGATTGCCATCTGCGGGAACTCCGAGACCAGACGGAAGAACATGTCCTTGGAGATCTTGAGCGTCGACAGCGGCTCGCGCGCCTTGATGGTCGCCGTGCGTGGAACGTCGCAGAGGATGGCGATGTCGCCCACGAAGCTGTTCTTCTTGAGCTCGGCGACGCGGATCTGGCCGCCCGGCGTTTCGAGCAGCACATCGGCCACGCCGCCCAAAATCACATACATGGCGTCGCCCACGTCGCCCTGGTGAAACAGCTCTTGACCCTCGGCATAGTTCACGCGCTCGCCGGTGAAGGCGATCAGCTTGAGCCGTGCCGGCTCGACCTTGGAGAAGAGAGGCACGCTCTTCAGGATCTCGACTTCTTCGTTGAGGTTCATAACTTTCTCCTCAAGCCGACTTCATCAGTTCGCAATAGAGTTTGTTCTTCGCCGCCAGTTCGGCCGGCGAGCCCTGCGCCGCGACGCGGCCGGACTGCATGACCACGACCTGCTCGAACGGCTCGACCTGGCTCGGCCGGTTGGCAATCCAGACCACGCCACGGCCGTCGGCCTCCTTCAGGATGTTGTCGCGAATGCGATCCTGGGTGCGGCCGTCGAACACCGCGACCGCCTCGTTCACCACCAGAAACTGCGGCCGCTTGATCAGCGCGCGGGCGATGCCGAGCTTCTGGCGTTGCGTGGCGGGAAGACGCTTGCCGGCGACGCCCACATTGTACTCCAGCCCGACCTCGATCACCGAGTCGCGCATGTCAAGCTCGGCCAGCACTTCGGCGATCAGGGTGCCGATGCGCGTCTCGGCCTGGGCCTGGCCGTAGACCAGACGGCCGAACAGCACATTGTCCTGCAAGGTGGCGGCGCTGTTGTAGCGCTGGAAGTCGTAGAATTCGACGGCGTTGCGCAGCTTCTCGGGCAGGTGGGCGGCGAAGGTGCGCCGCGCCGACAGCAGCCGCTCCTCCATCGCCCCGTCGATCAGCCCCAGGCGATGGCGCGCCTCGATGTAGCGTAGCGGCAGGGTCATCAAGCGCACGCGGTCGGCTTCCGGCACAGCCTCGACACCCTTGCCGCCCAGCCTTTGCAGCAGCAGCCGGACGTTGGGCAGTTCGTCGGCCGAGATGAAGCTGTACTGCTCGAACAAGGGATTGTCGGGCGAGAGGCCCGAGAACAGCTCGACCATGGTTTCGGCGATCGAGAGACCCATGCGCAGCAGGTCCTGATCGAGTCCCGACTCCTTCAGCACCGATTGTACGTAGGGGTCGGCGGCAAGGTTGTCGTCGGAGAACTCCTTGCCGACCGGAGTGCCGAACAGAAGGTTCTCCGCCACCGACAGGTTCTTGTTGTACTTGTCGGCATTGAACGGCTCGACCAGCGGCGCGTAGGCCGGGTCCTGCAGACGGCCATGCAGCGCATGGCGCGCCGTCAGCACCTTCTCCGCGAGGTCGGGGCGCTTGTTGGCGTCGATCGCGCCGCGCAGGCCGAGCGAATAGATCTCCTCGTCGAATTCGACCTGCTTCAGCGCGTGCACCATGCGGGGCAGCAGATCGGCGGGTCCGGTGGCCCCGGCGAGCTCGTAGTCGATCCAGTCGGCATTGGGATCGAGCGCGGGATTGCCCGCTCGCTCAGCCTCGCGCCAGAAGGCCTGACGTTCGGCCAACATCGTATCCTCGTATTTGGCCTCCGCGATCGGCCGGTGCTTGAGGCCGAACAGCAGGTTGTCGCGCACGGACAGCGGGAAGAGATAGGTCTCCTGGCCGATATAGGCGGCGCGTGAGCCCAGCACGTATTCGGGGAGCTCGAAGAAGTCCTTGCCGTCGATCTTGATCGTGCCGGCGGTCGGCAGGGTGATACGCGCCAGCACCTGGCCCAGCACATCCTTGCCCGAGCTTGCCGCGCCGATCACCGCCATCTTGGTGTCGGTCGGAACGGTGAGCGTCACGGAATCGAGCTGCTTCACGCGGCCATCCTCGGACACCGTCACGCTCGAAAGCAGCACTTCGTGGCCGAGCGGCGGCGGTGGGCCGTCGGGCAGCGCCTGCAGTTCCTCCGGCATCATGCCTTCGGGCTGGAACTGGTCGATCACCTGCTCGTACTTGATCTGCACGTCCTGGCGCTGCTGGTCCCAGTCGATCAGCTCCTTGATCGGCGAGGGGAGGTCCTTGTAGGCGAGCAGCACGCCGACAACGGCACCCACGTCCATCTTGCCGGTGATCGCGAAGTAGCCGCCCAACAGGTAGATCGCGAAGGGCGTCGCCTGCGACAGGATGTTGTTCCAGAACTTGGCGACGAACTTCTTGTTATAGAGGTCGAAGCGGATCTTGAAGATGTGGCCCAGCCGCTCGACGATGTCGGCGCGTTCATAATTGGCCGCACCGTGAATGTGGATCTCGGTCACGCCATCGGCGGTCTCGGCGATGCGGCCAGCGAGCGCGCGGGCCGTAACCTGGCGCTGGCGGCCGAGCACCAGCACGGGCTTCCTGAGCCGCGGGATGATCGTCATCTGCACGGCCAGCAATGCGATCACCACCAGGCTCAGCAGGAAATTCTGCATCATGATGAAGATGATGGCCGTCAGCGCCTGGCCACCCAGGAACATCGGCTGCACGAAGGCGTCGCCAATGAAGCCGCCCAGCGGCTCGACCTCGTCCTTGATCATGGTGGCCAGTTCGGCCTGCTTGACCTTGCGGAAGTGCGTCGCCGGAAAGCGCAGGATGCGGTCGTAAAGCTCATAGCGCATGCGGCGAAGCATGCGTTCGCCCATGCGGCCCTTCTGCGTATTGATGCTCTTGCGGAACTGGTTGTTCACAATGACTGCGGCCAGGAAGACGAAGCTCATCACCAGGAGGTAGGTGAGCTGGTCGGCCGCGAAGCCGTGGTAGAGGTGAATGGGGAAGCCGCCCAGCCACGACGGCGCCCGCCACTCGATCACCATCATCTGGACGGTGGCGGTATCTTTGAAGGCGTTGCCGGAGATGCCGTTGTTGACGATCGACTTCGGCACGCTGAGCGACATGAAGTAAAAGACCTGCGCCAGCACGACGAGGCTCAGGATCACGAGCTGCTCGTGCCTGCTGTGTCGCCAGATGTACGAGAACAGATTGCGCTGCATTCAGACCTGCGGCCCCCGCCGCTCCCCGGCCAAGGTATATTGCATCAGTGCCTTGATTACATTCGATATTTTCGGGGACTGGCCGGGGGGTTCGCGCGGCTAGACCCTTTGTGGCATAGTCCGGCGAAACTAACCGGCCGGGGCAGTAGGCGCGACGGCCAGGGGGAGAGCGTTTCTCATGCCCGCCAACAGCCGGTCAAAACGTGTGCTGATCTACAGCCACGACTCCTACGGACTGGGCCATGTCAGCCGGTGCCGGACCATCGCCAACGCCATCGTCGAGGCCGACAATTCCATCTCGGTGCTGATTATCTCCGGCTCGCCGGTGATCGGCTCCTATGAATTCCGCTCCGGCATCGATTTCGTGCGCATTCCGGGTGTGGTCAAGCAGATCGAGACCGGTGAGTACGATTCCGCCAACCTGCGGGTCGGCGTCGAGCACACGCTGGAGATCCGCACCCGCATCATCCGCGACACGGCCGATATCTACGAGCCCGACCTGTTCATCGTCGACAAGGAGCCGCTCGGCCTGCGTGGCGAGGTACTGCCGACGCTGGAGCTCCTCAAGAAGCGCGGTACGCCGCTGGTGTTCGGCCTGCGCGACGTGGTCGACGACGCCGCCCAGCTTGCTGTCGAATGGGAACGCAAGAACGTCGGGCCGGCGCTGCGCGACCTTTACGACGAAATCTGGGCCTATGGGCTGCCGCAGGTGAACAAGCCGCTGGCCGGCCTCAACCTGCCGCCGTCGGTCCGCCACAAGACCGTCTATACCGGCTATCTGCGCCGGGACCTGCCGCCACACGGCGACACCCCGCACGAGCTGGAGGAGATCGACGGACCGTTCATCCTGGTCACCGCCGGCGGCGGCGGCGACGGCGAGGACCTGATCGACTGGGTCCTGTCGGCCTACGAGACCGATCAGCAGATCCCGTACGGGGCGGTGATCGTGTTCGGCCCCTTCATGTCGGCGCATGCGCGCGAGAACTTCAAGGAGCGCGCGGCCAAGTTCCCCAACATCCGCACCCTTACCTTCACGACCAATCTCGGTCTGCTGATGAAACGGGCCGAGGGCGTGGTGGCGATGGGCGGCTACAATACGTTCTGTGAGATCCTGTCCTTCGACAAGCGGGCGATCATCGTGCCGCGCACCAAGCCCCGGCTCGAGCAGTACATTCGTGCCCACGCCGCCCGCAATCTCGGCCTGACCGAGATGCTGTCGGCCGATCTCGGTCGCGACCCGCATGTCATGGCGACCGCGTTGCGCCAATTGCCGCAGCAGGGTCTGCCGAGCGAGGTCGTCGTACCCGGTCTGCTCGATGGCCTGGGCAATGTGTGGCGGCTCGTATCCAAGCAGCTCGCCCATCCCCATCGCGGTCCGGCGCCGATCGACATGATCGATTCGCCGTCCGAATCGCTTCCCACGGCGCCCGACGCAGTGACGGCGCGCGCCAAGATCTGAAGTAACCGGTGTTCAAATGACGAACGGAAATGACGCGCGTATCGCGGTCGTGGTGAAGTGCTGGCCGCGGTTGTCGGAAACCTTCATCGCCCAGGAGATGGCGGGGCTCGAGGCGCGCGGGCTGAAGCTCGTGATCTATTCGCTCCGCCTGCCGACCGATCCCGCGATCCATCCTGTGCATGCGCGGGTGAAGGCGCCGATCGTCTATCTGCCGGAGTATCTCAAGAACGACCCGCTGCGCGTGATCCGTGCCTGGTGGAAGGTGCGTAACCTGCCGGGCTATCGTGCCGCGCGCGCGCGCTTCCTCAAGGATCTCTGGCGTGATCGTACGCCCAACCGCATCAGGCGCTTCGGCCAGGGCATGGTGTTGGCCGCCGAGATGCCGGCCGGCATCGAGCGCATGTATGCGCATTTCATCCATACGCCGGCCTCGGCCACGCGCTATGCCGCCCTCGTGCGGGGTGTGCCGTGGAGCGCCTCGGCTCATGCCAAGGACATCTGGACCAGCCAGGAATGGGAGCTGCGTGACAAGCTCGCCGACATCGACTGGCTGATCACCTGCACCCGCTACGCCCTCGGCCGCCTGAAGGAGCTGGTGTCGGACCCCGAGCGTCTGCGGCTCGTCTATCACGGCCTCGATCTCGCCAACCTGCCGCCTCCGCCGCTTCAGCGGTCGCGCCGCGATGGCAGCGATCCCAACGATCCGGTGGTGATCTTGTCGGTCGGCCGCCGCGTTGCCAAGAAGGGCTACGATGACCTTCTGAACGCGCTCGCAAGGCTGCCGAAGGACCTGAACTGGCGCTTCGAGCATATCGGTGCCGGCGTGCTGGGCGACACGTTCGAGCAGAATGCGCGGCAGCTCGGCATCGGCGACCGCTGCACCTGGCACGGCGCGCTGCCGCAGGCCAAGGTCTTCGAGGCCTACCGCCGCGCCGATATCTTCGTGCTGGCGAGCAAGACCGCCGATGATGGCGATCGCGAAGGCATGCCCAACGTGCTGCAAGAGGCGGGCTATCAGCGCATGGCGATCGTCTCGACGCGGTCGGCCGCGATCGGTGAGTTCGTGGGCGACGGCGACAACGGCCTGATGTGCGATCCCGCAGCACCCGACCAGCTTGCCGCGGCGCTGGAGAAGCTCGCCCGCGATCCCGACCTGCGCCGGCGCTTCGGCGATCGCTCCAACGAGATCGTGCGCACGCGCTTCTCCTACGAAGCGGGTGTCGACTGGATCGCGCGCGCGCTCACCCTTCCTCTCGCCGGCGACCTCGCGCCGCAGATCGAGATTCCCGAGGCGCGCGCCGCCGAGTGAGGCGCCATGCGCGTGCTGCTGCACACGCCTCTCAAGCCCCCTGATAGCCCATTGCCTTCAGGCGATCGCGAGATGGCGCGCGGCCTGGCGCGGCTGCTGGGCCGCCTCGGACACAGGGTGGTGATGCCGCGGGAGAGCCGCGTTTCGGCAGGCGTGCCGCCCTTTGCCTCTCATCTTGCGCACGAACGCCGCGCCCGACGCCAGGCCGCGCACCTGATCGCGCGCTGGCGACGGCTGCCTGCCGGCCATCCCGAGCGCTTCGACTGCTGGTTCACCTATCACTGCTACTACCGCAAGCCCGACTGGCTCGGCCCGATCGTGAGCCTCGCGCTCGGCGTGCCCTACGTCATCGCCGAAGCCTCGCATGCAGCACGACGCGCCCAGGGAGAAACGCGCCTCGGCCATCGTGCCGTCGAACGTGCGCTCGCGGCCGCCGACTTGGTGCTCACGGTCAATCCACGCGACGTGCCGGGCGTGAAGGCGAGGCTGCGGCCGGGCGCGCACCAGATGTGGCTGCCGCCCTTCATCGATGTCACGCCCTTCCAGGCCGGCGCGCGCCAAACTGACACGCACCAGGTCAACGACCCGCCGCTGCTTCTGAGCGTCGGCATGATGCGCCAGCGCGACAAGCTCGAATCCTATCGCGTGCTGGCGCAGGCCTTCGAGCGGTTGGGCGATCGTCCGTGGCAGGCGCTGCTGATCGGCGACGGGCCGGCACGGCCCACGGTCGAGGCCCTCATGGCGCCGTTCGGCTCGAGGGTGCGCTTCGCCGGTGCCCAGCCGCACGCCCGGTTGCCGGCATACTATGCGTCGGCGGACCTTTACCTTTGGCCCGCGATCAACGAAGCCTATGGCATGGCCTTTCTCGAAGCCCAGGCGGCCGGGCTACCGGTTGTCGCCGGCCGCACCGGCGGTGTGCCGGCGGTGGTGGCCGACGGCGTCACGGGCCTGCTGACACCGGTGGGTGACGCCGATGCCTTTGCCGCCGCGGTGTCGCGGTTGCTCGACGATCCGGCGGAGCGGGCGAGGCTCGCCCGGGCCGCCCGTATCCGCGTCGCGCAGCATCATCACGAAGATGCCGCTGCCCGCGCGCTCGCGGCCGCGCTGAGACTCCTGCAATGACGGCGGTGCCCTTCGCCATCCTGCGCCATGCCACGACCGGATGGAACGAGCAGAAGCGCCTGCAGGGCATGACCGACATCGAATTGAGCGCGGCGGGTGAGGCGGATGCCGCGAACTGGCACCTGCCGCTGCCGGCCGCCGGCTGGAAGCGTATGTGCAGTCCGCTGAAGCGGGCGCGCCGCACCGCCGAGCTTGTGCGGCCCCCGGCAGCGATCACCGTCGACTCCCGCCTGCGTGAGATGAGCTTCGGCACCTGGGAAGGCCGTACGGTCGCCGAACTGCGGGCGACAGGTGGCGAAACCTTCGTCGCGGCGGAAGCGCTGGGCCTTGATTTCCATCCGCCGGGCGGCGACTCACCGCGCATGACCATGACGCGCATCGCCGACTGGATCGCCGAGATCGCGCGCACCGGCGAGCCCGTCGTCGCCGTCTCGCACAAGGCCGCGATCCGCGCCCTGCTGGCGCTCGCCACCGGCTGGGACATGGCCGGCCGCCAGCCGGTGAAGCTCGACTGGCGTTGCCTGCATTTCTTCCGTGCCATGACCGATGGCGCCGTCGCCATCGAACGGCTGAACGTGCCTCTCAGCGGAGACGCGCCGTGAAGCGCGTCTTCTTCTATGTGCAACACCTGCTTGGCATCGGCCATGTTCGCCGTGCCGCGACCCTGGCGCGCGTGCTCGCGGCCGGCGGCTTCGACGTGCTGTTGGTCTCCGGCGGTGCCCCGGCCGCCCTCGATCTCGGCGGCGCGCGCTTGCACCAGTTGCCGGCGGTTCGGGCGCGTGACGAGGGTCTGCGCGAGCTTTGCCGGCTCGACGGTACATCGCTCGACGATACGTTCCGCGCGGCCCGGCGGAAGCAGCTCCTCGATCTGTTCGCCGCCGAAGCGCCGCACGTTCTCATCACCGAGCAGTTCCCGTTCGGCCGCACGCAGCTTCACTTCGAGTTGCTGCCGCTTCTTGAGGCGGCGCGGTCGATGACGCCCAGGCCCTTGATCGCCTCTTCCGTGCGCGACGTCGTGCGCCGCACCGCCTCCTCTCAACGGATCGCCGAGACGGTGGGTCTGCTCGAAGGCTACGATCTGGTGATGATCCACGCCGATCCGAAGCTGGTCGATTTCGCTCGAAGCTTTGCTGGCTGGGACAAGATCGCCGGGCGCACGGTCTATACCGGCTATATCGGCGAACCCGCACGCGCGACCGATGGAGGGGCGGGCGCGGGCGAAGTGATCGTTTCCGTGGGCGGTGGTGCCGTGGGCGCGCCGCTTCTGAAGGCGGCGCTCGGTGCGCGAGCGGCCAGCGCGGCGGCTGCCCGGACCTGGCGCCTGCTGCTGGGCGACAACTTGCCTGAGGTCGAGCGGGCAGCGCTGCCGAAGGGCGAAGGTATCGTCATCGAGCCGGCACGACCCGATTTCACGACGTTGCTCAGCAACGCGGCCCTGTCGATCAGCCAGGCGGGCTACAACACCGTCGTTGAAACCCTGTGCTGCGCCGATCGCGCGGTGCTCGTGCCCTTCACCACCGAGCGCGAGACTGAGCAAAGCGACCGTGCCCTTTTGTTGGCCGAGCGGGGCATCGTGGCCATGGTGCCGGCAGGCGACCTGTCGGCAAACACCTTGGCCGCCGCCGTTGATCGAGCTCTGGCCGGTCCCTCGATCCGGAGCTTCCCGCCTTGCGATGCCCGAGGCGCCACGGCAACGGTCGCACTTTTGCAGGCGCGACTGACATGAGCGGGTGGCAGGCCCTCAGCGAGGAATTGGCGCAATGGCGCGACGCCGGCCGGACCGCCGAGCTGTGGTGGCGAGACGACGATGCCACCGATGTCACGCCTGCCTTGGATCGATTATTCGCGTTGCGCCGGGAAACCGACTGGCCGCTCGCACTGGCAGTCATGCCGGCCCAGGCTACCGCCGCGCTGGCCGACCGGGTCGCGGGCGAGACGGGCATCGACGTGCTGCAACATGGTTACAGCCACACCAACCACGCTCCGCCCGGCGACAAGAAGACCGAACTCGGGCTTCATCGGCCGGCGATGTTGGTGATGGGCGAATTGGGCACAGGCTGGATGGCGCTGGAACGGCTGTTCGGCGCGCGCGCGCTGCCCGTGATGGTGCCGCCCTGGAACCGTATCGCTCCCCCTCTCATTCCAGCTCTGCCGGAGATCGGCTTCCGTGGTCTGTCGACCTTCGCCAGTCGTATCCGGGCTGAGCCAGTGAAGGGATTGCGTCAGATCAACACGCACGTCGACCTGAAAGATTGGAAGAACCGCCGCAGCTTCGTGGGCGAAGAGGCGGCACTCGCCGCCTTGGTCGCGGCCCTGCGACATTCCCGCACCGCAACAGGCGAGCCTGTTGGCCTGCTCAGTCATCATCTTGCGATGGACGAGGGGGCGTGGGATTTCCTAAGTATGTTGCTAGCGAATGCGAAAAAGACGCCGGGCCTGGGGGTGCGTGCAGCGCAGGTACTGTTCGCGTCACGGGAGGCGCGCGTTTGAGTTCTTCAGATCTGCGCTATCCGCGGCCGACGCTCTTGGCCGACTACGTCCGCGCCACAGCGGGTACGGTGTTGTGCGGTTTGCCGCTCATGCTGGTCGACGTCAATCGCTGGGCGCTGATCATTCTGGGTGCGGGCTGCCTTCTGTTCCTGTCTTTCCTCGTGCGCACCGCGCTGCGCCAGAAGACCCGCTATCTGCTGCGCGACGACACACTGTGCGCCGACGGCCCCGTCGGTAGCGTCGTCGAATGGAGTCGTCTCGATCTCATGAAGCTTGCCTACTACTCGACCAAGCGGGATCGCACCGGCGGATGGATGCAGCTCGCCGTCCGCTCGCTCGGCAATCGCGCGATCAAGATCGACTCCGCCCTCGACGGCTTCCACGATATCGTCGAGCGCGCCGCGCACGCGGCTGAAGACCGGCACCTCGTCCTCACCCGCGCGACACGCGCCAACCTCCGATCGATGGGTATTTCGATCGCTTCGCAGGAAGAGATGGTATGAAGGACCTGCTGCGTGTCGAGAAGCTGACGGTCGAGTTCGGCGTCCACGAAGGGATACTGCGCGCCGTCGACAACGTGTCCTTCGCCGTCAAGCCGGGCGGCACCGTCGCTCTCGTGGGCGAGTCAGGATCGGGCAAGTCGGTGTGCAGCCAGGCCATCATGGGCCTGTTGCCGCGCACCGCGAAGATTCCCTCGGGTTCGATCCTGTTCGAGGACCCGCGCGATGCCGCGGGCGTCGTCGACATCGTGAAGCTCGATCGGAGCGGCCCGGAGATGCGCGCCATCCGCGGCGGCGAGATTTCCATCATCTTCCAGGAGCCGATGACGTCGCTCTCGCCGCTCCACACGGTGGGCGACCAGATCGGCGAAGCGGTCGAGTTGCACGGCGCGGAAGGCACCGGCCTCAGCAATCTCCACTCGCTCGGCAACCAGATGCACGAGGCGTTCGAACGCGGCTCGCGCGGGCGGCGACTGGGTCGCAAGGAGATCGACGAGCTCACCTTCAATATGCTGCGTATGGTCGGCTTTCCCGACCCGCGCCGAGCGTTGCGTACTTATCCGTTCGAGCTGTCGGGCGGCCTGCGTCAGCGCGCCATGATCGCGATGGCGCTGGTCTGCCGGCCGGCGCTGCTGATCGCCGACGAGCCGACGACGGCGCTCGACGTCACCATCCAGGCGCAGATCCTGCGGCTCATGAAGGAGCTGCAGAGTGAGCTCGGCATGGCGCTGCTGATGATCACCCACGATCTCGGCGTGGTCGCCAACGTCGCCGACGACGTCGTGGTCATGTATCGCGGCAAGGTCGTCGAATCGGGCGACCTGCACGATATCTTCCGCGATCCGCAGCATCCCTACCTGAAGGCGCTGCTGCACGCCGTGCCGCGCTTCGACATGGGGGAAGAGCGGCTGCAGCCGATTCGCGAGATCAAGGCGGCGACCGGCCATCTCCTGCAGGAGAAACCTGAGGTCAAGCCGCTGCCGACCTTCAATCCCGAAGCGCCGGTGCTGAAGGTTCGACATCTCTCCAAGACCTTTCACATCCGCAAGGCCGACACCCTGCTCGAGCAGCTGCTGGGCGGGGGCAAGACGCGCACGGTCCGCGCTGTCAACGACGTGAGCTTCGATGTCATTCGCGGCGAGTGCCTGGGCCTGGTGGGCGAATCGGGTTGCGGCAAGACCACGCTCAGCAAGATGCTGATGCGCGGTGTCTCGGCCGATCCCAACGAAGGCGCGGGCCGCGTCGTGTTCGACAACTGGGGGCGCAAGGTCGACGTCATGATGCTCGAGGGCGAGGAGCTGAACAGCTTTCGCACCAAGCTGCAGTTCATCTTCCAGGACCCGTTTGCCTCGCTCAATCCGCGCATGACGGTCTACGACATCCTGGTCGAGCCGCTGATCATCCATAACATCGGCGACAATGCCTATCGTCGCGAGCTGGTGGGCGAGCTGATGGAGCTGGTCGGTCTCGACCGCCGCCAACTCAGCCGCTACCCGCACTCCTTCTCCGGTGGCCAGCGCCAGAGGATCGGCATCGCCCGCTCCCTGGCGCTCCGGCCTGACATGGTGATCTGCGACGAGCCGGTCTCGGCGCTCGACGTCTCGATCCAGGCGCAGATCCTCAATCTGCTCAAGGACCTGCAGAAGCAGCTCGGCCTTACTTTGCTGTTCATCAGCCACAACCTGGCGGTGGTCGACTATATTGCCGATCGTATCGCGGTGATGTGCGCGGGCCGCCTTGTCGAGCTCGCGCCGTCCGGCGAGTTGTTCAAGAATCCGATCCATCCCTATACGAAGGCCCTGTTCTCCGCCGTGCCCATCCCCGACCCGAACCAGCGCCTCGATCTGCGCCAGCTCATGGAAGGCAAGGCCTCCGACCCATCGGAGTGGCCGGCGCCCTTCACCGACACCGGCGAGCAGCAGCTGCTCTGGACAGAAGTCGAGCCCGGCCACTATGTCCGACTCGTGCGGGAGAAGGCGTGACATGCTGCACTACGTCGCCCGCCGCATCCTGATCATGATCCCGACGATCTTCGTGATCAGCCTGCTCGTGTATATCATTATCAACCTGCCGCCGGGCGACTGCGTGACCTCGCAAATCGATGAGCTTCTGGCGCGAGGCGACGCCGATGCGCTGAAGCGCGCCGACGAGCTGCGCCATCTCTATGGTCTCGATCACTCGCTCTGGTACCGTTACTTCCACTGGGTGGGCGGCGTGTTCCGCTGGGATTTCGGGCTGTCGTGCCAGGACACGGTGCCGGTAAAAGACCTGATCGGCGAGCGTCTCGTTCTCACCATCGTGATGGAATCCTGCACCATCGTCTTCATCTGGACGGTGTCGTTCGTGATCGGCGTCTATGCCGCTACCCACCAGTATCAGGTCGGCGATTATGTCGCGTCGTTCATCGGCTTCCTGGGCCTCGCCATTCCGAACTTCCTGATGGCGCTCGTCCTGCTCTATGTCGGCAAGGTCGTGTTCGGCGTGTCGATCGGCGGCCTGATGGATCCGCAATTCATCGACAAGCCGATGAGTTGGGACAAATTCGTCTCGATCGCCCGGCATCTGGTGATTCCGGTCATCGTGATCGGCACGGCGGGCACTGCGGGCATGATCCGGCGTTTGCGGGCCAACCTGCTCGACGAGCTGCAGAAGCAGTACGTCATCACTGGCCGTGCCAAGGGCCTGCCGCCGCTCAAGCTCCTGATCAAGTATCCGTTGCGCCACGCCATCAACCCGTTCGTTGCCGACATCGGACATCTCCTGCCGGAGGTGATCTCGGGCTCGGTGATCGTGTCGACCGTGCTGTCTCTGCCGACGACGGGGCCCATGCTACTGGGTGCGCTCAAGTCCCAGGACGTTAACCTTGCCGCCACCTTCCTGCTCTTCGTGGCCGTGCTGACGGTGATCGGCATGCTGGTCTCCGATCTGCTGCTGGCCGCGCTCGATCCGCGCATCCGTTTCGGCGCGGCGGGCGAGAAATAGGGCCCGGCCATGAACGACACGACCAACCCCGCCAAGACCTCGTCCGAGCATTTCGTCAGCCGCGAGACGTGGGACCCTTACGTCTCCGAGAAGCTCACGGCCGAGCAGGAAAAGTTCTACATGGCCGGCCAGTGGAAGCTGATGTGGTGGCGCTTCCGCCGTCACAAGCCGGCCGTAGCCTCGGCGGCCTTCCTGGCGCTGATGTATTTCTCGATCCTGATCAGCGAATGGCTGGCGCCCTACGATCTCAACACGCGGCATGTCCACTACATCTTCGCGCCGCCTCAGAGCATCCATTTCATCCACGACGGCAAGTTCCTGGGACCGTTCGTCTACGGTCTCAAGGAAAGCCGCGACATGGAGACCCTGCAGCGCATCTACACTCCGGACCCGAACAGGCCGCAGCCGCTCCGCTTCTTCTGCAGCGGCGAGAGTTACGAATTCTGGGGGCTGATCGAGGGCTCATTCCACTTCGTCTGCCCGCCCGAAGGCGGCACGGCCTTCTTCCTCGGTACCGACCGCCTGGGCCGCGACATGCTGAGCCGCATCATCTACGCCGCACGCATCTCGCTGACGATCGGCCTGATTGGCATCGGGCTCTCTTTCACGCTCGCCTTGGTGCTGGGCGGACTGGCCGGCTACTATGGCGGCTGGGTGGATATGGTCGTCCAGCGACTGACCGAGATCCTGAAGAGCTTCCCGCATCTGCCCCTCTGGCTCGCTTTGTCGGCGGCCCTGCCGGTGACCTGGTCGCCGTTGCTGGTCTATTTCGGCATCACCCTGATCCTGGCTCTGCTCGACTGGCCGAGCCTGGGCCGCGCCGTACGCTCCAAGCTCCTCTCGCTGCGAGAGGAGGATTACGCCATGGCCGCCCAGATGATGGGCGCCAAGCCCGGCCGCATCATCGGCCGCCACCTCCTGCCTGGCTTCATGAGCCACCTGATCGCCTCAGCCACGCTGTCGATCCCCTCGATGATCCTGGCCGAGACGGCGCTCTCCTTCCTGGGCCTGGGTCTCAGGCCGCCCATCACCTCCTGGGGCGTGCTGCTGAACGAGGCGAC
>Ga0153954_1000660_pt1 | contig 24779 bp, 23 predicted proteins | sample TSFL038MetaG_FD_102277 | JGI IMG/M metagenome (GOLD analysis project Ga0153954, IMG submission 102277) | Attine ant fungus gardens microbial communities from Florida, USA - TSFL038 MetaG | ecosystem: Host-associated > Fungi > Mycelium > Unclassified | place: USA: Florida, Wekiwa Springs State... | reverse complement strand
CGCGCCATCTCCAAACACCGCGCCAAAGGCACCATCGACCGCACCAACTACCCAACCACCGCCATCACCATCGAAATCCTCGACGGTTGACAACCACACCCCACCCCTAACTGCGCGGCATTGCCGCTAACCCCAGGCGTGGACCACGTTCTGGGCCGGTTCCAGCCCCAGCTCGATCAGCAACTCGGTGGCGTCGGCGGCCTGCTCGCAGATCGTCGGTAACTCGTCGCGCTCCCGGGTGCTGAACGCCTGCAGCACGAACGCCGCCGGGTCTTGGCGGCCGGGTGGCCTGCCGATCCCGAGACGGACCCGCTGAAAGTCCTTGCTGCCCAACACGGTCGCGATGGAGCGCAGGCCGTTGTGACCGCCCTCGCCGCCACCCTGCTTGAGTCGGATCCGGCCGAAATCCAGGTCGAGGTCGTCGTGAATCACCACGACGCCGTCGGTGGGCACCGAATAGAACTTGCCCAGTGGCCCCACCTGGCGGCCCGACTCGTTCATATAGCAGCGTGGCCGGGCCAGCACCACCGAGCGCCCGCTCAGGCGCCCGGTGGCCACGTCGGCACCCGACTTCTTGTGCAGCTTGAACGCCGACCCGATCCGCTCGGCCAGCAGGTCGATGACCATGAAGCCGACGTTGTGCCGGGTACGGGCGTAGCTCGGGCCCGGGTTGCCCAGGCCGACCACCAGTATCGGCGGTGACTCGGCCACGCGGTGCTCGGCTTACTCGGACTCGGCGTCCGCGTCCTCTGCGGCCCCCGCGCCGCCTTCCTCGCCCGCTTCGGCCTCGGCAGGCGCCTCTGCAGCCTGCGCCTCGACCACGTTGACCACCAGCGTTTCCGGGTCCGAGACCAGGGTGACGCCCTTGGGCAGTTCCAGGCCGCCGGCGGTGAACTGAGTGCCGGCCTCGGCGCCCTCGATGGAGACGGTCAGCTGCTCGGGGATCGACATTGCGTCGGCCTCGATCTCCACCGCGGTGGCGTCCTGGGTGACCAGCGTGCCGGATTGGGCGTCGCCCTCGATGACGACGTTGACCTCGACGGTGACCTTCTCGCCGCGGCGCACCACGATCAGGTCCGCGTGCTGGATGGTGCGCCGGATCGGGTGGATCTCAAGAGCCTTGGTCAGCGCCAGCTGCTCCTTGCCCTCGATGTCGAGGGTGAGCACGGCGTTGGTGCCGGAGTGGCGCAGCACGGCCGCGTAGTCGTGGGCCGGAAGCTCCAGGTGCTGCGGGTCGGTGCCGTGGCCGTAGAGGACCGCGGGGACCTTGCCCTCGCGGCGGGCCCGGCGGGAGGCGCCCTTACCGGTCTGGGAACGCACGGCGGCGGTGAGCTTGTTGGGGGTCGAGGACCTGGCCATGGGGAACTCCTTGGTTGCTACGGCGGGCATGAGGCACGGCCAGATCGCGACAACCATTGAGGAGGTCCTCGTCGATAACGGCGGCCGAATTGGTGGCCGCCCTCGCCGTGACGCCTGGTCAGGCTAGCGCATCGGGAGCTCAGAGCGGAAATTGAACCCCGGTGAGCTGCGCAGACAGCTCCCACAGCCCGGCGGCGGTGGAGCCGCGTTTGGCCAGCAGGCTGCGGCCCACTGGCCCGCTGCGGCCGACAATGCCGAAGCGCGGACCGATGAAGGTATTGCCGGACAGATCCTGCGACGCCGCATAGAGGGTCTGGCGTGCCCCGAAGTCGGGGCTGGTGGCAAACAGGCCGTTGCCGAAGGTGCGCATCACCAGGTCGCCGAGCCGATTACCGGTCTGGCCCTGCAGGTTGGTGTTCGAATAGCCGGGATGGGCGGCCATCCGGTGCAGCGCCGACGACACCGTCACCACCCGGTCGGTGAGTTTGGGCAACAGCAGGTTGGTCAGCGCGAAATGACCCAGATCGGTGGCGGACCAGGAGGAGGTCATGGCTGACACATTAGCGATCGCGCCGGGGCTCTAGCCGCAGTTGTTGCCGCTGACCCAGCGGCCGTTGTAGCTGACGCAGGTATTGACCGGCGGCGGCGGCGGGGGCGGAGGCATGTCCTCGGGCAGCGGCGCGTAATAGGCGGGTGGCGGCGTGAGGTCGGTGCATCCGCTGACACGGACACGACGGCCCACCCCGACACAGACGTCGGCCTCGGCAGTGCCGGCCGGCGTGAACACGACCACGGCCCCCGGCAGGCTGGTCAGGGCCAGTACCGCGACGGCCCAGATCCGGCGTGCCATCACTGGTCCAGCAGCGGGCGCTCGGGCTGGGGCAATCCGCACCGGGCGCGGAAGTCGGCCAGCGGCTGGCGCAGCCCCAGCAGGTCGGAGTGGGCCTGTGGGTTGTCGGCGAAGAAGCTGCGCACGGCCTCGGGGATCTCGTCGTCGGGCCGGTTGTGCAGGTCGGTGTAGAACTCGTTGACGTCCGGATGCGCGTAGAGGTAACCCGACGTCGAGGCGGCGACGCTGGTGGCCACGTTGGCCATGTCGGCGGCGGTGCAGCCGGGTTGCGGGTCGGCCAGCGCCGCGGCCGGTGTGAGCAGGGCGGCCGTGACTGCGGCTGCGCCCAGCCCCGTAAGGCTCAGAGATGACGGGCGAACGAGGGTCATGAGGGAACTCCCTTCGACAGGTGAATCGCACTGTAGCAAGCCGCCAACGTCTGTGGGGGCTCACTTCGCGGCGACGGTGAAGCCCTTCATGATCGCCTCGACGTCAGTGGCGTCCTTAGGCGCTTCGTCGGCGGGCGCGGTGACCGCCAACTGCACCAGGTAACGCTGTTCGGCCGGTGCCGAACCGGTGGCGATGACCATCCGGAACCAGCTGTGTAGGCGTTGGCCATCCATGTCGTAGGTGCCCTGCACCATCGATGACGGGAAGCCTTGGTAGTCCTCGTTGGAGGCGTCCAGCAAGCGGAAATTCGGCGAGAGCTGGGCGTCGACCACGCCGTGCCTGATGGCCTCTTTCGAGTCGAAGTTCCCGCTGAGCTTGACCACACTCAAGATCGCCCGGGGAAACTTCTCGCCCTTGCCGAGCACCAGAGTGGTGGCCGGCAGCATCGGGTTTTCTTTCTTCTTCCAGCCCGGCGGCGTGGGGATCGACACGGTCAGGTCGGTCGGCGCGTTGGGGGCCACCGCCTCAGCGGCCACGCCCTGGTCTTCCAGGTAGCGTCCCACGCTGACCGGGGCTTCCGGCTCCGACGAGGTGGTGGTTGTGCTGCCGTTGCCCCAAATCGAATGATAGTCAGGGGTTTTGGTGCCGCACCCGGAAGTGGTGTTGACCAGGGCCGAGCACGCCAGGGCCGCGACCGCCACGCGCAGCGGGGTCACAGGATCTCGCGGACCGCGTCAATCGGGCGGGCCAGCCGGGTGCCGTTTCCGGTGACGACGAACGGCCGCTGGATCAGGATCGGGTTCGCGGCCATCGCATCGAGCAGTTCGTCATCGGTCGCATCGGCCAGGTTCAGCTCGGCGTACACCGCCTCACCGTTGCGGACCGCGTCGCGTACACCGATCCCGGCGGCGCTGATCATGTCGGCCAGCTCCGCACGCGACGGCGGGGTCTTCAGATATTCCACGACCGTCGGCTCGATACCGTTCTCGCGCAGCAGTTCCAGCGTCTTGCGTGAGGTCGAGCAACGCGGGTTGTGATAGACCACCGCGTCAGCCATGTCAGGCGTCTCCGTCGAAAAGCCCGGTGACAGAGCCGTTATCGAACACGGCCCGGATGGTGCTGGCCAGCAGCGGAGCGATCGACAGCACGGTCAGCTGGCCGAACTGCTTGTCCTCGGTGATCGGCAGGGTGTTGGTGACGATCACCTCGCTGGCGCCGCAGGCCGCCAACCGCTCGGATGCCGGGCTGGACAGCACGCCGTGGGTGGCGGCGATCACCACGTCGACCGCCCCCGCCTCGCGCAGCAGGCCGACCGCCCCGGCGATGGTGCCGCCGGTGTCGATCATGTCGTCGGTGATCACACAGGTCTTGCCGGTGACCTCGCCGACCACCCGATTGGCCTTGACCTGGTTGGGCACTCGCGGATCACGGGTCTTGTGAATGAAGGCCAGCGGCACGCCGCCCAGCGAGTCGGCCCATTTCTCGGCGACCCGCACCCGGCCGGAGTCGGGGGAGACCACCACGACGTCCTTGCCGTTGTTGAGGTAGTTGTCGCGGATGTAGCCGCACAGCAGCGGCTGGGCCCGCATGTGGTCCACCGGGCCGTCGAAGAAGCCCTGGATCTGGTCGGTGTGCAGGTCCACCGTGACGATCCGGTCGGCGCCGGCGGTCTTGAGCAGGTCGGCCACCAGGCGAGCCGAGATCGGCTCACGGCCGCGGTGCTTCTTGTCCTGGCGCGCGTAGGGGTAGAACGGCAGGATCGCGGTGATCCGCTTGGCGCTGCCGCGCTTGAGCGCGTCGATCATGATCAGCTGTTCCATCAGGTGCTGGTTCAGCGGCGCGGGGTGCGACTGCAGGACGAAGGCGTCGCAGCCGCGCACCGATTCGTCGAATCGCACGAAGATCTCGCCGTTGGCAAAGTCGCGGGCGGTCTGCGCGGTAACCGGGACGTCCAGTTCCTTGGCGACCTGATCAGCCAGCTCCGGGTGCGCACGACCAGCGAAGAGCATCAGGTTCTTGCGATTGTCTGTCCAGTCGTGGCTCACGTGCTGCCCCCGCCGTAGGAGATTGTGGAATTCGGTCGAGTTAACTCGGGCCTCATGGTACGTAGCCCGGCGTGCGATTTCGCCTCGGGCTGCCTCAACGCGATCAAGCTCACGATGACAGATCGGGTGGAGTCTGGCCGGCTTCTTCGGCGCTGTTCGCGGTGTCGGCCGCCGTAGCGGCCTGGGTGCCGGGCCGCTTGCGCTGCACCCAGTTCTCGATGTTGCGTTGCGGGCCGGCCGACACGGCCAGTGCCCCCGGCGGCACATCGTGGCGCACCACGGTCCCGGCGCCGGTGTAGGCGCCGTCGCCGATGGTGACCGGTGCGACGAACATGGTGTCCGAGCCGGTGCGCACGTGCGAGCCGACCGTGGTCCGCCGCTTGGTCTGGCCGTCGTAGTTGACGAACACGCTGGAGGCGCCGATGTTGCTGTGGTCGCCGATGTCGGCGTCGCCGACGTAGGTCAGGTGCGGCACCTTGGTCCCGGTGCCGATGGTGGAGTTCTTGGTCTCGACGAACGCGCCCAGCTTGCCGTCGGAACCCAGCACGGTGCCCGGACGCAGGTAGGTGAACGGTCCGACTGTCGCGCCGACGCCGATCGACGATGAGGTTGCGTGGCTGCGGATCACCGACGCGCCGTCGCCCACTGTGACATCGGTCAGGGTGGTGTCCGGGCCGATCGTGCACTGCGACCCGATGGCGGTGCGGCCGAGTAGCTGAGTGCCGGGCGCGACGGTGGTGTCGCGCCCGATGGTCACGTCCACGTCGATCCAGGTGGTGGCGGGGTCGACGATGGTGACGCCGGCCCGCTGATGAGTGGCCACCAGGCGGCGGTTGAGTTCGCCCGCCAGTGCGGACAGCTGCACCCGGTCGTTGACGCCGGCCACCAACGCCGCGTCGTCGACATGGCGGGCATGCACCACCTGGCCGTCGCCGCGGACGATGCCGATCACATCGGTGAGGTACAGCTCGTGCTGGGCGTTGTCGGAGCCGAGCCGGCCCAGCGCGGAACGCAACTTGGCGATGTCGAAGGCGTACACCCCGGCGTTGACCTCGCGGATCTCCCGCTGCGACTCGGTGGCGTCGGCCTGTTCGACGATCGCGGTGACGGGGTTTTCCGCACCGTCGTGCTCCCGCAGGATGCGGCCGTAGCCGGTGGGGTCGGCCAGCGTGGTGGTCAGCACGGTGACCGCGGCCGGGGCAGTGCGGTGGGTGTCGATCAGCGCCTGCAACGTGGCGGTGTCCAGCAGTGGGATGTCGCCGGAGGTGACGACGACGGTGCCGGTGAAGGCGTCCGGCAGGGCCGCCAGACCGCACAGCACCGCGTGCCCGGTACCGAGCTGCTGGTCTTGCAGGGCGATGTCGATGGGAAAGTCCAGGGCCTGCGCCAGCTCGGCGACCGGCCCGGTGATGCGCTCGCGCTCGTGGCCCAACACCACCACCAAGTGACGGGGCCCGACGCCGGCGGCCGCGGACAGGCAGTGCGCCAACATGCTGCGACCGCCCAGCTCATGCAGCACTTTGGGGGTGTCGGAGACCATCCGGGTGCCGGCACCGGCCGCCAAGACGATGATGGCGTCCTGCGTATCCGGGCTCGGGGGAGCGTGGTTATACGTCGACACGCCGCCTAGCCTGTCACTCTGCGCACGTTCGCGGCAAAAGTGCGAGCAAATCCGTGAGCTCCGTCGCCAGGACTCGAACCTGAACTATCTGAACCAAAATCAGAGGTGCTGCCGATTACACCACGACGGATCGGTGTTCCGCAGTGACTTTAGTCCGACGACGGCGAGGGCCGCCCGCGGCCCGAGTAAGAAGTCGGACAATCCGGTCTAGCCCAACGGACTACCCTGGTCGCGTGGCTGGTCTGGACAAGGACGGCCGGGCGCCTCGAGCCCGGATGACAGGTAGCGAGCGCCGGCACCAACTCATCGATGTCGCCCGCTCGCTGTTCGCCGAACGCGGCTATGAGGGCACCTCCATCGAGGAGATCGCGCAGCGCGCCAACGTCTCCAAGCCCGTGGTCTACGAGCACTTCGGGGGCAAAGAGGGGCTCTACGCCGTGGTGGTCGACCGCGAGATGTCGGCACTGCTGGACGGCATCACCACGTCGTTGACCAAGGCGACCAATAACCAGTCTCGGCTGCGGGTGGAGCGCGTCGCGTTGGCGTTGCTGACCTACGTCGACGAGCACACTGACGGATTCCGCATCCTGATCCGCGACTCGCCGGCGTCGATCAGTTCCGGCACCTACTCGACCTTGCTCAACGACGCGATCGGCCAGGTGTCGTCGATCCTGGCCGGCGACTTCGCCAAGCGTGGCCTGGACCCCGAGACCGCGCCGCTGTACGCGCAGGCGTTGGTGGGTTCGGTGTCGATGACGGCGCAGTGGTGGCTCGATGTCCGCGAACCCAAGAAGGAAGTGGTGGCCGCGCACCTGGTCAACCTGTGTTGGAACGGATTGACTCACCTGGAGTCTGATCCGACGCTGCACGACGAATAAGGCCTGTACCGCAACGCAAATCGTTGGCCTGAGCCACACCGCCTAGAATTGCCCCCATCATGACCGCGCCGGGGTACCAGACTGTCCAAAACCCGATTGCGGGCCTCGTAGACCTGGCGTTGACCGCGCCGGCATTCGCCGAACTCATCGAGCGTGCGGGCGATCCACCCGCCGAACTCGCGCTGGTGGGCCCGGTCGGTGCGCGGCCGTTCACCGCTGCCGCGCTGGCCCGCGCCGGCGCGCTGCTGGTGGTCACCGCCACCGGCCACGAAGCCGACGACCTGGCCGCCGAGCTGCGCGGTGTGTACGGCGACACGGTGGCCCTGTTCCCGTCCTGGGAGACGCTGCCGCACGAGCGGCTCTCGCCCGGGGTGGACACCGTCGGCGCCCGCCTGCTGCTGCTGCGCCGGCTGGCCCAACCCGACGACGCCCGCCTGGGACCGCCGCTGCGTGTGGTGGTGACCACGGCCCGGTCACTGCTGCAGCCGATGACCGGCCAACTGGACGCGATCGAGCCGGTCATGCTGGCCGTCGGTGACGAGATCCCGTTCGAGGAAGTGATCGCCCGGCTGGTCGAGCTGGCCTATACCCGGGTGGACCTGGTCGGCAAACGCGGCGAGTTCGCGGTCCGCGGCGGCATTCTCGACCTGTTCCCGCCGACCGCCGAACATCCGGTGCGCATCGAGTTCTGGGGTGACGAGGTCACCGAGATCCGGCCGTTCTCGGTGGCCGATCAGCGCTCCATCCCCGAAGTCGAGGTTGGCACCGTGGTCGCGGTGGCCTGTCGGGAGCTGCTGCTCACCGACGATGTGCGGGCGCGTGCGGCCGAGCTGGCCCGCGATCAGCCGCACACCGACAACGCCGTCTTGGGCACCGTCGGCGACATGCTGGCCAAGCTGGCCGAGGGTATCCCGGTCGACGGCATGGAGGCGCTGGGATCGGTGCTGCGGCCCGGCCCGCAGGCGCTGCTGACCGATCAGCTGCGCCCGGGTACCCCGGTGCTGGTCTGCGATCCCGAGAAGATCCGCGCCCGGGCCGCCGACCTGATCAAGACCGGACGTGAATTCCTGGAGGCGTCCTGGTCGACAGCTGCCATGGGCGGCTCAGAAAGCGCTGCGCCGATCGACATCGAACAGCTCGGCGGATCGGGGTTCCGCGAGTTCGCGCAGGTGCGCCAGGCGGCGCTCGATACCGGTCACCCCTGGTGGACGCTGAGCCAGCTGCCCGACCCGGACGCGACCGAACTCGACGTGCGCCCGTCGCCGTCGGCCCGTGGTCGGCAGCGCGATATCGACGAGATCTTCGCCATGCTGCGCGCGCACATCGCGACCGGGGGACGCGCGGCGGTGGTCGCCCCCGGCGTCGGCACCGCGCGCCGGATAGTGGAGCAGCTGGCCGAAGCCGAGACTGCGGCAACGCTGTTAGACGCGGGCGCGACCCCGCAGCCCGGGGTGGTCGGGGTACTGCAGGGCCCGCTGCACGAGGGTCTGGTCATCCCCGGCGCCAACCTGGTGGTGGTGACCGAGGCGGACCTGACCGGCAACCGGGTGAGCGGGCCGGAAGGCAAGCGGTTGGCAGCCAAGCGCCGCAACGCCGTCGACCCGCTGGCGCTGACCGCCGGCGACCTGGTGGTGCACGACCAGCACGGCATCGGCAAGTTCGTGGAGATGACCGAGCGCACCGTGGGCGGCGCGCGGCGCGAATACCTGGTGCTCGAATATGCGTCGGGCAAGCGAATGGGGCCGAATGGCCCCACTGGCAGGGACAAGCTCTACGTGCCGATGGACTCCCTCGATCAGCTGTCCCGCTACGTCGGCGGCCAGGCCCCGGCACTGAGCCGCCTGGGCGGCAGCGATTGGAGCCAGACCAAGACCAAGGCCCGCAAAGCGGTCCGTGAGATCGCCGACGAACTCGTCGCGCTCTATGCCAAGCGCCAGGCCGCGCCCGGCCACGCGTTCGCCCCGGACACCCCGTGGCAGGCTGAGATGGAGGACGCGTTCGGGTTCACCGAGACCATGGACCAGCTCACCGCGATCAGCGAGGTCAAGGCCGACATGGAAAAGCCGGTTCCGATGGACCGGGTGATCTGCGGCGACGTCGGCTACGGCAAGACCGAGATCGCGGTGCGCGCGGCGTTCAAAGCCGTCCAGGACGGCAAGCAGGTCGCGGTGCTGGTGCCCACCACACTGCTGGCCGATCAGCACCTGCAGACCTTCAGCACCCGGATGGCCGGATTCCCGGTCACCGTCAAGGGGCTGTCGCGATTCACCGACGCGCAGGAGTCCAAGGCGACCGTCAACGGCCTGGCCGACGGCTCCGTCGACGTGGTGATCGGCACCCACCGGCTGCTGCAGACCGGCGTGCGCTGGAAAGACCTCGGCCTGGTGATCGTCGACGAGGAGCAGCGGTTCGGCGTCGAGCACAAGGAGCACATCAAGGCGCTGCGCACCCACGTCGACGTGCTCACCATGAGTGCCACGCCGATCCCGCGGACCCTGGAGATGAGCCTGGCCGGCATCCGGGAGATGTCGACGATCCTCACGCCGCCCGAAGACCGCTATCCCGTGCTGACCTACGTCGGCGGCCACGACGACAAGCAGGTCGCGGCCGCGCTGCGCCGGGAGCTGCTGCGGGACGGGCAGGTGTTCTACGTCCACAACCGGGTCAGCTCCATCGAGGCGGCCGCCGCCCGGGTGCGCGGCCTGGTGCCCGAGTCCCGGGTGGTCGTCGCACACGGCCAGATGCCCGAGGAAATGCTGGAAACCACGGTGCAGGGCTTCTGGAACCGGGAATACGACATCCTGGTGTGCACCACCATCATCGAGACCGGCCTGGACATCTCCAACGCCAACACATTGATCGTCGAACGTGCCGACACCTTCGGGCTCTCGCAACTGCACCAGCTGCGCGGCCGGGTGGGACGCAGCCGGGAGCGCGGCTACGCCTACTTCCTCTACCCGAAGGAGAGCCCGCTGACCGAGACCGCCCACGACCGGCTGGCCACCATTGCCCAGAACAATGAGCTGGGCGCCGGCATGGCGGTGGCGATGAAGGACCTGGAGATTCGCGGCGCCGGCAACGTGCTGGGGGTGGAGCAGTCCGGGCACGTCGCCGGGGTGGGTTTCGACCTGTATGTGCGGCTGGTCGGCGAGGCCGTAGAAGCATATAGAGCGGTTTTCAACGGCGAGACGGTCACCACCGAGGAGGTCAAGGACGTCCGGATCGACCTGCCGGTCGACGCGCACCTGCCGCCGGAGTACATCAATTCCGACCGGTTGCGGCTGGAGGCCTACCGGCGGTTGGCCGCCGCGCCCGGTGACGACGAGATCGCCGCAGTGATCGAGGAACTCACCGACCGCTACGGGCCGCTTCCCGAGCCGGCCGGCCGGCTGGTGGCGGTGGCCCGGCTGCGGCTGCTGTGTCGCGCCTCCGGCATCACCGAAGTCTCTGCCGCATCGACGACGACGCTGCGGCTGGCCCCGATGACGCTGCCGGACTCTGCCCAGTTGCGGCTCAAGCGGCTGCATCCGTCGGCCAGTTACCGCGCCACCACCGCCACCGTGCAGGTTCCGATCCCGCGTGCCGGCGGTGCCGGCGCGCCCGTGGGTGCGCCCCGCATCCGCGACGTCGAACTCGTTCAGATGGTGGCCGATCTGATCTCGGCACTGGACGGCAAGCCGCAGGGCCTCATCGACGTCACCGGCGCGGTGCCCGCAGTACGGTAGTCCACGATGACCGTCGTCCTGGTCGACCCCCGTCGGCCCTCGCTCGTGCCGGTCGAAGCCCTCGCGCTGCTCGCCGGTGAAGTCGTCTACACCGAGGAACTGCCGATCGTGGTGCCGTGGTCGTTGCCGGCCGCACGATCGGTGCTCGTCGGTGCCTCCGACGTGCAAGCCCCGGTGCTGCTGTCCTCGGACCGCAACCATCCCGACGTGGTCGCCCGCCTGGAGGCCGGCGAAACTCTGATCGCGGCACCGGATGCGCCGCCGGGGGAGCGGCTGATCGACGCGGTCGCGATCATGGACCGGCTGCGCACTACCGGGCCGTGGGAGAGCGAGCAGACCCACGACTCGCTGCGCCGGTTTCTGCTGGAGGAGACCTACGAGCTGTTCGACGCGGTCCGCAGCGGCGACGCCGACGAGCTGTGCGCGGAGCTCGGTGACGTGCTCTTGCAGGTGCTGTTCCACGCCCGTATCGCCGAGGACGCGCGGGAGAACCCGTTTTCCATCGACGACGTCGCCGAGTCGCTGCTGCGCAAGCTGGCCAATCGGGCACCGGCGGTGCTCGCCGGCGAGGAGATCTCGCTGGCCGACCAGGTGGCGCAATGGGAGGAACGCAAGGCTCTAGAGAAGAGCGCGCGAGACTCGATTCTCGACGATGTGCCGACCGCGCAGCCGGCGTTAGCGCTGGCTCAAAAGGTGCTGCAACGGCTCACCCGCGCCGGCGTGCCCGCTGACCTGATCCCCGAGACGGTTACCACTGTCACGGTCGCCGCTGGTTTCGATGCGGAAAATGACTTGCGGACAGCGGTTTTGGAACTCATGGACACCGTCCGGTCGGTGGAAGAGGCGATCATCGGCGAGCCGACCGAAGACCAGTGGCGCGCCCACTGGCCGCGGCGCTAGCCTCCCGCTCGGGCCGGCCGGTCGCCTCATCCGTCACTTTGGTCTCGGCTCCCGAGGGTATGGAGATGTGCCCGCCTGTGAGCGACAACCCGGTATTTCCGCAGGTGGCTGTGCGTTCCGGTATTCACGAATGTCACTGTCATCTCAAAATCCCCCAATGCCACGCTTTTGCCGCGGGCTGGGGGGGTGCCCGCGTCGTAGCGACAATGGCGATGACGGCGTACGTGGGAGCCCTGATTGTCGCTGTTAGGTTGGCGCCCGCCCCTCAGCGACAATCCGCGGGCGGATGGGATACGCGGGGAACCTGGTGCAGATGGGGCGCAAGCCAAGGCGCCTTTCCGACGCCCACCAGGGCCTTTGCGTGACCTGTCGCTCACAGGCGGGCACATCTCCATACCCTCGGGAGCCGAGACAGGTGAGGTGGATGGGGCTCCAACCGCCAAGGCCCGACCGACTGTGTTAGCGCTGCGAGTCAGAGACCTCGCCCCAACTGCCCGGCAGCATCGGGATCCGCGGCTCGGTGTCGAGCCCCTCGCCGGTGAGCACGGCGATTCCGGACGCCTGACGGCTGGCCCCGGTCGCGGTGCCGGCGAAGCCCAGCGGGCCGGCACCGGAATCCGAGGCGTTTGCCGCCCCCGGGGGCCCATCCCACTCCGGCGTCACGCCGATGTTCATGTCCATGTATTCGTCGCCGAACCCGCGTTGCTTGGCGCGCTGCCGCTGCCGGCGCTTGGCGGCCAGGGCCTGCGCCGTGGCTTCACCGGGGGCGCCCTGGCCCTCCGACGCCTCTTCGTCGGAACTGCGGGACCGCCGCGCACCGCTGGAGCTGCGCGCAGATGAGGAGACACTGCTCACCAGGTACAGGCAAGAGGTCGGCCCGAATCCGACGCCCGGTCCGCCACCTGCCCCGCCGCCGGCCGGCATGCCGGCACCCGCGGTGGCCGGAGCGGTGGGGCCGGCTGAGGAGATCGGGTCCGCGCAGGCGCATGCCTCGGCTCCCGCGGGCACCGGGACACCCGAGGCGACCGGGGCGCCGACGCTGCCGCCCACCGGCATCGGCGGGGTCGGCTCGACGGTCTGCTCGAGCCCGACCGCACCGATCGCGCCCAGCGCGCCGAGCCCGGCGGCCGCGGCGAGGGCGGGCGCCGCGGCCATGATGATCGGGATCGCCATCTGCACCGCAATCTGGCCCAGCGGCCACAACAGCATCAGCGTGTGGAAGGTGAACCAGCCCAGGGCCCCGGCCAGAATCGGGGACATCCCCGGGATCCCCAGCAGCATCTGGGTGACCGAGCTGGCAAACGGAAACGCCTCGATCGGATATCCGTCGACGCCCAACTGCGCCCACAACCACTTGGCGATCGGGTCCGCAAAGCCCATGTTGAACTGCGTGATCAGGTCCTTGAGCTGCTGTTCCCAGCTGGGGGCGGCAGCGGCCTCAGCAGCCCCCGGGGCCACGATCGGCGGCGCGGGCGTCGCCACCGGAACCGAGGCCAGCGCTGCTCCCGCGACGCCCTGGTAGACGGCCATCATCTCCGCGGCCTGCACCCACATTCGGACGTAGTCGGCTTCGTTCAGCGCGATCGGGACGGTGTTGATGCCGAAGAAGTTCGTCGCCACCAGCGTCGCGTGCACCGCATGGTTGGTGGCCAGTTCGGCCAGGGTGGGCATACCGGCCAGCGCGGCGGTGTAGGCCGCGGCCGCGGTCTGGTGCAGACCGGCCGCGGTGGTGCTCTTGGCGGCGCTCTCGGCCAGCCAGCTCAGATAGGGGGCGTGCGCGGCCGCGTATTGCTGCGCGCTGGGGCCCTGCCAGGCACCCTGCACTCCGGCCAGTACTGCGTCGAGTTCGGCGGCCACCTCGGCGTATTCCGCGCTCATCGCCGAGTACGCCGACGCCGATTCCAGCAGCGGACCGGGTCCGGGCCCGGCGCTCAGCAGCGCCGAGTGCACCTCCGGCGGCGACGCCAGCCAGACCGGTGCGGTCATCGAACGCACCTCCTTCCCGATTCCGGCAAGCTTGATCTTGTGCGGTCAACCAATTGGTCGCGGCGTAGCCCGGTTTGGTTCCCTGCAGACGAATCTTTGTATCCGGGCGCCGAATGAGCGACTATGGCGGCATGCGGTGCGAGGTGGTGCGCGAGACCCTGTCGTCGCTGCTCGACGGCGAGCAGCAGGAGCTGCCGGCGCAGCAGGTCGATGCGCATTTGGCATCCTGCCGCAGTTGCCGCCGCTGGCTGGTCGGTGCTGCCGCCCAGGCCCGCCGGCTGACCGACATCAACAGCGACACCGACGGTGACCACGATGCTGGGAAAGGCCCTGACCTGGCCGCCCAGATTCTGGCCGCCGCCGGGGTGACATCGATCACCGCCGAAAGCGCCGGCGACAGCGGCTGGTCGCGGTGGGGTTTTCGACGGCCGGCGCTGATCGCCGTCGGAGTACTCCAAGTGGCGATGGCGGCCGTACAGATTGCCGGGGTGGACTTCGGCATGGTCTCGGCGCACGGACACGGGCACGGCGCGGCCACCGGAGCGCATTTGCTGCATGAGTCCACCGCATGGTTGTTGGCGCTCGGCGGCGCGATGATCGCCGCGGGCATCTGGCCATCTGTCGCGGCCGGTGTCGCCGCAATCGCCGGGGTATACGCGCTGGCATTGGGCAGCTATGTGGCTGTCGACGCCTACCACGGTCAGGTGACGGCAGCTCGGATCGCTAGCCACCTGCCGGTGTTGATCGGCTTGGTGTTCGCTTTGCTGGTGGCGCGCCAACGTATCGGCGGTGCAGGCCCGCGCCCAGCGCGCTGGGACGCCGACGGCGCCGCCGATGGGGCCGTTCCGGGAGTGGGTGCCAGTCGCGGTCGCCGTCGCCATCTGCGGTCGGTCAACCGCTCCGACGGCTCTACGACCATGCGTCGTAATAGCGCCGCGACCCCGGGTCTAAGGTGGATGTTCATGGCGGGAGCTGACCGGGTCCAAGACGACCCTGACGATGCTGTCACCGCCCTCGCCGTTGCCGCCGCAGCCGGTGATGCCCGTGCGCTGGAGGCCTTTATCAAGGCCACGCAGCACGACGTCTGGCGATTCGTGGCCTACCTCTTCGACGGTGTCAGTGCCGACGACCTGACCCAGGAGACCTTCCTGCGGGCGATCGGCGCGATCCCGCGGTTCGCCGGCCGTTCCAGTGCCCGGACCTGGCTGCTGGCCATCGCGCGGCGAGTGGTGGCCGACCACATTCGCTACCTCAAGGCGCGTCCGCGCACCGCACCGGGCGCCGACCCCGAGCTGCTGCTGGACCGCGACCGGCCGTCCCGCGGCTTCGAGGACGTCGTCGAGGTGACCGCGTTGATCGCCGGTCTGTCGACCGATCAGCGCGAGGCGCTGCTGCTGACTCAACTGTTCGGGTTGTCCTATTCCGACGCCGCCGCAGTCTGTGGCTGTCCGGTGGGCACCATCCGATCCCGGGTTGCGCGCGCACGTGACGCGTTGCTGGCCGATCCGGAACGTGGTGAGCTGACCGGTTAGCCGGCGGTTTAGCGAGGCTCGACGCAGGAGAGTCGAAGCTGGAACCGCCGCATAGACTCCGCTGAGTTCGCGCTGGCAGAGCCAGTTTTTGCGGCACACACGGGCGTTGCGGGAGGTCGGTGGTGCCTCGCCCATGACCTAGTCATGGAACGATGGACGCAAAACCATAGCTTCGAGGTTGGGGAGAGCGGTGTCGGCGCTACGTTGGCTGCGGACGGCCGCCGTCGTCGGCGCGACGGCTGTGCTGCTGGCATCCAGTTGCAGTTGGCAGCTCGGTAACCCCATCCCGCAGGGTGTCCCGCCGCCCCCCGGAGACCCGGTCCCGCCGGTGAGTACCGACGTCGCCGCGGGCCGGCCCGCCGACCAGCTCTACCAATGGGCCGCTGAGCGCGCCCCGCTGCTCGGCATCCCGATCACCGCGCTGGAGGCCTACGCCTACGCCGCGCGGGTCGCTGAGGTGGAGAACCCCAACTGTCATCTGGGCTGGACCACGCTGGCGGGCATCGGCCAGATCGAGAGCCATCACGGCCATTACAACAACTCCACGGTGGCACGCAACGGCGACGTGCGGCCCAAGATCCGCGGGGTCCGGCTCGACGGCTCCGGAGGCAATCTCCACATCGTCGAGGACGTGCAACCGGACATGGCCGACGACGACGGCGTGGTCCGCGCGATGGGCCCGATGCAGTTCATTCCGGAGACCTGGCGGCTCTACGGCGTCGACGCCAACAACGACGGCGTCGTCAGCCCCGACAACATCGACGACGCCGCCCTGTCGGCCGCGGGGTATCTGTGCTGGCGCGGCAAAGATCTGGCCACCCCCAAGGGCTGGATGACGGCGTTGATGGCCTACAACGAGTCGGAGATCTACGCCCGCGCCGTCCGGGATTGGGCCGCCGCGTACGCGGCCGGTCGCCCGCTGTGAGGTGTCTGGTACGGGATAGGCTCCCAACAGGCCTCCGATAGAACACGACGGCCAGCCCCATCCACGCTCAAGGAGAAGTCAGTGCCCATCATCCAGCAGGTCGGCGCCCGCGAGATCCTCGATTCCCGCGGCAACCCCACGGTCGAGGTCGAGGTCGCGCTGGAAGACGGCACCTTCGCCCGGGCCGCGGTGCCCTCCGGTGCGTCGACCGGCGAGCACGAGGCCGTGGAACTCCGCGACGGTGGCGCCCGCTACGGCGGCAAGGGCGTGCAGAAGGCGGTCACCGCGGTACTGGACCAGATTGCTCCGGCAGTCATCGGGATCAGCGCTGACGACCAGCGACTGGTGGACCAGGCGCTGGTGGACCTCGACGGCACACCGGACAAGTCCCGGCTGGGCGCCAACGCCATGCTCGGGGTGTCGCTGGCGGTGGCCAAGGCGGCCGCCGACTCCGCGGCGCTCCCGCTGTACCGCTACCTGGGCGGCCCGAACGCCCACATCCTGCCGGTGCCGATGATGAACATCCTCAACGGCGGCGCCCACGCCGACACCGGTGTCGACGTCCAGGAGTTCATGGTCGCCCCGATCGGCGCCCCCAACTTCGCCGAGGCGCTGCGCTGGGGCACCGAGGTCTACCACTCGTTGAAGGCAGTGCTGAAGAAGCAGGGGCTGTCCACCGGCCTCGGTGACGAGGGCGGATTTGCCCCCGACGTCGCCGGCACCACCGCCGCGCTGGACTTGATCAGCACCGCGATCGAGGCCACCGGGCTGAAGCTGGGCACCGATGTCGCGCTGGCCCTCGACGTCGCGGCCACCGAGTTCTACACCGAGGGCAGCGGCTACGCGTTCGAGAAGCAGAACCGCACCGCGGCCCAACTGGCCGAGTTCTACGCCAAGCTGCTCGACAGCTACCCACTGGTGTCCATCGAAGACCCGCTGTCCGAAGACGACTGGGACGGCTGGGTGTCGCTGACCTCGGCGATCGGGGACCGGGTGCAGCTCGTCGGCGACGACCTGTTCGTCACCAACCCCGAGTGGCTCGAGGAGGGCATTGAGCGGGGTGCGGCGAACGCACTGCTGGTCAAGGTCAACCAGATCGGCACGCTGACCGAGACCTTGGACGCGGTCACCCTGGCCCATCACAGTGGTTACCGCACCATGATGAGCCACCGCAGCGGCGAGACCGAGGACACCACCATCGCCGACCTGGCGGTGGCCGTCAGCAGCGGCCAGATCAAGACCGGTGCCCCGGCCCGCAGTGAGCGGGTGGCCAAGTACAACCAGTTGCTGCGGATCGAGGAGGAACTCGGCGACGCCGCCCGTTACGCCGGCGAGCTGGCCTTCCCCCGCTACGCGCCGGAGAGCAAGTAGCCGCCAGGGGCCGCTGGGAATGTCCGAACCGAAACGGCCTGACGCCAAGCGGCGTTCCGCGACGTCGCGGCCGGGACGGGGCGGGGAGAACGGACGTGCGCACCCGCGCCGGACGCCGCCGGTGCGCCGGGGGTCCGGTGCGGCGCGGACCCCACCGCCGTCACCGGCTGGCGCGGTCAAACGAGCCATTGCCGCAGCCGCCGAGCAGAGTTCGGAGCTGCGGGTCGGCTTCACCGCTCGTCGGGCCGTCATCATGGCCGCGGTGATGTGCGTGCTCACGCTGACCGTCGCCGGGCCGGTCAGAACGTTCTTCGCCCAGCACGCGGAGATGAAACAGCAGTCCCAATTGGAGACCACCCTGCACCGCCAGATCACCGACCTGCAACAACAGAAGGCCAACTTGGACGACCCCGCGCACATCAGGGCGCAGGCCCGCCAGCGGCTCGGCTTCGTGATGCCCGGCGAGATCCCGTATCAGGTCCAGCTGCCCGCGCCGGCCGAGGTGCCGGGCGAGCCGGGTGCCGAACCCCTGGCCGCGCCCAGCGGTGATCCCTGGTACACCGCGCTGTGGCACACCATCGCCGACGCGCCGCACCCGCCGCCGGCGCCGGCTGTGCCGCTGGGACCCAATGGCCCCCTGGGTCCGCCCGCACCGGCGGTGCCCGTTGGTTGATCCCGCCGACCTGGACGCGGTGGGCCGGCAACTGGGCCGAGAGCCTCGCGGCGTCCTGGAGATCGCCTATCGGTGTCCCAACGGCGAACCCGCCGTGGTCAAGACGGCCCCGAAGCTGCCGGACGGTACACCGTTTCCCACCCTGTACTACCTGACGCACCCGGCGCTGACCGCCGCCGCCAGCCGGTTGGAGTCATCGGGCCTGATGGCCGACATGACCGAGCGGCTAAAGCAGGATCCCGAACTCGCCGCCGGCTACCGGGCCGCTCACGAGTCCTATCTTGCCGAGCGGGATGCGATCGAAACGCTGGGAACGACATTCACCGGCGGAGGCATGCCCGACCGGGTGAAATGCCTGCACGTGCTGATGGCGCATTCGCTGGCCAAGGGCCGCGGCGTCAACCCGTTCGGCGACGAGACGCTGGCCATCCTGGCCGCCGAGCCCGCGATGGCCGGGATTCTGGCGCCGGAGGAGTGGTTGTGACGCGCCTGGCGGGAATCGACTGCGGCACCAACTCGATTCGACTGCTGATCGCTGAGCCGGCCGACGGCCGGCTGCGCGACATCCACCGGGAGATGCGCATCGTCCGGCTTGGTGAGGGCGTCGACGCGACCGGACAGTTTGCCCCCGAGGCATTGGAGCGCACCCGCGCGGCCCTGGAGGACTACGCCGAGTTGCTGGTGGCACACGGTGTTTCGCGGGTGCGGATGGTGGCGACCTCAGCCACCCGCGACGCGGCCAACCGCGACGTGTTCTTCACCATGACGGCGCAGGTGCTGGGACGCGCCGTTCCGGGTGCGATCGCCGAGGTGATCACCGGGCAAGAGGAAGCCGAGCTGTCCTTCCGCGGCGCGGTGGGTGAATTGGACAGTGCCGAGGAGCCGTTCGTGGTCGTCGACCTCGGTGGTGGTTCCACCGAGTTGGTGCTGGGCGATCCGGACAACGGGGTGTCGGCGAGTTACTCGGCCAACGTCGGCTGTGTCCGGTTGACCGAACGGTGCCTGCACTCCGACCCGCCGACCGCCGAGGAAGTCTCGGCCGCCCGTGAGGTGGCCCGCGAGCTACTCGGCGAGGCGGTGCGGGCGGTCCCGGTGCAGCACGCCCGAACCTGGGTAGGGGTGGCGGGCACCATGACCACGCTGTCGGTCCTGGCGCACGGCCTGCCCGAATACGATTCGGCCGCAATACATCTGTCCCGGGTCGGCTTCGACGAGCTGACGGCGGTCTGCGAGCAGCTGATCGGCATGAGCCGCAGCGAACGGGCCGCCCTGGGGCCGATGCACCCCGGCCGTGTCGACGTCATCGGCGGTGGTGCGATCGTGGTCGAAGAGCTGGCCCGCATCATGTCTGAGCGCGCCGGAATCGCGGAGTTGGTGGTCAGTGAACACGACATTCTGGACGGCATCGCACTGTCGATCGCCTAGCGACGGGCCAGCGACCGAAGATAGACCCGTGACGCGCACTCCAATGCGGCGGGTGGTTTTGGCAAGTTTCGCAGGCTCGACGATCGAGTGCGACGACTTCTTTCTGTACGAGACGGGTGCGGTGCCCGCCCGGCCGGTGCGGCGTTTTTCGGGCACTTCGGCGATCGCCTGGGCCGCAAGCGATCCGTGATCGCCACGCTGCTGATCATGGGAATGTCCACCGTGGCGGGCGCGACTTCCCGCCGGGCATGACCATGGCGGAGCTTGACATCGCGTTTGGTGGGCTGCTCAGCACCGGCAGCGTGCAGGTAGCCGATTACACGTCTGGCGGCACCGAGGTTCCCGCGGTGGGCGGTTCGCTCTTCAACAGTGTCGGCCTGCAGTTCACCGGCGTCCCCGCTATCGGCACTTTGACCCTGACGAGTGAGCCGATCGGTCCGATCGCGGCGTGGGAGACCCTGTCGCAGACCGTCGGGGCGCTGCTGGGGTCGGGCTGGACCACTCCTACCAGCGCAAACACGCCGCGCACCGATCTACAACTGTAGTAGTCGATGTGCAGCTGCTGGATCTATTGGACCATTCCCCGGCCGGCAGTGCCCAGATGGGTGATCTGGCGAAGGCGTTGGCCTCCCTGCCCAGCCGGGTGACGCGGCAAGTCCGCCGGCTCGAAGGTCACGGCTTGGTGTTACGGGAGGTCAGCCCGCGGGATCGTCGCCGTGTCATGGTCATCATCACCGCAGCGGGGCGAACGGTGGCGGAACAGGCCATGATCACCTACGCCCACGTGGTCCGGACCCACTTTTTGGATCCGTTGAGCCGCGCCCAGATTGCAGCCATGGCAGATACCTGTGATCAAATCGGCACCACTCTCAAGAGCTTTGCCCAGCCGGTAAACAGCGGGAGTGCAACGTGGTCACGTTGAGCGACTTGCGATTGCTCGCCGGCAGCGGGTATGCCACTCGTGATCCATCCAGAAGACTGGACCGCGGTCACGGAAGTGTGCGCCCCAGGCGTCGCATTGTGGTGACGATGTGGGCTGGCGTACAAATTGTGAGGGTTTGCCGGATGCTCCGATCGTCGCGAACCTCATCGAAATCGCTGTCCCCGGTGACAAGGTTCCGTTCGGGCGCCACGAGGGGTTTACCGTTCGACTGGTGCCCAGGGATGCGAGCCCCTGACGAGGAGACGTACTTCCAAGTGCGCCGTGCCGGTGTGGAGGTTGCCCGGGTGGAGTTGGACGAGAAGGTCTACACCGACTACTACGGACGAGCGCCGCACCTTGGGGAAACCGCTTTGGAGGTTCAGCTCATTGACGTGCATAAGGACCATAGACGAGCCGAGTGCTAGACAAAGCCTACGCATGTAAGGTATTGTGATCAGTGCAGACCCCCCCACACCTGTGGATAAGGGGGTCTAGCTGTTTCTAGGGAAGATGTTGCGGTCCCCGATCAGGGTCTCGCTCCGATAGGTAGGCGGCATACCACTCCCACGCGAACTCATTCTTCGGGTGCCGGTCGATGCTAGCCATCGCGCTCCACGCGACGAGATCAGCCATCTGGACAAGTTGGGACGATTTCGAGTCGAGATGGATGGCATCCTCAATGATGTGCCGGTCGGCGAGTTTGAGCTGACGATGGGTTGAGCGGTAGCTACCGTCACTACCGTCACCGTCCATCACGATGAGACCGAGCGAGTCTGTCACTGCCAGCTCACTTTCGAATCGCGCAATCAGCGCTCCATACAGTCCACGCTTCGTGGCTGCGATATCTTCCGGCGCTCCTGGACGGTATACGGCACCGACGCGGAGCCCCTCGGTTGATTGCAGTGTCTCTAAGCACTTCTCTGCGATCTCACGCCCGAAGTCTTTCCAGTGTTCAACGCCGTTATGGACGTGTCGGTCAGGGAACTTCTTGGTGATACGACCGCGACCGTTCACGTACTCCGTGGTGTGGAGTTCCTCGGGGACTGCGACGTGAAACTCGCGCCATAGCAATTTCCGTGTATCCAACCAGGAACGAAGAACGGATTGCCAATGATCAGGGTCGAACTCGATCCACCCGTAGACGGCGAGTCCCGACTGCGGATGCCCAGAGTCATCTATGTAGACCATCCGTGCAAGGGGGCGTGGTGCCATCGTTTCCTCTATATTTCAGCAGTCAACTCGGCGACCCATACGTAATCGTCGGGTCTCCAGCGGCGCGGCTCCTCGCGGCTATCCGACGGTGCGGGCTGTGGCACTGGCGCACCGGAGTGGCGTGCCTTGCGTTCGGCTCGCCGGCGCGCCGCGCGGTTCATGCCGGGAGGAGCAGCGTCCGGATCCATGACGAGAGCGTACGGTCGCACACCGACACAATCAGGGTGTGGAACTCCAAGAGGACTGTCGATCGACATCGACTCAAAAGACGCGCCGATCGCCGCGCGGCGGCAGCGGGGCTATTTCCGTAAAGCGTTATCGGACTGTAAAGGTCGCCTCGTCGAGCGTAAAGAAAGCGTCAACGGTCTCCGTCGTGCCTGGTGACCGGGTCTAACTTCAGGTCAGATCCGGTCCCGAGAACGGAGTGCACGTGGCTGTCGTGGCCTACCTATTGTTGACGGCGGTGATCTTCGTCTTGCTCGGCGGGGCGTTGAAGTTGGTTGAGCGGCTGTGAATGGCGCCAATGCTGTCGGTCTGATGCTGGCCCTTGCGGTGGTAGCGCTGTTGGTGGCCGCACTGCTGTCCCCGGAAAGGTTCTAGTTGAGTACCACAACCGCGGGCGTGTTGTTCCTGGCGTCATTGGTCGTGGCGCTGGTGGCGGTGCACGTACCGTTGGGCGACTACATGTATCGGGTCTACACCAGCGAAACACACTCCCGCAGTGAGCGATTCGTCTACCGGTCGATCGGGATCAACCCGGAGTCCGAACAGAACTGGGCCGGCTATGCGCGCAGTGTTCTGGCGTTCTCCGCCGTGAGCGTGGTGTTCCTGTTCGTGCTGCAGCTCATCCAGGGAAAACTTCCCCTGCATCTGAATGACCCGGCGACACCGATGACTCCTGGGCTGGCGTGGAACACCGCGGTCAGCTTTGTCACCAACACAAACTGGCAGGCCTATGTCGGCGAGTCGACGCAGGGGCACCTGGTGCAGATGGCCGGCCTGGCGGTGCAGAACTTCGTCTCCGCCGCGGTCGGCATGGCGGTCGCCGTCGCGTTTGTCCGCGGGTTCGTCGGTCGGCGCACCGTCGCGCTGGGCTCGTTCTGGGTTGATCTGGTTCGCGGCACCCTGCGCATCCTGCTGCCGATCGCGGTCGTCGGCGCGACGGTGTTGATCGCCGGCGGCGTCATCCAGAACTTTCACCTCAACGACCAGACCATCACGACCCTGACCGGTGCACCGCAGGCCATTCCCGGCGGCCCGGTGGCCAGCCAGGAGGCGATAAAGCTGTTGGGCACCAACGGTGGAGGCTTCTACAACGCCAACTCCGCGCACCCGTTCGAGAACCCGACCGTCTGGACCAACTGGATCGAGATCTTCCTGCTATTGGTCATCGCGTTCTCCCTGCCTCGCACGTTCGGCCGAATGGTGGGCAGCACCAAGCAGGGTCACGCCATCGTCGCCATCATGGCCACGATCGCCCTCCTGAGCGTCAGCCTGCTCGGCTGGTCGCAGCTGGCGCACCACGGCACCGTCCCGACCGCGGTGGGGGCCGCGACCGAAGGGATCGAACAGCGGCTCGGTGTGGCCGACTCGGCAGTGTTCGCCGCGGCGACCACACTGACCTCCACCGGCGCAGTGGATTCCACCCACGACTCCTATACCAGTCTGGGCGGCCTGCTGACGATGGTCGACATGCAGCTGGGCGAGGTCGCCCCCGGCGGTGTCGGCTCGGGCCTGTACGGCATCTTGATCCTCGCGGTGATCACGGTGTTCGTCGCCGGGTTGATGGTCGGGCGTACCCCGGAATACCTGGGCAAGAAGATCAGCCCACGCGAGATCAAGCTGGCGGCAAGCTATTTCCTGGTGACCCCGGTGGTTGTGCTGTGTGGAACAGCGATCTCGATGGCGTTGCCGGGCCTGCGCTCGGCGATGGCCAACACCGGACCGCACGGACTCTCCGAAGTGCTTTACGCGTTCACCTCCGCGGCGAACAATAATGGTTCGGCGTTCGCGGGCTTGGCCGCCGACGGTACGTGGTACGAGACCGCGCTCGGGATCGCGATGCTCGTCGGCAGGTTCTTGCCGATGATCTTGGTGCTCGCACTGGCTGGGTCGCTCGCCGCGCAGGGTCAGACTCCGGAATCCATTGGCACACTGCCCACCCACAAGCCCCAATTCGTCGGCATGGTGGTCGGGGTGACGCTCATTCTGGTCGCCCTCACCTTCCTGCCGGCACTGGCACTGGGTCCACTTGCTGAAGGACTGCACTGAAATGCGCTCGGTCACAACGGAAGCATTGCTGACATCACTGCCCGCGGCGTTGCGCAAGCTCGATCCCAGCACCCTGTGGCGTAACCCGGTGATGCTGATCGTCGAGATCGGCGCGGTGTGGTCCACGATGCTGGCCATCGGCGAGCCGACCTGGTTCGGCGCTCTGATCGTGTGCTGGTTGTGGCTGACCGTGGTCATCGCCAACCTGGCCGAGGCGGTCGCCGAAGGTCGCGGTAAGGCTCAGGCCGACGCACTGCGAAAATCCAAGTCCGACACAGTCGCCCGGAGGCTGCGCGGCTGGACGTCCAAGACGCCCGGCGTCGAAGAGCCGGTCGCGGCGCCGCTGCTGCAATGCGGCGACATTGTCGTCGTCGAAGCCGGTCAGATCATCCCCGGCGACGGCGATGTGGTGGAGGGCATCGCGTCGGTGGACGAATCGGCGATCACCGGCGAGTCGGCCCCGGTGATCCGCGAATCCGGCGGCGACCGTTCCGCGGTGACCGGCGGGACGCTGGTGCTGTCGGACCGGATCGTGGTCCGGATCACCCAAAAGCCAGGGCAGAGCTTTGTCGACCGGATGATCGCGCTGGTCGAGGGCGCCAACCGGCAGAAGACGCCGAACGAGATCGCACTGAACATCCTGCTGGCCGCGCTGACCATCATCTTTCTGCTGGCCGTGGCGACCCTGCAGCCCCTCGCGATTTTCTCCAAGGGG
>Ga0153954_1000659_pt1 | contig 24804 bp, 25 predicted proteins | sample TSFL038MetaG_FD_102277 | JGI IMG/M metagenome (GOLD analysis project Ga0153954, IMG submission 102277) | Attine ant fungus gardens microbial communities from Florida, USA - TSFL038 MetaG | ecosystem: Host-associated > Fungi > Mycelium > Unclassified | place: USA: Florida, Wekiwa Springs State... | reverse complement strand
TGGTCGGCCGCAACGTCGCGATCGATGAGGTGCGCCGTACCCGCAAGCAGCAGCCATTGCCCGAGGACGATCAGGCGATCTCCGATCTCGATGATGCCGAGGAAGAGATCGCCGAGCGGCTCGACGGCTCGCATTACCGCGACGACATCCTGCGGCTGCTCTTCATCTGCTGCCATCCGGAATTGCCCGCGACGCAGCAGATTGCGCTTGCGCTGCGCATCGTCTCGGGACTCTCGGTGAAGCAGATCGCACGTGCCTTTCTGGTGAGCGAGGCTGCCATGGAGCAGCGCATCACCCGCGCCAAGGTCCGCGTCGCGGAAGCCAATGTGCCCTTCGAGACGCCCGGAGCCGTCGAACGCTCGGAGCGCCTGGTGGCGGTCGCCGCCATGATTTATCTGATCTTCAACGAGGGCTATTCGGCGAGCGGCGACACCGCGGAAATCCGCAAGCCCCTGTGCGAAGAGGCGATCCGGCTGGGGCGGCTGTTGCTGCGGCTATTCCAGAGCGAGCCGGAAATCATGGGCCTGACTGCGCTGCTGTTGCTGCAGCACGCCCGCGCCGACGCCCGCTTTGCTGCGGACGGCAGCCTGATCCTGCTCGACGACCAGGATCGTTCGCTTTGGAATCAGAAGCTGATCGCGGAAGGGCTCGCGCTGATCGACAAGGCGATGCGCCATCACAGGAGCGGGCCGTACCAGATCCAGGCCGCGATCGCTGCGCTGCATTCGCGCGCCGAGAAGCCGGAGGATACCGATTGGAAGCAGATCGATCTGCTTTATGGCGCGCTTGAAGTGGTGCAGCCGTCGCCGGTGGTCACGCTCAACCGTGCGGTCGCTGTGTCCAAGGTGCGTGGGGCAGAGGCGGCGCTGGACATGATCGAGCCGCTCGCGCCGCGGCTCTCGAACTATTTTCATTTTTTCGGCGTGCGCGGCGCGTTGCTGATGCAGCTCAGCCGCAACGAGGAAGCTCGTGTCGCCTTTGACCGCGCCATCGCGCTTGCCAATACGTCGGCGGAAGCGGCCCATATCCGCATGCATCTTGACCGCCTGATGCGCGACTGCCTGAAGCAGAACGCGAAGGCCGGGAAGTAGGCCGCAGCGGCAGCGTTTCGTCATGGCCGGGCTTGACCCGGCCATCCATCCCCAAAACAAGGCTCTCGAAGATTGATGGATGCCCGGGCCTTCGCCGCGCCGAAGCGGCTTCGGCCGCGCAGGCGGGTCAAGCCCGGGCATGACAAACAAAAAAATTACCCTCCCTCCTGTCGGATCGCCGCTCCTCCATTCGTCTATTGCACAGAACAACGCACTACATCGCATTCTTGGGGAGCAAGCCATGTTGACGCACGTTCCGGACCAGACGGTCTCGATACGAGCGCTGTTGCTGGGCCGACTGATCAGCGCTCTTGTCATCCTCTTCCTGCTGGTTGACGGGGCGAGCCGGCTCCTGCCGTGGCCGGTCGTCACGGAAGCGATCGATCGGATCGGCTATGGTTCGAGCGATGCGGTCGGCCGCGCGCTGGGATTTGTCTGCGTGGCCTGCTCGGCCGTCATCACAATCCCGCCGACCTCGATCGTCGGTGCGATCCTGTGGACCGGCTATCTCGGCAATGTCGTTGTTAGTCACCTGTCCATCGTTTGAACCTTGCGGAGCCATTTATGCTGGAGATCCTTGTCATCATTGCCGTCGTGCTCGCGCTCATCATAGCGGTCGTGCTGGTCCTGGCCGCGACCAAGCCCGATACATTCCGTGTCGAGCGCGCCGCCACGGTGAACGCGCCGGCCGAAAAAATCTTTCCGTTGATCGCCGATTTTCGCGAGTGGCTGAACTGGTCGCCGTGGGAGGGCCGCGATCCCGCGCTGCAACGCAGCTATTCCGGCGCCGATCGCGGCAAGGGCGCGGTCTATGCTTGGGATGGCAACAAGAATGTCGGCTCCGGCCGTATGGAGATCCTCGAAGCCAGCGCGCCGTCGAATTCGCTCTCGAAGATTGTGATCAAGCTCGATTTCTTAAAGCCGTTCGAAGCCCACAACACCGCGGAATTCACAATACTGCCGCAGGGCGGTGCAACCAATGTCAACTGGGTCATGCATGGTCCCGCTTCCTTCACATCCAAGGTGATGCAGGTGTTCATGAACATGGACCGCATGATCGGCAAGGATTTCGAGACCGGTCTCGCCAATCTCAAGACCATCACCGAGAAGTAGTCCGACCACCGATCATCACCCAGCAAGGAGCAAAGCGATGCTGAATCCCTATCTGTTCTACAACGGCAATTGCGAAGCCGCGTTCAAGTATTACGAGAAGGTGCTCGGCGGCAAAATCGAATTTATGATGCGCGCCGACGAAGGTCCGGCCGACATGAAACCCGAGCCCGGCTGGGAAAAGAAGGTCATGCACGCGCGGATGTCGGTGAACGGCAATACGCTGATGGCCTCCGACGCGCCTTCCGGGCATTTTCACAAGCCGCAGGGCTTCTCGGTCTCGCTGACGATCCACGATCTCGCCGAGGCCGAACGCAAGTTCAAGGCGCTCGCGGAAGGCGGAGCCGAGAACATGCCATTCGGCAAGACGTTCTTCTCAAAGGGCTTCGGCATGTGCGTCGATCAGTTCGGCACGCCCTGGATGGTGAACTGCCCGCTCGAAGGGATGTGAGTCTGCACGCTGTCATTCCGGGTTCGCGCTTTCGCGCGCCTCGGAATGACGAAGGGGATGACTAGCGGCACCGCCGAAACAGCGCGGTCAGCTCACGGCCGCGCAGCAACAATAGCCGCGACGTCAACCCGCCATGGCGGACGATCCAGTTCCTGATCGGGCCGGGATAGGCATCCAGCACCAGCTCGGAAGCTTCCGGCTCGGCATAGATGTGTCCGCGGCGATCGATCGAGCGCGCGGCGTGGAAGCCGAGCACGGCCCGGCGCGTCACGCAGATGCGCTCGCTCGGCACGACGCTCAGCACCAGCGTGCAGGCTGACAGGCAGGGGCCGTCGATCACGACGCGCTCGCCGGAATCGCGGACCTGGTCGAACAGTTCGATGAACGGGCCGACCTCGCCGCCGGGGCTGGCCAGAATGCGGACATCCGCGCGCGCGAGCAGGGTGGCGAACAGCCACAGCGCGCCCGCAAGAAGCACGGTGAAGATGATCCGCGTGATGGTCAAAGCCACCTCACCCGTTTCGCCGCTGACCGCGCAGTGTCGGCAGGCCGATGCCGGCGGCATCGAAGCCGCCATCGACCGCCAGGATCTGCCCGGTAATATAACTCGCGCGATCGCTGCTTAGAAAGAAGATGGCTTCCGCCAGCTCCTCTTCAAGACCGTAACGATTGAGCGGGATCGCATCGTGATAATCGGCGCGGATTTCCGGCGTATGCACCGCTTTCGCCATGGCGGTATCGACCGGACCCGGCGCGACGCCGTTGACGCGGATGCCCATTGACGCGAGTTCCACGGCAAGCTGCTTGGTGAGATGAGCGAGCCCTGCCTTGCTGGTGCCATAGGCCGAACGCAATGTGGAAGCGCGCACCGCCGAGATCGAGGTGATGTTGACGATCGCGCCGCCGCCATGCTCGCGCATGAGCGGCGCGGCTGCCTTGGTGCAGAGGAAGGGGCCGGTGAGATTGACCGACAGAATCCGGCTCCAGTCGGCTTCGGCTGTCTCGAGCAGCGGTGCGAAGGTGGCAATGCCTGCATTGTTGACGAGTGCGTCCAGCCGGCCGAAGCGTTTCGCCACCTGCTCGATCCCGCCGTCGACCGCCTTCGAATCCGAGACATCGCAATGCAGGGCGAGCGTGTGATCGGCGTTCGCAAGTCCCGCGACCGCGCGGTCCAGGAGTTCGCCCTCGATATCGAGCAGCGCCACGCGCCAGCCCTCGGCGAGAAAGCGTTTGGCGGTCGCAAGCCCGATGCCGCGCGCGGCCCCGGTGACGAGTGCAACTTTTGACGCGAAAGAGGGCATGGAACATCCGGGGCTGGCTGCGATCTGCCTTCCCTAGCACGAAAGCCGTCGTCTTGCCGGTGTCCCCGCGGGCGTCGTCGGTCAGGCCGCCGCCCGGTTCTTGATCGCGCCCACAATCGCGGTGAGCACGGCGCCCGCCACGCCGCCGCCGGCCACCTGGCCGATGATGCTGCCGATATCCGGCGTCGCCCCGCTATTGGCGAGCAGCGGAATCAGCGTGCCGAGCAGCTGGCCACCGGCGCCGCCGCCGATGGCGCCGGCAATGGTGTTTCCAAGCGTACCGAGATCGATATTCTTGGCCGCGCCGGCTGCAACATTGCCGCCGATGGCGCCGCTGATCACTTGAATGATGAGGTTGACGAGTAGTCCCGACATGACGCGACACTCCCATGATCCGGCTTTGGATTGCATGGCTGTGCGCGACGCCGAATCCCCACCGCGCCGTTTGCGATCTTATCCGCCAGGGTTGAATGGGTCACGCGGCGCACGCGAAAGATTTATTTGAGGCGCCGGGAACCTTTTTGCAGTGAGGGGAAAACATACGATGCAAGCCTTGGAGCTTCCGGCCTGGGAAGCATGGCGTCCCGGCGTGCAAAGTCGAATGCTGGTCTCGGCCGAGAACGGCGCAGCGCAATTATGCATCTTCGAACAGGAGGTTGCGCCGGGAACCGGTGCGCCGACCCATTCGCATCCGGTGGAGGAGGTGCTGACCGTGCGCGAAGGCGAGGCGGACATGTGGATCGGTACCGAGCATGTCACGGTGACCGCCGGGCAATCGCTGCTGATCCCGGCCGGGCGGCTGCACGGTTTTCGCAACAGCGGAACCGGCACGCTGCATGTCCTGGCGGTGCTGGCCTCACCGATTTTCGAGGCGACGCCGGAGGGGCAGGCGGAGCCGGTGCGAAGGTGGCAGAAACTGAAATAATTTCGTCCCGAACGTCGGTTCGCCAGGGTCCGGTTCGTCTTGACAGATGAACGAGCGATCAGCCGGAGGACGAATGTCAGACAAGGCAGACCTGATCCGCGCCATTTTCGCGGCCTATCGTGCGAACGACCGAGGCCGTGTGGAGGGGGCCTTCGCGGACGATTTCACCTTCACGACTCCCTTTGACGATGGGATCGACAAGGCGACCTATTTCGCGAGGTGCTGGAAGTCGGCCGACTGGATCGAGCGGCACGAACTCGAGAGGATTTTCGTGGAGGACGACCAAGCCTTCGTCACCTATCACTGCCTGGCAAAGGACGGCAAAAGCTTCCGCAACACCGAGTTCTTCGTCTTTGCCGGGAATAAGATCCGCAGCATCGACGTCTATTTCGGCGCCGCCTACCAGAACGGCGCATTCGTAGCGCAAGGACGATAAAGAACATGGCACTGAAGAACATGGCACTGACCCTGCATTTCCACCCCCTGTCATCATTTTGCTGGAAGGCGCTGGTCGCTCTCTACGAGAACGATACCCCGTTTACGCCGAATAACGTCAATCTCGGTGATCCGGCCCAGCGTGCCGCGCTCCTGAAACTGTGGCCGATCGGCAAGTTTCCGGTGCTGTCCGACGATGCGCGCAACGAGACGGTGCCGGAGTCCAGCATCATCATCGAGTACCTGGACTGCCACTATCCCGGGCGAACGCGCTTTCTCTCCGCCGATCCGAACGTCGCGCGGCAGATCCGGTTGCGCGACCGCTTCCTGGATCTCTATGTCCATCTGCCCGTGCAGAAGATCGTCGGCGACCGGCTGCGCCCTGCCGGAGCCAAGGATCCGCACGGCGTCGCGGAGGCGAGGGCGCAGTTGCGAACGTCCTATGCGATGATCGAACGGCAGATGGCGGAGGGAGGCTGGGCGATGGGAAGCGAATTCAGCCTTGCCGATTGTGCGGCGGCGCCCTGCCTGTTCTACGGCAACGAAGTCGAGCCGTTCGGCGAGTTCAAGAACGTCGGTGCCTATCTCGAGCGGCTGAAAGCGCGGCCCTCTTTCGCGCGCGTGCTGAAAGAGGCGGAGCCTTACTTCCATCTGTTCCCGAAGCAAGCCGATTGATTGATCGGCGGCGCGCCGCAATTACGTCCGGAATAATTTCACCCGCCACGTCGGTACCGCAAAACGCCAATCGTCTTGTTGATGAGCGCCGGTGCTGCCGGCCAAAATGAAATCGAATGGAGAGACGCAAATGCGATTCATGATGCTGATGATCCCGTTGGGCTATGAGTCGGCAGCCCCCGGCACTACGCCGCCCGCTGAAGCTGTCGCCGCGATGATGAAATACAATGAGGCGCTGAAGGACGCGGGCGTGCTGGTCACGCTCGAAGGGCTGCATCCGCCGTCGATGGGGGCGCGGGTGTCGTTCGCGACCGGCAAGCCGATCGTCACCGACGGCCCGTTCACCGAGGCCAAGGAAGTGCTCGGCGGCTATTGGATGATCGACGTGAGATCGAGGGAAGAAGCGATCGAATGGGCGAAGAAGTGCCCAGCTTCCAACAACGAAATCATCGAAATCCGCCAGGTGCAGGAGATGGCGGATTTTCCGCCCGACGTTCAGGAAGCCGCCGCGGGCTTTGCCGAGCTGCTGAAGAGCACAGGCCAACGTTAACCTTCGTGGACGGCCTGGCGTCATGCGAGGCTAGTGACCTTTGGGCGCGGTTCATGTAAAAGCTCTTTACATGAACTGGCGCAAAGACAGGGACAAGGATCAGGGCCGCGAGCGCGGCTATCATCACGGCAATCTGCGGGAAGCGCTGCTGCAGGCCGCGCTCGACCTGATCGGACAGAAGGGCGCGGCCGGCTTTACCTTTGCCGATGCCGCGCGCATGGCGGGGGTCAGCCCCGCGGCTCCCTACCGCCATTTTCGCGACCGCGACGAGCTGCTCGCCAGCATCGCCCAGCGTGGCTTCGAGCAATTCGAGGCGGCGCTGACGGAAGCCTGGGACGATGGCCGTCCCGACACCGTCACCGCGTTCGAGCGCGTCGGCAGAGCTTATCTCAACTTCGCGCGCGAAAACCCGGCGTTTTACTCGGCGATGTTCGAATCGAGCATTCCGCTCGACGCAGACCCCACGCTGCAGGCTGCGGGCGAGCGCGCGTTCGCGATCATCCGCGCTGCCGCCGAGCGCCTCGCGGCGCTGGCGCCGCCCGGCGTGCCGCGTCCACCGGCACTGATGATCGCGCTGCACATATGGTCGATGTCGCATGGCGTGGCGTCGCTGTTCGCGCGCGCCGATGGAGCGCGCCGCAGGCTGCCGATGACGGCGGACGAACTCCTGGAAGCCGAAGTGCTGATTTATCTGCGCGGGCTCGGCTTCCCGATCGATCGCCGTGCGCCCGAAGCCAAGCCGGCCGACGAAAAGGCCGGTCCTTGGGGCAGGCCGAAATAATGTTCCAAAAATAGATCGCAAAATAATTGGGCCTGCGCGACTTGCTGTCCGCTTGACAAAAACGCGGGATGGGATACGTATGTAAATGTTATTTACATTCACAACGGCGTGATGCCGTGATGGAGATGGGAAATGGCCTACACCTCAGATCTCAATCGGTGGCGCGGCCCCGTGGAAGAGCCGTACCGGCCCCGCATGTTGGAGAGCCCTTGGCATCCCGGCTGGATCGCCGTGACCATTCTCGGCTTCCTGATTTGGTGGCCGATCGGACTTGCCCTTCTCTTTTTCACACTCGGGAGCAGAAAAATGGGTTGCTGGAGCCATGACAGTCGCGATCGTTGGTCGAACAAGATGGAGCGGATGCAGTGGAAGATGGAGCGCATGAAAAACCGCATGGAGCGGCATGGCTTCGGCTTCGGCCCGCCGTCGAGCGGTAACCGCGCCTTCGACGAGTACCGCCAGGAAACCTTGCGGCGCCTCGAGGACGAGCAGCAGGAGTTCAAGGAATTCCTCGCCCGCCTGCGCCATGCCAAGGACAAGGAAGAGTTCGACGCGTTCATGGCCCAGCATCGCAGCCGTCCGACCCCGTCGAACGACCAGCCGCCGCAGAGCTGATTTCAACCCGCCAAAGCGCGATGATGCTTCGTCGCGCTTTGGCTTGTCGGTTGCGCATGGTTGCTCCGGAAAAAATCGCTGCACACGTTTTCCGGACCATGCGCGAGCCTCGGGCGTAACGCCCCCAAAAGTCCCGAGGCCGTCAAGAGCCGCCCGCTTGCGAGACCTGCAAACGGGCGGCTTTTGCTTTCCGGAACATTAAATCCGCGGGTTCCGGGTGGATCGGCCGCATTTGACGCAGTTAAAATTCTCCTTTGGTAACGGGACGTTAACTCTGATTAGCGTCTGGTTGGAGCGGTGAAGTCGCGCAACCAGCCCTCGTTTTGACATGTTGACAGGGGATCAGGCCTTAAGGCTTCGGCGGGCCTCCCATGTGACCAGACAAGGCCTTCTTTGCGTAGGCACTTACCGCCGCGCCCAGTCGCGCGGGTGTGAAATCGGCAGCCACTGCGCTCCGCAAATATTTGGGACACTTGCGTTGAGGGGATATCGCTTATGAATCCGGCCGATGTGGCTCAGGCAGCCATGCCCCTGCCAGCCGCAGACGTATCGCTGATCGCGCTGTTCTGGCAGGCCCACTGGATCGTGAAATGCGTGATGCTGGGGCTGCTGTCCTGCTCGGTCTGGGTCTGGGCCATCGCGATCGACAAGCTTTTTCTTTATTCCCGTACCCGCCGCGCCATGGACCGCTTCGAGCAGGCGTTCTGGTCGGGCGAGTCGATCGAGGAGCTTTACCGCGCGCTCTCGGCCAAGCCGACGCAATCCATGGCTGCCTGCTTCGTGGCGGCGATGCGCGAGTGGAAACGCTCGTTCGAGAGCCACGCGCGTTCGGTCGCGGGCCTGCAGATGCGGATCGAGAAGGTGATGAACGTATCGATCGCGCGCGAGGTCGAGCGGCTGGAGCGACGGCTTCTGGTGCTCGCGACCGTCGGCTCGGCCGGCCCCTTCGTCGGACTGTTCGGCACGGTCTGGGGCATCATGTCGAGCTTCCAGTCGATCGCAGCCTCGAAAAATACCTCGCTGGCGGTGGTGGCCCCCGGTATCGCGGAAGCCCTGTTTGCCACGGCGATCGGCCTGATTGCCGCCATTCCGGCGACGATTTTCTACAATAAGTTCACCTCCGAGGTGAATCGGCAGGCCCAGCGGCTCGAGGGCTTTGCGGATGAATTTTCCGCCATCCTGTCGCGTCAGATCGACGAGCGGGCGTAGGCGGCGATATGATGTGAGCGGACCGGTGAGCATCAAGACATGGTGATGAACAAGACATGGCGATGAACATGGCAAGTTCGTCCGGCGGCGGTGGCCGTCGCGGCCGCGGGCGCAAGCCGGTGATGGCGGAGATCAACGTCACCCCGATGGTCGACGTGATGCTGGTGCTGCTGATCATCTTCATGGTCGCCGCGCCCTTGCTCACCGTGAACATCCAGGTCGATCTGCCCAAGGCGGCCGGCGGCACCGCGAATAACGCCGACACCGCGCCGCTCGAGCTGACCGTGAAAAAGGCCGGCAACAGTACCTGTGTCTCCAACGTCGATATCTATCTCGGCGACACCCAGATTCCGCTGAGCGAGCTCGGTCCCAAGATCAAGGCGATCAAGGAATCGAAAGGCGGCGGCGAGCAGGTGGTCAAGATCCGCGGCGACCGCGACACCTGCTATTCCGACATGATGAAGGTCTTGGGCCTCGCGCGCGACGCCGGCTACCGCGCGAGCATTGTGGTGGTACCGGAGCAGGGTTCGTGACGGCAAAGGACCTCTTCCAGAGGCTGCGCGAGCGCAAGGGAACGGCGCTTTCCGTTGCCCTGCATCTGCTCGTGCTCGGATGGGGTCTGGTTTCGTTTTCGACACGCTCGGTGGAAGCGCCGCAGGAGGATGTCATCCCGGTCGACATCTCCATGGACAATACCTCGAAGATGACCGCCGGCATCAAGAGCGGCAAGAAGGAGAACCCGAAGCCGCTGGTCGACAAGGTTGCCGAAGCCAAGCCGGTCGATGACGCGGTCGGCAAGATCGACAAGAAGGACGTCGTCACCTCGACCTCGACGCCTGATCCGCCGCCGAAGCCCGCGGAAAAGCCGGTCGAGAAGAAGCCCGATCCGCCGAAGCCGGTGCCCAAGGAAGTCCCCAAGAAGGCCGAGAAGAAACCCGACGAGAAGGGTGATGATCCGATCGCTGACGCGTTGAAGGCGGACAAGAAGAAGCCAACGCCGAAGCAGGAGACCAAGGCTGCACCTCCGCAGCCGCCCAAGCCGAAGCAGGAGCGCGTGTTCGATCAGTCGAAGATCGCGGCCCTGCTCGACAAGCGCGATCCGGCGCACCAGGCGGTCACGGGTGACGTGATCAATCCCAATGCCGCGCTTGGGACCCGCACCGGAAACGCCAACGCGATGGTCGCCACCTGGCAGGGCGCCTTCGTATCTGCGGTCAAGCGCTGTTTCAACTTCCCCTACAACGGGCAAGACGCCGATCAATTCGAGGTCGACATGGATATCCAGTTGCGGCGCGACGGCACCGTCGCCTCGACACCCGTGATCGTCGCGGTTCGCGGGCCGTCGAAGTCGGTCGGGAATGCGATGGCGGAGAGCGCGAGGCGGGCCGTCGAGCAGTGTCAGGCCTATGCGTTCCTGCCGAAGGACCAGTACGACACCTGGAAGTACATTCCGATGACGTTCGGCCTCAAAGACATGCTGTAATTATAAACAAGGCAACCATTCCCATGAGCAAAGTCCCATTCGTCACGCGACGCCGATTCATGATCGCGACAGGATCGGCGGTCGCCGGCCTGGGCTTTCGATCCGCGTGGGCGCAGGGGCGGCTGAAGATCGACCCCGATAACTTCCAGCCGATGCCGATCGCGATCTCGAATTTCGTCGCGGGCTCGCCCGCCGACGGCGATGCGGGCGCCGGAATCACCGGAGTGATCACCAACAACCTGAAACGTTCCGGGCTGTTCGCACCGATCGACCAGGCCGCCTTCATCGAGCACATCACAAATATCGATGTCTCGCCGCAATTTGCGAGCTGGAAGCAGATCAATGCGCAGGCGCTCGTCACCGGCCGCGCGACGCGCCAGGGCGACGGACGTCTGAAGGTTGAATTCCGTCTCTGGGACGTCGGCTCCGGCCAGTATCTCACCGGCCAGCAATACGTCACCTCGCCGGATTACTGGCGCCGCATCGCGCATATCATCTCGGACCAGATCTATGAGCGTCTGACCGGCGAGAAGGGCTATTTCGACACCCGCATCGTGTTCATCGACGAGAGCGGCGCGGCGGAGCGGCGCGTCAAGCGCCTCGCGCTGATGGACCAGGATGGCTACAATGTTCGCTACCTGACCAAGGGCTCCGACCTGGTGCTGACGCCGCGCTTCTCGCCGTCGACGCAGGAAATCACCTACATGGAATTCGGGCAGGGCGACCCGCGGGTCTATCTGTACAACATCGAAACCGGGCAGCGCGAGATCGTCGGCAACTTCCCGGGCATGTCGTTCGCGCCGCGCTTCGCGCCGGACGGCCAGCGCATCATCATGAGCCTGCAGCAGGGCGGCAACGCCAACCTGTTCGTGATGGACCTGCGGTCCAAGTCGACCACGCGTCTCACCGACACGCCCGCGATCGACACCGCGCCGTCCTACGCGCCCGACGGCAGCCGCATCTGCTTCGAGTCCGATCGCGGCGGCAAGCCGCAGATCTATGTTATGGCAGCGACCGGAGGTCCGGCGCAGCGCATCTCCTTCGGCGACGGCACCTATTCGACGCCGGTCTGGTCGCCGCGTGGCGACTACATCGCCTTCACCAAGCAGGGCGGCGGGCAATTTGCGATCGGCATCATGAAGCCCGACGGCTCCGGCGAGCGCATCCTCACCTCCGGCTGGCACAATGAGGGGCCGACCTTTGCGCCGAACGGGCGGGTGGTGATGTTCTTCCGCGATCCCGGCGGCAACAGCGGACCTTCGCTGTTCACCGTTGATGTCTCCGGGCGCAACGAGCAGCGCGTGCCGACGCCGGGCTACGCCTCCGACCCGGCCTGGTCGCCGCTATTGTCGTAAGACTGTCCGAGGACTCGCTTCACTCCCTGCCTGGAGAGGCAGGGTAGCCTGCGCTTATGTCGCCGTGGTCGTTGCGGCCTCGCCCGGCTGCGAGGACGCGCAGTCGCGCAACAGCCCGCTGAAATAGCCGTGCGTGATATGCGCGATCTGCGGATAGGGCTCGCGCGTCATCAGGAGCCGATGCAGTTCTCCGAGCCGGAAGCAGGGCACGCCGGGGAACAGGTGGTGCTCGAGATGATAGTTCAGCCCCCACGGCGCGATCAGCCAGAGCTCCCAGACCGGGGCGAGCACGGTGCGGCTTTCGTTGAGCACATTCTCATGCTCCACCGCATAATGTTCGGCGACGTTGCGCAGATACCGGATCGCCAGAAACACCGTCAGCAGAGGAACGAGCCAGTAGAGCAGGAGCAGCTTCCAGAAGCCGAACCCGATCGAAGCGAAGATGAGGCCTGCAAAGAACACCAGCCGCGCACGGGCGATTGCGGCGGGAATGTCCCGGGTCTCCTTGTTCTTGTGGAATCCGCCGAGCGCGGCCCCGATCTTCAGGCCCGACAGGTACTGCATGAAATACATCAGCACCTCGCGCGGCGGCGCGGGAAATTCGAACTCCTTCAGTCCGACATTGCGCTGCCAGTCGGGATCGTTCTCGCTGTTGAGCTCGCGATGGTGGGCAAAATGCGTGTTGCGATAGCCCGCCATCGACGCCGAGGTCGGCAGCGCCAGAAGCTCGCCGACGAAATCGTTCAGTTGCCGGTTGGCGTAGCCGCGATAATGCGCGGCGTCATGCATCAATCCGCCGAGCGCGTTGATGCGCGAACCGATCACGATGACAGCGAGCACATAGACCAGCGGATTCCACCAGGTCTCGCTGATCCAGACCGCCGCAGCGATCAGGCCGTACTCGAGCACGGCGGCGGCGGTGAATTTGACGCTGTCGATCTTCGACAGATTTCGGATCTCGTCCTTGGTGAGGAGGCGCGGAATTTCGCGCACGCACATGTCACCAAGTCTTGCTGAACGAGCCACGACGGCTTCGGTCATCGCCTAACTCTCCCGTACTCCACGCCACCGGGCGAAAATACCCGGTGTCGGCCGCGCTACCAATACGTGTTAACCCGGAATTAAGCAGAATTCTTAACGTGTGGTTAAGGAGTTTTGCGCCTACTTTGAGTTGTATTTATTCGGGACGCGGCGGTTGCGGTTCGAGGTTTCGGCCGCCGATCCGGTACGGGCGTGCGAAGGCGACGCTCAGGGCGCGTGGAGATGGCGCGCCTTTTTGCGGACGATCCGTTGTGGTCGCCACAGCTCTTTATCGGGCTACCCAGAGACACGCCGGAACAGCCGCTCGGCAATGCTTGCCTAGTGTGCTGATTTATTGGGCGAATTCGTCTTGCGGCAAACACAAAACAACGTCCCGGTAACGATGTTCGCTCAGAAAGACTTCATTTCGGAGGAGTAGAAGTACCCACCCCACAAGGGATGTGCACACCAACCCCATGCAGCTCGCGAGCCCAGGCAAAGATATCGATCAGAAAATGTCGCCGTCGATTCACGCGGCGCTGATCGATTCACTCTTCCAAACCTCCAGCACGATGCTGGCAGGCACGCTTTGCAACGCATTTGCCGCCGTCCTGACCGCGTTGAAGACGGGCAACGTCTGGGTGTGGCCATGCGTGGCGGCTCTGGTCGTGACCGGCGTGTTGCGCGCAGTCGACGTACGCATGTATCTGACGCGCACCACCGCGTTGACGGGCGACGAGGTGGCGAAGTGGGAGATGCGCTATCAGTTCGGCGCGATGCTCTATGCGAGCGCGTTGGGGTTCTGGTGCTTCGTCGTCGTGCTCGGCTCCGATGACGCGGTCGCGCACATGATCGCGATTACCGTGACGCTGGGCTACATGTCGGGCGGCAGCGGCCGCGCCTATTTTCGTCCGTGGATATTCCACATGCAGATGCTGCTTGCCGGCGGTCCCCTGACGCTGGCGCTCGCCATCCACGGCAGCCCCTATTATTACGGCCTGGCCGTCCTGGTCTTCGTCTTCTTCTTCGCGCTCAAGCATCTCTCGTTCAGCCTGCAGGGGATCTTCGTTCGCGCCCTGGTCGCCAAGGAGCGCGAGGCCGCGCTTGCGAGCCAGTTCGACACTGCGCTGAACAACATGCCGCACGGCCTCTGCATGTTCCGCACGGACGGCCGTCTCGCGGTGATGAATCATCGCTTCAGCGAGATGATGAATCTGCCGGACGGTTTCGTGGAGCGGGGCGTCAGCGCCTCCGATGTGGTCGATGCCTGCGTGCTTGCCGGGACGATCTCGGCCGCGAGCGGCAAGATCATCCTTGCCGAAATCGAGAACTCGCAGACGCGGGATGTCACCACCACCAATCCTGACTTCGACCACGACCGCGCGTTCTCCTGGAAGTTCCAGCCGATGGCCGGCGGCGGCGCCGTCGTGCTGCTCGAGGACATCACCGAGCGGCGCAACGCCGAGGCGCGGATCAGCCATCTGGCGCGCTTCGATGACCTCACCGAGCTTCCCAACCGGGTCAATTTCCGCGACGAGATCGAATGCCTGCTCAAGGTGTCGCGCGGGACCGACCAGCTCTCCGCTCTGCTGTTCATCGACCTCGATCAGTTCAAGCAGGTCAACGATACGCTCGGCCATCCCTGCGGCGACCAGCTCCTGTGCGCCGTGGCCGAACGGCTGCGCGAGATGCTGCGTCCGGAGGATTTCGTCGCCCGCTTCGGCGGCGACGAGTTCGTGGTGTTCCAGCAGAATATCCGCAGCAGCGAGGACGCTGCGGGCCTTACGCGGCGCATCGTCGATCACCTGAGCGAGCGCTACAAGATCGACAATCATCTGGTGGAGATCGGCGCGAGCGTCGGCATCGCGATGGCTTCGCCCGGCATCAGCGCCGACACGCTGATCAAGAATGCCGACATGGCGCTGTACCGTGCGAAAGCCGATGGCCGCGGCACCTTCTGCTTCTTCCGCGAGGAACTCGCGCAGATCGTCGAGTCCCGCCGCATCCTGGAGCTGGACCTGCGCAAGGCGCTCGCGAACGAGGAGTTCGAGCTCTACTACCAGCCGCTGGTCAACCTGAAATCCGGCAAGATCTCGACCTGCGAGGCGCTGTTGCGCTGGAATCATCCGGTGCGCGGCACGGTGTCCCCGGCCGACATCATCCCCGTTGCCGAAGACATGGGCCTGATCGTCGATCTCGGTCGTTGGATCCTGCGCAAAGCCTGCATGGAGTGCATGCGCTGGCCGGACGGCGTGGGTGTCGCCGTCAACTTCTCGCCGCACCAGTTCCACCAGCGAGATGTGCTGAGCGAGGTCCGCTACGCGCTCGAAGTCTCCGGTCTGCCGGCGCACCGGCTCGAGATCGAGATCACGGAATCCTCGCTGTTGCGCAATACGCAGCTGACGCACGACGTGCTGTCACAGCTGAGTGCGACCGGCGTGCGCATCTCGCTGGACGACTTCGGCACCGGCTATTCCAGCCTCAGCTACCTGCATAACTTCCCGCTGCAGAAGGTGAAGATCGACCGCTCCTTCCTCGAAGGAATCGACAGCGATCGTCCGCTGACGCTATTGCGCGGCGTGGCGCGGCTCTCCGCCGATCTCGGCATGTCGGTCGTGGTCGAGGGAATCGAGACCAACGAGCAGCTTGAGCTGATCTCGGCCGATGGCACCGTCAGCGAAGCGCAGGGCTACCTCTTCAGCCGGCCGGTCCCGGCGGTTCGGGTGCGGCAGCTCCTGAACGCCTCCCATGGCCGGCGCCTGCCGGACGACCAGCTGGTCGTCATCTCCTCGCGATCAATTGCCTGAGAGCGGCGGCGGCCAAGCCTGCCTCGAAGCGTCCTCGGCTCCGGATTCCCCGTGATATTGCGGGCGTCCGGGTTAACCCTAACAGGCTGACGCCTTTGCCAAATAGTTAAGGACGTGTTAATTTTCCGGGGTTCACTCGGAAGTTGTTTGTGCGTGCGGGGGATTGTTAATGGGACCTAGGGCCAAGGCCGTTGCGCTGGTTCGGGAGCGCAGCGCGGATCCCCTCGAACATGTCGACTACCGCCTCGCCGAGACGTCCGAAGAAAGGGAAAGCATCTACCGCTTGCGCTACCGCGCCTATCTGCGCGAGGGCGCGATCCTGCCGTCGGAATCCGAACGCGTCTGCGACCGTTATGACGACCTGCCGAATACCTTCATCTTCGGTATCCACGTTCACGGCGAGTTGTTCAGCTCCATCCGCGTCAGTGTGCTGACGCCGGACTGCCGGGAGTCGCCGTCATGGGCGATGTTCTCGGACCTTCTTGATCCCGAACTCGACCGCGGCAAGGTCATCATCGATCCGACCCGGTTTGTGGCCGATCCCGAAAAGGCGCGGACGTTCCCGGAATTGCCTTATGTGACGGTCCGGCTTGGCTATGTGGCTTGCGCCCATTTCAACGCCGATATCGGCCTTGCCAATGTGCGGCCCGAGCACCGCGCCTTCTATCGGAAGGTGTTCATGCAGGAACCCTGGGGCGAGCCGCGCCTGCATCCCGGCCTGATCAAGCCGGTTGGCCTTGTGGCGGCGAACTACCCGGATATCAAGGAACGGGTGTTCCGGCGTTTCCCCTTCATGCGATCAAGCGCGTTCGAGCGGCGCATGCTGTTTGAACGGCCGGCCGGGCCGGTTCTGATCCCCACCGAAGTTCCGCCGAGCGAACCGGCCTCGATCATTCCGCAATCCTGAAAGCAAGCAATCCGTCCGGGAAAGCTGATCCGGACGGGTGGTTCGGTCGACGTCCGCCCCGGTTCCGGCTGTTGTCATTTATGTGACTATCGACCGCTAATCCGGCGCTCCGGCCGCGCAATGCGGCTTGCCTTCACCCTCGCGCCACATTTACAAACCATTAACTATCGCGGTCGCTTTTCGCGGATCGGGGGCATTTGATGGGGTTTGGCAACGTCCCATCAAGGTTGACGGAACGTTCGCTTAACCAACCCCCTGTAGACCGGATGACAGTACCAAGACGCGAGCGTGGAGGCTCCGGAATGAAACATCCTATGCGTATCCTCCAGGGATTGAAGCTGGCCGCGGTGCTCGCGGTAGCCCTGTCGATGGGCGCGTGCGCCAACAAGAATCTCGGTGCGGACGCCATGGCCAGTGCGGCGACGCCCGGCAGCCAGCAGGACTTCGTGGTCAATGTCGGCGACCGCGTCTTCTTCGAAAGCGACCAGACCGACCTGACGCCGCAGGCCGTGGCCACCCTCGACAAGCAGATCCAGTGGCTGCAGACCTATTCGCGCTACAGCTTCACCATCGAGGGCCATGCCGACGAGCGTGGCACGCGCGAATACAACATTGCGCTCGGTGCCCGTCGCGCCCAGTCGGTGAAAGCCTATATGCAATCGCGCGGCATCGATCCGAGCCGCATGCGGACGATCTCCTACGGCAAGGAACGTCCGGTCGCGGTCTGCAACGACATCTCCTGCTGGTCGCAGAACCGCCGTGCTGTCACGGTGCTGAACGCGAGCTCGTAAGGCTGGTGTAAGATTGACGAAATTGCCGGCGCCTTCAGGCGCCGGTTTCGTTTTAGCCGTTTGTATGAGTCACATTTTTGGCGTACTCCCTCTCTCAATGTGACGCGTTCGCCGGTGTCGGGCTGATTTCCTTTTTCAGGGCAAGATGTCATCCAGTCTTCTCAAAGTGATCGGCGCCGCGGCGATCGCCGCGCTGCTTTCGCTGTCTTCGCAAGCCTTTGCGCAGTCGGATGAGGATGCGGCTCCGGAAATGCGCATCGAGAAGCTGGAGAACCAGCTGCGCCAGCTCACCGGACAGAACGAGGAGCTGCAATATCGCAATCGCCAGCTCGAGGAGCGGCTGCGCCAGCTCGGGGCAGGGGCGCCGCCGGTGCCGGGCGCGCCGGCCGCGCAGCCCAATGTCGCGGCGATGCCGCCGGCGCAGACCGGCCCGACCTACAATAATCAGCCGCCGGCCCAGGGTGGCTATGCGCAACAGCCTTACGGCCAGCCGCAGGGCGGCTATGGCCAGCCTCAGCAGGGTTATCCGCAGCAGCAAATCGCAAGCCCGGCGCCGATCGTTCAGGAGCCCGCTGGCGGTGGCGGCCGCCGTGGCGATGCCTTCGATCCGAGCCGGAATCCCAATGCGCCGGGCGTGCCCCAGGCGCTCGGCGGCGGACGGCTGCCGATGCCGGCAGACGGCTCGGCCGGTGCTCCCGGCGCGCCGCTCGATCTGTCCAACGGCGCCAGCATGCAGGCGTATCCGCAGGCAGGCGGCCAGACCTATCCGCAGGCGGGCCTGCAACCGCAGCAAGGCGGCCTGCCGCCCCCGCCGCGCGCTCCCAACGGCAGCGACAGCCTCGCCACCGCGCCGCCCTCGAACTCGCCGCGCGACGAATATGGTCTCGGCATCGGCTATATGCAGCGCAAGGACTACGCGCTCGCCGAACAGACGATGAGGAATTTCGCCCAGAAATATCCGAACGATCCGCTGGTGGGCGATTCCCAATACTGGCTCGGCGAGAGCTACTTCCAGCGTCAGCAATATCGCGACGCCGCCGAGATCTTCCTCAACGTCTCGAGCAAATACGACAAGTCGGCGAAGGCGCCCGATGCGCTGCTGCGACTTGGACAGTCGCTGGCGGCGCTGAAGGAGAAGGAAGCCGCCTGTGCCGCGTTCGGCGAGGTCATTCGTAAATATCCGCGCGCGTCCGCCGGCGTCAAAGCAACCGTCGACCGCGAGCAGAAGCGCGTAAAGTGCTGACGGCCTTCGTCCGGGCTCACCGCGTGCCGGAGGCGGCCGCGCGTGTCACGGATGCGCCCATGGTCGCGACCCGAAGCATCTCGCCGGATCTGAACATGTCGGGATTGTCGAGATAGGCGCGCGCCATCGGCAAGGCGTCGGCGCCCCAGAACAGCTCCTCTCCGACCTGCAAGGTCGGCACGCCGAACAGTCCGGCCGCGACCGCCGCATCGGTATTGGCACGAAGCTTCGCCTTGGTCTCGGCGGCTTCGACCAGCGCCGCCGCCTTGGCCGCATCGAGTTCGAGCGCGGCGCAGGTCGCTGCCCAATTCTCTGCCAGTGACAGATCGAGCCCGTCGCGCCAGATGCGGTCCATCACGATGCGTATGGCGCGGGGCGCGGCGTCGAGCGCGGCGAGCAGGCGCAGCGGCTTCAGCGGGTTGAAGGGATGCGCGGGCGGAAAGCGGAACGCGATGCCGCGGCGTTGCGCCTCGAACACGCAGAGCCGGTAGGTATGAACGCGCTTCGGTGGAATTTCGGCAGGCCCCAGATGCTTCCAGCGCTCGAGCAGCGCCACGAACAGGATCGGCCGGCAGGTGATCGAGATGCGCTGCGCGAGCTCCTCGATCTCGCCGAGCGCGAGGTAGGAGAACGGCGAGATCACGTCGAAATACCAGGTCGCCTGTGTCGGGGATCGCGGCTCGCTCATGTCGGCATTCCTTCCTTGGGGAGCGCGATTCTGGTCCGCATCGTCGTGCCCATCAAGCCGTGACGCGGCGTATGGCGTCAGAGCCGCGGCAAGCGCATAATTGCAGCCATGCGGGATGATGATCATGCACCGATCTCGGTCAGCGACGCGAAAGGCCTGTTCGCGGACTGGAAGAATGCGCCTGCGCTGCTGCTGGCCGTGTCCGGAGGTCCGGATTCGGTTGCGCTGATGTGGCTTGCGGCGCGCTGGCGCCGCCCGCTCGCGCGCGGCCCGCGCCTGATGGCGGTTACCGTCGATCACGGGCTTCGCGCGCAGGCCGCGCGCGAGGCGCGCGAGGTCAAGCGGCTCGCCGCGACCCTCGGCATCGAACACCGCACGATGCGATGGAACGGCGACAAACCCGCGACCGGCGTACCGGCCGCGGCGCGCGCGGCCCGCTACCGCCTGCTGGCGCAGGCGGCGCGCAGCGCCGGCGCCAGGCACATTCTCACCGCTCATACCCGCGATGACCAGGCCGAGACGCTCCTGATGCGGCTGTTGCGCGGCAGCGGCATTGCGGGCCTGTCGGCGATGGCGCGCGAGACCGAGCGCGACGGCGTCACCTTGGTGCGTCCGCTGCTCGCCATTCCGAAATCCCGGCTGGTCGCGACGCTGGACAAGGCCGGGATCGGTTATGCCGACGATCCGACCAATCGCGATACCGCATTCACGCGGCCGCGGTTGCGTGCGCTGTTGCCGCTGCTTGCCGCCGAAGGGGGCGACGCCCGCGGGCTGGCGCGGCTCGCGCGACGGCTGGCCCGGGCCAATGAAGCGGTCGAGGTGCTGGCCGACGGCGCCGAGCGCTATCTGGCGCTGAAGGAAAACGCATCGCCGAAAATGGTCGCCAGGGAACTGGATGCCGAGGCCTTCGCGGCGCTGCCCGAGGAGATCCGGCTTCGCCTGTTGATGCGTGCGATCAACCGCTTCGGACATGAAGGACCGGCCGAGCTCGGCAAGGTCGAGGCGTTGTTGGCGCAACTGGAGAGTTTTGTGAAAAAGCCCCCAAAAGGCGGCTCCAGGGCCAAACGGAACCCGAAGCCCGCACAAATCAGGCTAAAACAGACCCTCGCGGGTGCGCTCGTGAGCGTCAGCCAGGGCAGGATCCGCATCGAGCCGGCGCCCGCGAGACGGCGGAGCTCAAGTGCAACGGACGGCAAATAACACCGTCGCCACCTCATAATGCCTCCGGGAGTCTTAACCCACCTCAGAAAAGGCCGCTTCGAGCGTCATTTTTCGCGCCGGAATCCGGCCAGGATGCGCTAAATAGTCCGGCGTGGTTCCCTTGGCATCGAGACGAGCGGCACCTAGATTGCAATATGGTCGACCGGGGGATTCCCTCGTGGGCTACCCAGGGACAGGTCCCAACGGACGAGAGGCCGCGATCCGCGCGACCACGAAGGAAAATCGATGAACGCCAATCTGCGCAATTTCGCCCTCTGGGTTATCATTGTTCTGTTGCTGTTGGCGCTTTTCACGTTGTTCCAGAATCCCGGTCAACGCACCTCTTCCCAGGACATCGCGTTCTCGCAGCTCCTGACCGAAGTCGATCAGGGCCATGTCCGCGATGTCGTGATCCAGGGGCCGGAGATTCACGGCACCTTCACCAACGGCACGAGCTTCCAGACCTATGCGCCGAGCGATCCGAGCCTCGTGAAGAAGCTCTATGACGCCAAGGTGCAGATCACCGCGAAGCCGCCGGGCGACAACGTGCCGTGGTTCGTCTCACTGCTCGTCTCCTGGTTGCCGTTCATCGCGCTGATCGGCGTCTGGATCTTCCTGTCGCGACAGATGCAGGGCGGCGCCGGCAAGGCGATGGGCTTTGGCAAGTCGCGCGCCAAGATGCTGACCGAAGCCCATGGCCGCGTCACCTTCGAGGACGTCGCCGGCGTCGACGAGGCCAAGCAGGACCTGCAGGAGATCGTCGAGTTCCTGCGCGACCCCGGCAAATTCCAGCGTCTCGGCGGACGCATTCCGCGCGGCGTGCTGCTGGTCGGCCCTCCCGGCACCGGCAAGACGCTGATCGCGCGAGCGGTCGCTGGCGAGGCCAACGTGCCGTTCTTCACCATTTCCGGTTCTGACTTCGTCGAGATGTTCGTCGGCGTCGGCGCCAGCCGCGTGCGCGACATGTTCGAGCAAGCCAAGAAGAACGCGCCCTGCATCATCTTCATCGACGAAATCGACGCGGTCGGCCGTCATCGCGGCGCCGGCCTCGGCGGCGGCAATGACGAGCGCGAGCAGACGCTGAACCAGTTGCTGGTCGAGATGGACGGCTTCGAAGCCAATGAAGGCGTGATCCTGATCGCCGCCACCAACCGGCCCGACGTGCTCGACCCCGCCTTGATGCGGCCCGGCCGCTTCGACCGGCAGGTCGTGGTTTCGAATCCGGACATCGTCGGCCGCGAGCAGATCCTGCGGGTTCACGTGCGCAAGGTGCCGCTGGCGCCGGACGTGAATCTGAAGACCATCGCGCGCGGCACGCCCGGCTTCTCCGGCGCCGACCTGATGAACCTTGTCAACGAAGCGGCGCTGACGGCGGCGCGGCGCAACAAGCGCATGGTGACCCAGGCCGAGTTCGAGGAAGCCAAGGACAAGGTCATGATGGGCGCCGAGCGCAAGTCGCTGGTCATGACCGAAGAGGAAAAGCGCAACACCGCCTATCACGAGGCCGGCCATGCCATCGTGGCGCTGCATGTGCCCGGCTCCGACCCCGTTCACAAGGCGACGATCATCCCGCGCGGCCGTGCGCTCGGCATGGTGATGCAACTGCCGGAAGGTGATCGCATCGGCTATACGCGCCAGTGGTGCGTATCCCGGCTTGCGATCGCGCTTGGTGGCCGCGAGGCGGAGATCCTCAATACCGGTCCCGACAAGGTGACCAACGGCGCTTCCGGCGACATCCAGCAGGCGACCAACCTGGCGCGTGCGATGGTGATGGAATGGGGCATGTCCGACAAGCTCGGCCGTGTGCGCTATCAGAGCAATGAACAGGAAGTGTTCCTCGGTCATTCGGTGGCACGCAGCACCAACATTTCCGAGGAAACCGCGCGCCTGATCGACGCGGAAATCCGCCGTCTGGTCGAGGACGGCGAGCAGGAGGCGCGCCGCATCCTGCTCGAGCATCGCGGCGACTGGGAGAAGATCGCGCAGGGGCTGCTCGAGTTCGAAACGCTGTCCGGGGACGAGATCAAGGATCTGATCAACGGCAAGAAGCCGAACCGCGAGTCGGTGCTGGAGCCGACCACGCCGCGCGCTTCCGCGGTGCCGCCGGCCGGCAAGCCGCGTCCGCGTCCCGATCCGGACCCGGGCCTGGAGCCTCAGCCCCAGGCTTGAAGCTCGCCGCATACGGCCCGGATGTTCCGGCAAGTCTCTTCCGGCAAGTCTCTTTCGCAAAAGCCCGGCCTCAAGCCGGGCTTTCGCATTTTTGCGGCCGACGCGCCTGCGGATTGGAGGCCTTAAGTTTCGTCATCGCGGTCGCGAAGCGGCGCTGATCAGCGGACTTATCCGGACCTTAGCAGCGCCGCCGGATCCAAACGCGCAGCCCGCTCAGCGGGCAGAAGACCGAAGACAACACCGACGAGACCGGAGCAGGCGAACGCGATCAGCGCTATCCGTTCGTTGAACGCGATCGGCCAACCGAGCGCGGAAGGGATGACCCGCGTGCATGCGTAGCCGACGATCAGTCCCAACAAGCCGCCGATTGTGCACAGGAGCGCCACTTCCAATAAAAACTGCACGCGGATGTCTTTTGGGCGGGCGCCGAACGCCAGTCGGATCCCGATCTCGCTGGTCCGCTCGCTGACCGATACGAGCATGATGTTCATCACGCCAATGCCGCCGACCAGCAGGGAGATTCCGGCGAGCGTGGACACCAGTAAAGTGAACTGGCGATAGGTTCGGTCGCGCGTCTGGGCGACCTGGATGAGATTTTGAATGCGGAAATCGTCTGCCTTGCGCCCCACGATCTTGTGACGCTGCCGCAGGACGCGAGCAATCGCCGCTTCCGCTGCCTGCATCGACCGAGCGGACTCGGTCTTCACGAGAATCGTATGCACGGCATCCGGCTTGGCCTGGCTGCGTCCAATCGTGAAGATTTTCGCGGACGACAACGGAATGAACATGACGTCGTCCTGGTCTCGACCCGTGAAATCCTGGCCCTTCTCGGCAAGCACTCCGATCACGAGATAGGACGCGCGTTCAATACGGAGGAAACGGCCAAGCGGGTCGCTGTCCCTGAACAGCTCACGTGCCACGGTGCGGCCGATAACCGCGACTTTTGCAGCCGATGTAACGTGATCATCATTGAAGAGTTGACCTTCCGCGAGTCTCCAGCCCCGCGCGTCAAAAAATTCGGGCGTGACCCCGGCGACCAGAGTCGACCAGTTCAAGTCGCCTGAGATTGTCGTCTTTTGCTCGCCGACGAACGGTGCCGCAATGACGATGTCGGGTACTTCGCGGGCGATCGCCAGCGCATCGGCTGTCGTGAGCGAGAGGATGGTGCCCGCCTGCTGTCGGACGCCCTGCGCGAGCTGCGCGCCGGGTTGCACAAGCAACAGATTGGAGCCAAGCGAATTTATCTGCCTCGAGATCTCGGCGCGCGCCCCTTCCGCCACCGCGACCACGATCACGACGGCAGCAATGCCGATCACAATGCCGGTCACGGCGAGAATGGAGCGCAATATGTGCGCACATATCGACCGAAACGCCAGACGAACATAGCTGAGCAATCGCATCAGAGCCCTACGCCGGTCAAAAGTTCATGCGGTGCCGTCCCGAGTCGCCAACGATGGTGCCGTCCCGAAGCCTGATCGTGCGCCGCGCGCATCTCGCGACCTCGGCATCGTGGGTTACAAGCACGATGGTGAGTGCGGCGCTCTGGAGTTCGCCAAGGAGTGCGAGAATGGCGTCGCGCGTGCCCGTGTCCAGTGCCCCGGTCGGCTCGTCGGCCAGCAGGAGGTCGGGACCGTTGACGATCGCTCGCGCGATTGCAACACGCTGCTGCTCACCTCCTGAGAGCTGGGCAGGCATATGGTGCATCCGGGCGCCGAGACCGACGTCTTCGAGGACGGCGCGCGCCCTCGCGACCGGATTCCGCAGCGGTTCGCGTCGATAGAACAGTGGCAATGCGACATTCTCGAGCGCGGTCAGGCGCGGCAACAAATTGAAGTTCTGAAAGACAGTGCCGATGCGCCGATTGCGCAGCTCGCTCAAACGCCTCTTGGACTGCGCAAATACATTTTCGCCGTGGAGATGATAATGCCCGCATGAGGGCTGGTCGAGGCAGCCCAGGATCGAAAGCAACGTCGATTTTCCCGATCCCGATGGGCCGAC